>ERZ857840.2526-NODE-2526-length-17266-cov-9.485213_pt1 | contig 17266 bp, 14 predicted proteins | sample MGYA00519760_ERZ857840 | MGnify/ENA primary metagenome ERZ857840 (study PRJEB31778, sample SAMEA3449371) | human gut metagenome | biome: human gut; feature: human-associated habitat; material: faeces | place: United Kingdom | collected 2010/2012 ... | reverse complement strand
CCGTTTATAATAGTTCAAATCCCATTTTTGAGTGGCTTTTCCGAACATTTCGCTTCAAAAAGCCCGCACAGTTCAGGAAGACAACAGGAGGAAGAAAGCATGCTGCCGAAAGTGATTCGTGAGGGACTGACTTTTGATGATGTTCTGCTGGTTCCGCGCCGCAGCGAGGTGCTGCCCAAGGATGTGGATCTGTCCACGCAGCTGACCCCTGTGATCCGGCTGAATATCCCGCTGATGTCTGCGGCCATGGATACGGTGACGGAGTCTAAGACGGCCATCGCCATGGCGCGCGAAGGCGGTCTGGGCATCATCCACAAGAACATGTCCATCGAGCAGCAGGCGCAGGAGGTTGACCGCGTGAAGCGCTCGGAGAACGGCGTTATTTCCGATCCGTTCCACCTCGGCCCGAACAACCTTGTTTCCGACGCGGAAGAGCTGATGGCGCGCTACCGCATCTCCGGCGTGCCGATTACCGACGAAGCGGGCAAGCTGGTCGGTATTCTGACCAACCGCGATCTCCGCTTTGAAACCAACTATTCCCGCCCGATCTACGAGGTTATGACGAGCGAGAATCTGATCACCGCGCCGGTGGGCACGACCCACGAGCAGGCGCGCCAGATTCTGGCCAAGCATCGCATCGAGAAGCTCCCGTTGGTGGATGAAGAGGGTCATCTGCGTGGCCTGATTACCATCAAGGATATTCAGAAGGCGCAGAAGTATCCGAATTCCGCGAAGGACGCCTCCGGCCGTCTGCTCTGCGGCGCGGCGGTCGGCGTGAGTCACGATGTGTTCGAGCGCATCCCGGCGCTGATCGCGGCGGGCGTGGATATCATCTGCATTGATACGGCGCACGGCCACAGCGTCGGCGTGCTCCGCCAGATCGAGAAGATCCGCGCGACGTTCCCGAGCGTTCAGCTTGTTGCGGGCAACGTGGCGACGGCCGCCGCGACGCGCGCGCTGTTTGAGGCGGGCGCGGATTGCGTGAAGGTCGGCATCGGTCCGGGCTCCATCTGCACCACCCGCGTGGTTGCGGGCATCGGCGTGCCGCAGGTGACGGCGATCAGCGATTGCGCCGAGGAGGCCGAGAAGATGGGCAAGCGCATCATTGCCGACGGCGGCATCAAGTATTCCGGCGATATCGTCAAGGCGCTTGCCGCGGGCGGCAGCGTCGTGATGCTCGGCTCCATGCTCGCCGGGTGTGAGGAAGCCCCGGGCGATACCGAGGTGTTCCAGGGCCGTCAGTTTAAGGTCTACCGCGGCATGGGCTCGCTCGCTGCGATGGCGAAGGGCTCGAAGGACCGCTACTTCCAGGAGAAAAACTCCAAGCTCGTCCCCGAGGGCGTCGAGGGCCGCGTACCGTACCGCGGACCGGTGTCCGACACGGTGTACCAGATGGTCGGCGGTCTCCGCTCCGGCATGGGCTACTGCGGCGCGCCCGACATTGAAACGCTGCGCACTACGGCGCAGTTCGTGCGCATCACCGCCGCGGGCCTGCGCGAGAGCCACCCGCACGATATCTACATCACCCGCGAAGCGCCCAACTACACCATGGGGCCGAATACCTAAAGACATTCAAACGGGAGTCCCGCTGTGCGGGACTCCCGTTTGAGGAAATATCGGCTCGCCGCAGCGCAAACTCTGCGAGGCCTTTCATATTATGATAAAACGGGAGACGGGATCGCCGTCTCCCGTTTTCTGTTGCGCAAATCGGAAAAAGTTGGTATAATACCCTTAGTAAAAGGGGGAGTGTTTCCATGCAGGACAATATCGCGGTGCTCCGCGAGTGGATCGCCGGGAGCGGCAACATCGTCTTTTTCGGCGGCGCGGGCGTGTCCACGGAATCCGGCATCCCGGATTTCCGCAGCACGGACGGGCTGTACCGGCAGGAATATAAATATCCCCCGGAGACGATTTTGAGCCACACATTTTTCGAGCAAAACCCGGAAGAATTCTTCCGCTTTTACCGCGCCAAGCTCATCCCGGACAAATCGGTTCAGCCGAACGCGGCGCACCGGCGTCTCGCCGAGCTTGAGCGGGAAGGGAAGCTGCGCGCCGTCATCACGCAGAACATCGACGGGCTGCATCAGGCCGCGGGCAGCAAGCGCGTCATTGAGCTGCACGGTTCGATCCACCGCTGCCGCTGCGCCAGATGCGGCAAGCCCTGTCCCGAGGAGGCCGTCAACACCGGAGTGGGCGTGCCGCGCTGCTCGTGCGGCGGCGTGCTCCGCCCGGAGGTCGTGCTCTATGAAGAGCCGCTCGCCGAGCGCGACATCACCGATGCCGTGAACTTTATCCGGAAGGCGGACGTCCTAATCGTAGGTGGCACGTCGCTCGCGGTGTATCCCGCGGCGGGACTGCTGCGCTATTACGAAGGCCGCAAGCTCGCGCTCGTGAATATGGGCGCTACGAGCTATGACGAATCGGCCGACCTTCTCATCCGCGAAAAGATCGGCAAGGTATTTTCCGAGGTATGAAGACAGACATTCTCGGCGTCGCGTTCGACGCGCTGACGCTCGATGAAGCCGAAGAGCGTGCCGACGCGCTGCTGCGCTCCGGCGCCGGCGGGTATATCGTAACGGCCAACCCCGAGATCGTGCTGCGCTGCCGGGAGGACGCGGCGTATGCCGCCTCGGTCAACGGCGCGGCGCTCGTGCTCGCGGACGGCGTGGGCGATCTCTGTGCCGCGCGCATTCTGGGAACGCCCCTTCCCGAGCGCGTTACGGGCGCAGACCTTGTGCCGCGGCTCCTTGCCCGGCTCGCGCAGCGCTCCGGCAGCGTGTTCCTTTACGGCGCGCGCCCCGGCGTCGCGCAAAGAGCGGGGGAAAAGCTGAAAAGCGCTTATCCCGGCCTTCGTATCGCCGGAGCGGAAAATGGGTATATTTCCGATGAAACGGCGCTTTTCGCGGCGCTGGAACAGGAAAAGCCCGATCTGCTGCTGCTTGGTCTCGGCGCGCCGCGGCAGGAGCTGTGGATGGCGCGAAACCGGCAGAAAATAAATGCCGTCATGATCGGCGTCGGCGGACTGCTCGACGTATTCGCCGGGGACATTCCCCGCGCGCCGGAGAGCTGGCAGCGGCTGGGACTGGAATGGCTCTACCGGCTGCTGCGCGAGCCGAAGCGCCTCAAGCGCATGATCCGTCTGCCTAAAATACTGCTTCTCGCGGCGTGCGAGCGGAAATAAAAAAAGAGACCCCCGAAGGGGTCTCGCAAAATAAGTCAGCAGCCGCACCCGCAGCCGTTGTTGTTTCCGCAGCCGCAGCCGTTGCCGCAGCCGCCGCACCCGCAGCCGCAGAGCAGGATGAGAATGATGATGATCCAGAGACAGCCGTTATTATTTCCACAGAACATGGAGAATACCCTTTCCCCGTGCCATATTTGCGCCCCGGCCGCGCACGGCGCTCCGGCCGGTCGGTAACATCGTTTCGCAGTTCCGCCGGGGCTTTCCGCCCCGTCTGCGGTATTCTATGCCCGTGCGCCGCGGGCGGTTACAACTCCAAGGAGAGCATTTATGTCTGACGAAGAAAAGATCCGGCCCGAAGAGGAAAACCACATCGGGCGACACATGGCGCCCACGCCGCCTCCGGCGGAGGAGCCGGTAAAGGCTGCCGGTGTCCCGGCCGCGCCGAAAGCGCCGGAGACCGCCGCGCCGAAAGCGCCGGAGACGCCGAAGTCCCCGGCGGCGAAGAGCGCGAAGCCGGCGAAGAAAAAGCCGGTGCGCTCCGTCCGGACAGCGCGCCCGGAAAAGAAGCCGGAGCCGGAACCGAAAAAGAAGAAAGCCGCGCCGCAGCCGGTCGAGGCCGAGCTGGACCCGCGCGAGGCGGAGCGTGCGTATATGCCCATCCGCTCCCGGCGCGACGGGCGCATCGGATGCATGGGCGGCATTATGTACGCTGCGTTCATCCTCTGCGCAAGCGTGCTTCTCGCGGTGTTCGGCTGGATGGCGGCCTCGGACGTGCTTGCGCTCAACAAGAGCGCGGAGAGCGTGGAGATCACGCTGCCGGAGAGCGCCTTTACGCAGAAGACCGTGGACGTGACGGACGACGACGGCAACGTCACCGGAACGAAAACCGTCCGCGTGGCGGACATGAACACCGTCTCCGGCATTTTGAAGGACTACGGCCTCATCAACTACAAGTGGCTCTTCCAACTCTATTCGCGCTTTTCGAACGCGGAGGTGCAGCTCAGCCCCGGGACGTACGCGCTCACAACGAATCTGGACTACCGCGCTCTTGTGAAAAAGATGCAGACCGGCGCGGATTCGCAGCTCCAGACGCTCGTCATGTTCCCCGAGGGCTACAACCTTGACCAGGTGTTCGCCAAGCTCGAGGAAAACGGCGTGTGCAGCAGGGAGGATCTCTACGCTGCCGCGGCGAACGCCGAGTTCTCGTATACGTTCCTTGAAGGCGTGGAGACGGGCGATCCCTACCGGCTCGAGGGATTCCTCTTCCCGGATACGTATTACTTCTATCAGGGGATGCAGGCCTCGAGCGCGATCAACAAATTCCTCTCGAACCTCCATTACCGCATCACGGACGAGATGTGGCAGAAAGCGCAGGCCATGAATCTGACGTTCAAGCAGGTGATCACGGTCGCCTCGCTCATCGAGCGAGAGGCCGCGAACGACGCCGAGCGCGCGACGATCGCCTCGGTCATCTATAACCGCCTGAACATCGGTATGCCGCTGCAGCTCGACTCCACGGTCGTGTACGCCATCCGCGAGACCGGCGAGACGACGATGTCCACCGAGCTCATCCAGGCCACCGACAGCCCGTATAACACCTATCTCTATCAGGGCCTGCCGCCCGGACCGATCTGCAACCCCGGCATGAAGTCTATCGAAGCCGCGCTCAACCCCGAGCAGACCGGGTATTACTACTTTGCGCTCGACATGGAAACGAAGAGCATGCGCTTCTTCGCCACGCTCGCCGAGCATGAGGCGTTTGTTGCCACGCAGGATTACGGCTAAACGCTTCAAACAAACCTTGTTTGACTCCTGCGGGAGCAATCTCCGGCGAGGGATTTTAAGCACAAAAGACCGTGGAAAACATTCTGCGGTCTTTTTGCATTGTAAACGCAAAACCGGCGTGATATAATCGCAGCTATGGAAACGAACGATCTTATTCGGCGCGCGGAGGATCTTGCCGCGCGCTGTGAGCGCACCTCGTCGGTGACGGCGACCGCCTTTCTCACTCCGGCGGAGCGCATGGAGCTGCAAAATACCCCCTCGCTGCGCGGCACGGCCGTCGTCTATTCCGGCGGCGGGACGGAGTGCGAGCGCACCTGCGCGTTCTTCCTCCCGTTCTATCTCACGGCGGAGGAGCTTGACCCGTCGGAGTATATCAGCGCGGTGCATTTCCGCAGCTTCTTCGGCGAGCCGGGCCACCGGGATTATCTCGGCGCGCTGCTCGCGCTCGGCGTGCGCCGCGAGTGGGTGGGGGATATCCGCATCCGGGGCGCGGAGGCGTGGGTGTTCTGCCTGCCGAGCGTCGTAAAAACGCTCGCGGAGCTCGACCGCGCCGGGCGCTATACCGTCCGCGGCGAGGAGATCGCTCTCGCGGACGTCCCGGAGGAAGAGGTAAAGACCGAGACCGTGAGCTTCACGGTGCAGAGCCTCCGGCTCGACGCCGTGACCGCGGGGCTTTTCCATGTCTCCCGCACGACCGCCGCAGAGCTCATCCGTCTCGGCAGCGTGTCGCTCAACTATGTGCCGTGCCTGCACACGGACGCCGCCATCCGCGACGGCGACGTTATTTCCGTGCGCGGCAAGGGCAAGGGAACGGTCACCGACACCGGCGGCCGCTCGCGCAAAGACCGTATCTTCGTCACCGCCGAACGGCGGGTCTGAAAATATAAAGGAGGAACAACCATGATCCCTGAAAGACTCTCCCGGCTGCGCCGGGAAATGGAACAGCGCCATATCGACGTGTACGTCGTTCCCACGGCGGACTTCCACGAATCCGAATACGTCGGCGCGCATTTCAAGGCGCGCTCCTACATCACCGGCTTTACCGGCAGCGCCGGCACGGCCATTATAACAATGACCGAGGCCGGCCTCTGGACGGACGCGCGCTATTTCCTGCAGGCGAAGCACCAGCTGGAAAATACCGGCGTGACGCTCTACCGCATGGGCGAGGAGGGCGTACCGACGATCATGGAATACCTGCGCTCCGCGCTGCCCGAGGGCGGCACGCTCGGCTTTGACGGCCGCGTCATCAACGCGCGCCTCGGCGCGGCTTTCCTTGCGCTTGCCGAGAAAAAGAATGCCAAGCTTGCCGTCGGTGAGGATCTTGTCGGCATCATCTGGGACGACCGCCCCGAGCTGCCGCACGCGCCGGTGCGCATCCTTACGGCGGAATACTCCGGCCGTTCCACCGCGGACAAGCTCGCGGATGTGCGCGCCGAGATGGAAAAGCAGGGCGCGAGCGTCCATCTGCTCACGTCGCTTTACGATATCGCGTGGCTGCTGAACGTCCGCGGCGGCGATATCGACTATGTCCCCGTTGTGCTCTCCTATCTTGCGCTCACGGAGGAGCAGTGCCTCTGGTTCGTGCAGGACGCCGTTCTCACGGACGAGCTTCGCGCCTATCTTGCCGAGAACCGCATCGAAACGCGCCCGTATGAGAGCTTCTACGACTATGCCGCCGCCATTCCCGCCGGAGAGACGGTGCTGCTCGACAAGGGCGTGTGCAACTACCGCCTCGTCTCCGAGCTTTGTGAGGGTGTCGAGATCGTGGACGAGACGAACCCCTCCGTGCTTATGAAGTCCATCAAGAATGAGACCGAGCAGAAGAACACGGTCAACGCCCACATCAAGGACGGCGTCGCCGTGACAAAATTCATCTACTGGCTCAAGAAGAACATCGGCAAGACGCCGATGACCGAGCTTTCCGCCTCTGACTATCTCGCCGCGCGCCGCGCCGAGCAGAAGGGCTTTCTCGATCTCAGCTTTGACACCATCTGCGCCTATGGCGCGCACGCCGCCATCATCCACTACGCCCCCACGCCGGAGACGGATATCCCGCTCGAGGCGCACGGCCTGCTGCTCGTGGACTCCGGCGGACACTATCTCGAGGGTACGACCGACATCACCCGCACCATCGCCCTCGGCCCCGTGACGGACGCCGAGCGCGCCGACTTCACGCGCGTCCTCCGCTCGCATCTGCATCTGGCGAACGCCCGCTTCCTCCACGGCTGCACGGGGCTGAATCTGGATATTCTCGCCCGCGAGCCGCTGTGGGAGGCCGATCTGGACTACAAGCACGGCACCGGCCACGGCGTCGGCCACATCCTGAACGTCCACGAAGGGCCGAACGGCTTCCGCTGGCGGCAGTCGCCGGAGCGCAGCGAGGGAAGCGTGCTCGAAGAGGGCATGATCACGACCGACGAGCCGGGCCTTTACATCGAGGACGCCTACGGTATCCGCATCGAGAGCGAGCTTCTCTGCCGAAAGGGTGTCAAAAACGAGTTCGGGCAGTTCATGTACTTCCAAAATCTCACCTGCGCGCCGATCGACCTCGACGCGATCGATGTTAACGCTCTCACTACGACCGAGCGCCGCTGGCTCAACGAGTACCACGCCGCCGTGTACGAGACCGTCGCGCCGCACCTCACCGAGGATGAGCGCGTCTGGCTGCGCGACGTCACCCGCGCCATCTGATTTTGCACGTTATCTGCTTCGGGAAGGAGAACACCCATGCTTGATGAAGCCATTCAGAAAGAGATCATTCAAAAGGGACGCGACTTTCTCAAAAGCCCGCTGGAGCGGGATCCCTACGAGGAAGCGTTCGAGTCCGATCAGGACCGGAAGCTGCCGCAGCCGCCGCTTGTAAAAGCGCCCATGGCGGAGGAGGGCGAGCGCATCGCTCTCACGAGAGATTTTTCCGGCCTTGCGCTGAAAAACGATCTTGTGAGCCTCATCCGTGACCGGCGGAGCGCCCGGATCTATACGAACGAAACCATGACGCCGGACGAGCTCTCGTTCCTTTTGTGGGCGACGCAGGGCATCAAGAAGATCCGCGGCAAGGCGTATGCGACCATCCGCACCGTGCCGTGCGGCGGTGCGCGCCACGAGTTTGAAACGTATCTGATCGTCCGGAACGTGGTGGGTCTGCGTCCCGGCGCGTACCACTATCTGCCAATGCTCCATGCGCTCGAGTTCCTGCACCCGATCGAGGACATTCCGGAAACTATAACCCAGACGCTGTGCGGCCAGAAATGGGCGGCCAAGGCCAACGTGGTGTTTTGCTGGTCGGTCGTGCCCTACCGCGCCGAGTGGCGCTACGGCATTTACGCCCACCGCATCGCGCTCATCGACGCCGGACACGTGGGGCAGGCGCTCTATACGGCCTGCACCGGGCTGGGTCTCGGGACATGCGGTCTCGGCGCTTTCCAGCACGAGAAATGCTGCGATCTCTTCGAGCTTGACGGCGAGGAGGAGTATATCATCTACACCGCCCCCGTCGGCACGATCCGCGACGAGGACCTGACCGAAGAAAACGCCTTCTACCAGTTCGTGGAAGACGAGGGACTCTGAATTTAAAACGCAAAAAAGCTCACGGATCCGATCCGTGAGCTTTTTGCGTGTATGCGGTCTCTATCTCCCGCGGAGCGGCTCAGTACCGATCCAGCCGCCGCTGGATCTCGTCGATATCGCTCTGGTCAAAGTCTTCCGTGCGTAGACCTTCCTGCCGGCACAGCTCTTCAAATTCCTCGTTTCCGATATGGCAGGTGCCGCGGCGCACGATGGCATCGACGATCTTGCGGATACGCTCCTCGCGCGCGTCGTCGTCCAGCATCTGCGTCAGCATCGCTACTTCCAGAACATCGTCCCAGGAGTCGATTTTCCCGTCGCCGTTCCAGTCTATGCTGGTATGTGAATCCAGAAAATCCAGAAGAAAACCCATAAACGCGCCTCCTTACACGGCTTACCATGATAAAAAAGACACGATACCGCGTCGGCGGAAAGAAGAGAAAGCATTCCGACAGGGGGGATCGTGTCTATATTCATTATACGGTTTTTCCGCGGAAAAAACAAGGTCGCACGCCGTCAGAGCGCGAATTTTTTGCCGTATTCCTCCGCGTACTGCATGTATTTCTGCGTTTTCATCTCGCGGAGGCTTTTGAGATATTCGTGGGTATCAAAGCTGTCGGATTCCAGCTCGATCATCGCCACGGCGATGTTGGAGCAGTGGTCGGCGATACGCTCGTAATTCGTGAGAAGGTCGTTAAAAACAAAGCCCATGGCGAGCGTGCAGGAGCCGTCCTGCAGACGGATGATGTGGTGGAGCTTCATCTCGTCGCACAGTCCGTCGATCGTATCCTCCAGCGGCTCGACGCGCAGCGCCATTTCCAGATCGTTCCCGATGAACGCGCCGACAACGAGCGAGACGATCTCGCTCACGGCGGTGCGGAGCACGTCCAGCTCGCGCTGAGCGGCGTCGGTGAAGCGGATGTCCTTTTCGTAAATTTCGCGCGCGACCTCGGCGAGATTCATCGCGTGGTCGCTGATGCGCTCAAAATCGCCGATGGTGTGCAGGAACTTGGATACCTCCTCGTTCTGCGCGGTGGAAAGCTCGCGGCCGGTGAATTTGACGAGATACGTGCCGAGATGATCCTCGTACTGGTCCACGGCGTCCTCCATGTCCACGACCTGCTGAAAACCTTTCTGGGAAAAATTCTTTATCAGCTCGAGCGCGACGACAAGGTTATCCTGGGAGCGCATCGCCATGGCGTTGATCGTCAGGCGGCACTGCTCAATGGCAAGCGCGGGGTGGACAAGAAAGCGCTCTTCCAGCCGCTCGATGCCCGCGGTGAGCTCGTTGTATTTTTCCGAGGTCTTCTCGGGGATGAGCTTTCCGGTGAGCGCCTCCAGCTGGCGCAGGAACGGGAAAAGGATCAGGATCGAGCCGATGCGGAAAAGGGAGTTCACCATCGCGATGCCGACCGGGCCGAGCGCGGTCTCCATGAACGGGAACGGGGAAAAGGCGTTGACGCCGTAGAAGAGGGCAGAGAAGATGACGGTGCCGAAAATGCCGGTGAAAAGATAAATGAGCGCGGTGCGCCGCCCGTCGCGGTTCGCGCCGATGGCGGAGACGAGCACCGGCACCGCCGCGCCGATGCCCATGCCCATGATCATCGGGAAGGCCGTGGCAAAGGAGATCGTTCCGGTCACGGAGAGCGCCTGCAAAATACCGACGGAGGCGGAGTTGGACTGCAAAACGGCGGTAATGAGCGTGCCGATGAGAACGCCGAGGATCGGGTTTTCAAACATCGTCATCAGACGGAGAAAGCCCTCGCTCTCGCGCAGCGGGGACACCGCGCCGCTCATCGCGTTCATGCCGTACATCAAAACGGCAAAGCCGAGCAGGATATCGCCGGTGTGCCGCTTCTGCGACGTTTTCCCGAGCATGCGCAGCAGTATGCCGGCAATGGCGGCGATGGCGGTGATCGTTGCGGAGCTCAGAAGGGAGAGCGCGTCGCTGCTGCTGATATACGAAAGGCAGAGGATCCAGCCCGTTACGGATGTACCGATGTTCGCGCCGAGCACGATGCCGATCGCCTGCGAGAGCTTCATCATGCCGGAGTTCACAAAGCCGACGACCATCGCGGACGTGGCCGAGGAGGACTGGATCACGGCGGTGACGGCGGTGCCGAGCAGCACGCCCTTGAGCGGCGTATTGGAGAGCCGGTAGAGGATGAGCTCGAGCCGCTGACCGGCGACGAGCTTCAGGCTGTCGCCCATGAGCCCCATGCCGAAGAGAAAAAGCGCCACGCCACCGAGCAGCGCTAAAATGTTGGAAATACCCACAGCCATCGATTCCTTTGCAAGTTATAGATTATCCGCATATCAGTGTACCGTATGAAGGTTAAATCCAAAAGCAAGACAAGGTTAAATCCACGTTAAATCCATTTTACAAGCGGCGCTGCGCGTGATATGCTATAGAAAGTTGGAATTGCAAAACGGAGGCGGAAGAAATGATCTACCTTCTCGAAGACGACGAGAGCATCCGAAAGCTCGTTACCTATACGCTGCAGCACGCGGGATACGAAGCCGCGGGGCTTAGCTGCCCCTCGGCGTTCTGGGCGGCAATGAAACGCCAGACGCCGGAGCTCGTGCTGCTCGATATCATGCTGCCGGAAGAAGACGGCCTTTCGGTTTTGAAAAAATTGCGCGGCTCGGCGCTCTGGCGGGAGCTTCCGGTCGTGATGCTCACGGCGAAGAACGCCGAGTACGACCGCGTGGTCGGACTGGACGCCGGGGCGGACGACTATATATCGAAGCCCTTCGGCATGATGGAGCTTCTGGCGCGGGTGCGGGCGCTGCTGCGCCGCACCGGGATGACGTCGGCGGGCGAGCATACCGTCGGCGAGCTGTACGTCTGCCGGGACAAGCACATCGTGCGCGTTTCCGGGCAGGATGTGCCGCTCACAAACAAGGAATTTTCGCTCCTCTGCCTGCTGCTGGAGCATTCCGGCGCGGCGCTCACGCGCGACCGGATCATGGACAGCGTATGGGGCAGCGGCTTTGACGGGGAAAACCGCACCGTGGACGTGCATGTGCGCACGCTGCGCACCAAGCTCGGCGCGGCGGGGGCATACATCGAAACGGTGCGCGGCGTCGGCTACCGCTTTACCCCGGAGAAGGGGAGCGCGCCATGAAGGGAAAGCTCTTTCTGCGTGTGGGGCTTCTGCTCTTCGCCGCGATCCTGCTCGGCTCCGCCGTGACGTATGCCATCGCGCAGCCGCAGCTTGCCGGGACAGAGGCGAGAGCGCAGGTATCATCGCACCTTTTGTGGCTGATGCCGATCGCGCTCTGTCTTGCCGCAGCGGGCGGCTGGGCCGTAGCGCGCGGCATCGTTGACCCCATCCGGAAGATCGACCCGGAAACGCCCGGCACGGAAGCGCCGTATGAAGAGCTCGTGCCGCTGCTTGCGCGCATCCGCGCGCAGAACCGTCTCATCCGCCAGCAGGAGGAAACGCTCGGACAGACGCGGCGCGACTTTGCCGCGATCACGGAGAACATGGGGGAGAGCTTCCTCCTGCTCGATAAGCGGCTGAACGTTCTCTCCCGCAATGTATCGGCGAGCTATCTTCTGCCCGCGCCGCCGGACGGCGAGGCGGACAACCTCAACCGCGGCGGCTGCCCGGAGGAGATCGTCCGTGCCGCCGAGCGCGCTCTCGCCGGCCGCCGCACGGAGCTGACTCTTGAAATGCACGAGCGGTATTACTATGTGATCGCAACGCCCGTCTTTTCCGAAAACCAGATCACCGGCTCGGTCGTCATCGCGCTCGACACGACCGAGCGCGAGCAGCGCGAGGCGCTGCGGCGCGAGTTTTCCGCGAACGTGTCGCACGAGCTCAAAACGCCGCTCACGTCGATCTCCGGGTTTGCGGAGCTTCTCGCCAACGGCATGGTTCCGCCGGAGCGGGTGGGCGAGTTCGCCGGGGATATCTACAAGGAATCCCAGCGGCTCATGGCGCTCGTGGACGATATCATCGAGCTCTCCCGTCTCGAAGAGGAAACCGCCGCGCCGGAGACGGAGAGCGTTGATCTTTATGCTCTCGCGGAGGAAACGCTCGCCTCTCTCCGCCCGGCGGCGGAGCGGCGGGACGTGACGCTCACGCTCCGCGGCGGGGAGGCCGTCGTACAGGGCGTGCGCACGGCGCTGCAGGAGCTTGTCTATAACCTCTGTGACAACGCCGTAAAGTATAACCGTCCCGGCGGCAGTGTGACCGTCACGGCGGAAAAGCGCGGCGGTGAAACGGTTTTGTCTGTGGCGGATACGGGCATCGGCATTCCGTATGAGCACCAGAACCGGGTGTTCGAGCGGTTTTACCGCGTGGACAAGAGCCATTCCCGGCAGCTCGGCGGCACGGGCCTCGGCCTTTCCATCGTCAAGCACGCCGCGGCGATGCACAAGGCGCGCCTTGAGCTCTGGAGCGAGCCGGACGCCGGAACCAAGATCACCGTCCACTTTGACGGACAATAAAGCCTTTGAGAATCCCGGGCACGGGCATTGGATGTCTGTGCCGGGGATTTTTTGCGTATTGTGCAAAGTGAATAAATTGAAACGTTTTCCTTTATATAAAACCGGCATTTAGTTTGAAAAATTCCCTGAAAGGGTTGCGTTTTGTGGGATTTACTTCCTTGTTCGGTATAGTACAATAAAACTGCAATGAGTCGTAACGGCTCAAAACAAAAGGAGGAAATGAAGATGAAAATGAAGAAGCTCATGGCTCTGGTGCTGGCGCTGACGCTGGTGCTCGCGCTTGCGGCTTGCGGCCAGACGAGCACTCCCGCCGAGGGCGGCGACACCGCAGTCCCCGCCGAAGGCGAGCAGACCCTGATCGTCTATACCGCCAGAAGCGAGAGCCTGAACAACGCCGTCATCGAGAACTTTGAGGCGGACACCGGCATCCACGTCGAGGTCGTCACCGGCGGCACCGGCGAGGTCCTCAAGCGTGTGCGTTCCGAAGCTGCCAATCCCCAGGGCGATATCTGCTGGGCGGCGGACGAAGCCATGCTGAAGGATTACACCGACTGCTTTGAAGAGTATGTCTCCCCCGAAGACGCCAACATGATGGAAGGCTACAAGAACACCACCGGCTATTCTTCCCCCGCCTTCTGCGACCCCACCGTGTTCATCGTGAACACCGATCTCGCCGGTGATATCGAGATCAACGGCTTCGCCGACCTTCTCAACCCCGCGCTCAAGGGCAAGATCGCCGCGGGCGACCCCGTGAACTCCAGCTCCGCGTTCCAGTGCCTGATCGCCGGCCTCTACGATATGGGCAACGGCGACCCGATGTCCGATGCCGCGTGGGATTGGGCGGCCAAGCTCGTTGAGAATCTCGACGGTGTTGCGCTCACCAGCTCCTCGCAGGTCTACAAGGGCGTTGCCGAGGGCGAGTACATCGTCGGCCTGACCTGGGAAGACCCCGCTGCCGCTTACGTCCGTGACGGCGTTGCCGTGAAGGTCGTGTTCCCGGAAGAGGGCGCTCTGATGTCCGGTCAGTGCGTGTCCATCATCAAGGGCGCTCCGCACATGGAGAACGCCAAGAAGTTTGTGGACTACATGCTCAGTGAGACCTGCCAGAACTATGTCGGACAGAACCTCACGGTCCGTCCGCTCCGCCAGAACGTCCAGCTCAACGACAGCCTTACGCCGTGGAGCGAGATCACCCGTCTGGAGTCCTATGACGGCGTGTGGGTCGCCGCCAACAAGTCCGCCATCACCGAAAAATACAGCGAGTGCCTCGAAAACGTGGCTTAATTCGCAAGGAAAGCATCCCGTGCGGGTCTGCGGCCGTGCGCCGCAGACCCGCACATTCTACAAAGAATCTCGCAGAGAAAGGGAACTGAAACGATGGGAGCCACCATTACCATTGAAAACGCCGTCAAGCGCTACGGCAACGACACGATCATCAACGGCCTGTCTCTGGAAGTCAAGCCGGGCGAATTTTTCACGCTGCTGGGCCCCTCCGGCTGCGGCAAAACGACGCTTCTCCGCATGATCATCGGATTCAACTCCATCGAAGGCGGCACGTTCAAGATCAACGACCGCGTCATCAACGATATCCCCACCAACAAACGGAACATCGGCATGGTGTTTCAGAACTACGCGGTATTCCCGCACATGAATGTATTCGATAACGTGGCCTTCGGCCTGCGCAACCGCAAGCTGCCGAAGGATGAAATAGAGCGCAAGGTCAACAGCATCCTCAAGGTCGTCAAGATCGATCATCTCAAGGACCGCATGCCGGCAAACCTCTCCGGCGGACAGCAGCAGCGCGTGGCGCTCGCCCGCGCCATCGTCATCGAGCCGGAGGTGCTGCTGATGGACGAGCCGCTGTCCAACCTGGACGCGAAGCTGCGCGTGGAAATGCGCAACGCCATCAAGCGCATCCAGCAGCAGTTCGGCATTACGACCGTGTACGTCACCCACGATCAGGAGGAGGCGCTCGCGGTCTCCGACCGGATCGCCGTCATGGACGGCGGCGTTATCCAGCAGATCGACACGCCGCAGCGCGTCTACCAGCGCCCGGCCAACCGCTTTGTCTCCAACTTCATCGGCCTCTCGAACTTCCTGAACGCGACGGTCTCCCGCGGCGAGGACGGCGCGGAGCTCTGCTTTGCCGGGAGCGATTACCGCGCGGCGATGACGAATCTCCGCGGCGAGGCATCCGACGGCATGGACGTGCTCGCGGCGGTCCGGCCGGAGGAATTCCTGCTCTCGACCGGCGAAGGCGAGGGCATTCCCGCCACGGTGCGCAGCAGTGTCTTCCTCGGCACCACCACGCATTATTTCCTGACGCTCCCCACCGGGCAGGAGATCGAAGCCGTCCGCGACAGCGACGAGGAATGGGCGGTCATTCCGGACGGCGCGGAGGTGCGCCTGCGCGTGAAGCCGCGCCGCATCAATGTCTTTACCGCCGACGGAAAGCGCTCTCTGGTCATCCGGGAGGAGCTTTTATGAGATACGCCGGAGAAAAGCGCTTCAACGGCTGGACGGCGCTGACGCTCGTTTTGCTCGCGCTCTTTTTGCTGTTCGTCATCTATCCCATCGGTATGCTGCTCATCAAGAGCCTTTTTACCGGCGGGAAGATCGATCTGAGCTACTTTGTGAAGTTCTTCACGAAGAAGTATTACTGGGGCGCGCTCGTCAACAGCTTTAAGGTCACGGTCGTGTCCACGCTCGTAGCGTCGCTCATCGGCGTGCCGATGGCGTATCTGCTGCGCAGCGTGAAGATCCGCGGCGCGGGTCTCATCAACATCCTTATCGTGATCTCCTATCTCTCGCCCCCGTTCATTGGCGCGTATTCGTGGATCCAGCTCCTGGGCCGGAACGGCTTTATCACCCGCATCGCAAACACCCTCTTCGGTGTGAAGCTGCCGGGCATTTACGGCTTTGCCGGTATCGTGCTCGTCTTTTCTCTCCAGTCCTTCCCGCTGATCTACATGTATGTTTCCGGCGCGATGAAGAATCTGGACAACTCCCTGAACGAAGCGGCGGAAAGCCTTGGCTGCAACGCCTTCCAGCGTGTGACGAAGATCATCTTCCCACTGGTGATGCCGTCGCTGCTCGCGGGCGCGCTGCTCGTATTCATGCGCGTGTTTGCCGACTTCGGCACGCCCATGATCATCGGCGAGGGGTATAAGACCTTCCCGGTTATGCTGTATACGCAGTTTATGGGCGAGGTCGGCACGAACGATGGTTTTGCCGCCACGATGTGCCTGATCGTCATCGTTATCGCGCTTATGTTCTTCTTCCTGCAAAAGGCGCTCGGCCGCCGGTTCACCTATTCCATGTCGGCGCTCAAGCCCATGGAGGCGGCAGATCCGAAGGGCTGGCGCGGTGTCGTTTCCCACATCGTGGTGTATCTCGTGGCGCTCGTCGCGGCGCTGCCCCAGATCACGGTGCTTGTCACGTCCTTCATCGGCACGATCAACGGCTCGCTCTTCACCGGCGAGTTTACGCTCGATAACTACCGCAACATCTTTGCCAAGAGCAACACCGGCGCCATTACCAACAGCTACTTCTTCGGCCTGATCGCCATCGTGATCGTAGTCGTATGCGGCATACTGATCTCGTATCTCAGCGTCCGCAAGCGCAATGCGCTCACCTCGGTGCTCGATGTGCTCACCATGTTCCCGTACATCATCCCCGGCTCGGTGCTCGGCATTTCGTTCCTGTACGCCTTCAACGGGCCTCCGTTTATGCTCGGCGGCACGGTGCTCATCATCGTTATATCGCTCTCCATCCGGCGCATGCCGTATACGATCCGATCGAGCACCGCCATCATCGGGCAGATCAGCCCCAGCGTGGAGGAAGCGTCCATCAGTCTCGGCGCATCGCAGCTCAAAACGTTTCTGCGCGTCACAATCCCCATGATGCTCCCCGGCGTTCTCTCCGGCGCGATCATGAGCTGGATCACGCTTATCAGCGAGCTGAGCTCCTCGGTCATTCTGTACACCAGCAAGACCATGACGCTCACCGTGGCCATCTATTCCGAGGTCATCCGCAGCAACTTCGGCAATGCGGCGGCCTACTCCACGATCCTGACTCTCACTTCAATCGTGTCGCTTCTTGTGTTTTTCAAACTCAGCGGCAAAAAGGACTTGAGCGTATAAAGCGGGAAGCGTCTCTCAAGTCTTTTGCAGGGCCTTGCGGTGCGCCTGAATGGGCGCACCGCTGAGCTTGTCAAAAAAATTTTTTGACAAGCTCTCAAACGAGACCCACTTCGTTGGGCTCTCGTTTGAAAAGGC
>ERZ857840.2518-NODE-2518-length-17305-cov-4.064232_pt1 | contig 17305 bp, 16 predicted proteins | sample MGYA00519760_ERZ857840 | MGnify/ENA primary metagenome ERZ857840 (study PRJEB31778, sample SAMEA3449371) | human gut metagenome | biome: human gut; feature: human-associated habitat; material: faeces | place: United Kingdom | collected 2010/2012 ... | reverse complement strand
GGGTTAGCAAGCTTTGTTTCCGAATACAGCTCGTGCAGCTTTATAAGGTCTTCATAATGATAATTCGAGACGTTTTTGCCTGCAAAATCAATATATCCGCGCAAAATGGAATGTGCGTAGGGGTTGCCTTCGCTTACAACCTCCCACCCGCGGTATATAAAGGTATGGCTGTGCTGCGCGGCGGTTATAGAGTTCATCATAATACTTAAATCTCCGCTTGTGGGGTTTTTCATACCCACTGGTATATCAAGACCGCTGGCCGTTAGCCTGTGCTGTTGGTTTTCAACCGAGCGCGCGCCTATCGCAACGTAAGAAAGCAGGTCGGATAAATAACGGTGATTATCGGGGTAGAGCATTTCGTCCGCGCAAGAAAAGCCGTAATCGTGCAGCGCCGCCATATGTAAATCTCTTATCGCGACAATGCCTTTAAGCATATCGGGTGTTTCATCGGGGTTCGGCTGGTGCAGCATTCCCTTATAACCGTCTCCCGTGGTGCGCGGCTTGTTGGTGTAAATGCGCGGCACTATAAGTATTTTATCCTTTACTTCCTCCTGCACCCTTTTAAGCCTTGAAATATAATCAAGCACCGGCTCGCGGCTGTCCGCCGAGCAGGGGCCTATTACCAAAATAAATTTATCGGATTTCCCCGCGAAAATATTTTTAAGCTCCCCGTCTCGCGCCGCCTTCACCGCCGCGTCCTGCTCGGATACCGGGTAACGCTTTTTTATTTGCTGCGGTATCGGTAATTTTCTTAAAAATTTCATGTTCATAGTCTTTTTCCCCTTAGTATGGCAGTAGTTTTTAATCTTACAGGTGCTTATTAAAACGTTTTCTGCGCTCGGTGGATAGGCGCATCATTTCGCGTATTCCGTCTCGGTCGCCCGTTTCTATTTTTTCGTAAAGCGTCTCAAAGCTTTGCTTAAAGCTGCGCATTTCGGCAAGCAGCATATCTTTGTTATCCAAAAACAGCTCGCTCCACATTTCATCGTTTATTCTTGCGATTCGCGTTAAATCGCGGAAGGAGTCACCCGTATAATATTCAAGGTCGGGCGTGTTGTTGCAGCACATCAGCGTTACCGCTATACAGTGGGTAAGCTGGGAAAGAAAGGCTATCATTTCGTCATGCTTTTCAACTGACAGCTCCGCTACGCGGTGAAAGCCCAGTTTTTCGCCCAAATCGCGGCAAAGCTCTATTGCACCGGCGGTATTTTTTTCCGTGGGAACAACTATGTAGTTTGCGCCCCTGAAAATGCCGGAGTCGCTGTTTTCTACCCCGCAGACCTCGCGTCCCGCCATGGGGTGCGCGGCTATAAACTCTACATCGGGGCGCAGCATTTCCTGAATTTTGTAAACAATACAGCCCTTAACGCCCGTAACATCGGTTATAACCGCTCCCGATTTTAATAAATGCTGATTTTTTTCTATCCATTCGGTGAAAACATGGGGGTAAAGCGCGAATATAACTAAATCTGCGGCGGAAATAATGCTTTCTTCAAGCTTTGTTGTGCCGTATTTTATTATACCTTTTTTTAGGGCGAAATCAACCGACGATTGCTCTTTGGTTACGGCGTTTACGGTATAACCACCCTTTGTAAGCGCCTCGGCGTAGCTGCCGCCAAGTAACCCTAAGCCTACTATTAAAATATTTGTATCTTTATTTAACTTCATTTTTCTTCAACCTTTATGCCGAGGGAAGCAAGCCTACGGAAATAATCGGGAAAGCTTTTGTTTACCGCCTCTGCTCCGTAAATGCTGCCGCCCGTTATACTGCAGAGCAGAGACAGCGCCATGACTATTCTGTGGTCGTTATGCCCCGAAAGCGGCAGCTCGGGCGTTTTCAGCATACGCGGATGCACCGTTATCTCGTTATCCCAGACCTCTGTGCTGCAGCCGAATTTGGCAAGCTCCTCCGCCATTGCTCTTCCGCGGTCGCTTTCCTTTATTTTAAGACGGTGCGTACCTATGAGTCTTACGCCGTTGTTTGCCGCCGCCACCGCCATTAAGACAGGCGCTAAATCGGGGCAATCGGAAATATCTATTTCGGGGCAGCCGCGCACCAGTTTTCCGAAAAGCCTTCTGTAAACCGCGTCGCCCTGGCAGGTATCCTTTTTAAGCCCTGCAACCGCCACATTGCCGCCTACGGAATTGAACGCCTCAAAAAATGCGGCATTGGAGTAATCCCCCTCAACGCGCAGCGTGCGCGGCTTGTAGGTCTGATTGCCCTTTATAAATATGGTTCGCTCGTCGGTTCGGCTGATCCTAATACCGAAATCAGCAAGCGCCTTTACCGTCATACCGAGATATGAGCCGCTCTCTATCGCGCCAGTTATATCAATTATGCTGTCATCGGGAAGCAGCGGCAAAGCGAACATCAGCCCCGATATAAACTGGCTTGAAACATCACCCCTTACGGAATATTTACCCGGCGTCAGCCTGCCGCATACCGTAACGCTTTCCTTATCTTCCTTAAATTCAATGCCTTGCGATAAGCACATTTCCTTATAAACCGCAAGCGAACGGCTCATAAGCCTTTGAGTACCTTTAAGGGTGATCTTTTGCCCGAAAAGAAGGCAAAGCGGAATTAAAAACCTTAACGTACTGCCCGATTCATTGCAGAAAAGCTCTGCGCACTTAACAGCTTTATCGGGCGATATTCCGCCTGTTTTAACCGTGCTGCCGTCAATTTCATATTCGGCGCCCAAGGCGCTCAGGCAATTAAGGGTTGCCTTAATATCCTCTGAAAACGCAACGTTTTCTATAACGCTGCCGAACGACAGCGCGCCGCAAATTAAATATCTGTGAGAAACGCTTTTTGAGGGCGGCGCCTCCACCCTGCCGTATGCCGTTCCTTTTTCAATGGTTGCTATCATTTTTTATCGCCGTATTCCTTAATCAAGTAATCTATTGCCTCGGTATATCCCGCAATACCGTGCCCGCATATTGTTTTAACGCAAGCCTTTCTTATATAGCTTATCTGCCTGAAATCCTCGCGCGATGAAACATCCGAAATATGCACCTCAACCGTCGGTATTGAAACCGCCTTTACCGCATCTAACAGTGCTATACTTGTGTGCGTGTATGCGCCGGGGTTTATAACTATGCCGTCAAATATGCCATAGGCTGCCTGAATTTCATCTACAAGCGCGCCCTCGTGGTTGGACTGAAACAGCTTTACTTCAATTCCCGCCTTTTCAGCGTGGGTTTTTACGTTATTGCACAGCGTTTCAAAGCTGTCGCTACCGTAAATACCGGGTTCTCTTATGCCTAACATATTTATATTCGGCCCGTTAATTACAAGTATTTTCATTTATAAAGACCTCTTCAATATTTTTAACGTTTTGCTCTATTTCGTTCACCGCGTCAATTTTAATATCGGCAACGGCGCAATACAAGCCGTATCTTTCCTTATATCGCTTTTCGAGCAGTTCTTTGTTTGAAGAAAGCGGGCGATCCGCCGTGGTTACCAATTTTTCAAGCGGGCGATCGATAAATATAACCGTTCCGTTTTCCTTTAAAAGCCTTATGTTATCGGGGTTTAAAACCGCGCCGCCGCCTGTTGCGATAACCGAGGACTGGCAAGCCGAAATTTCTTTTATAACTTCGCTTTCAATACGCCTGAAGCTTTCTTCGCCGTGCTTTGCAAAATACTCCGCTATCGGCATATTTATGCGCTTTATAATTTCATCGTCGGTATCGGTAAAATCTTTGTTAAGCTCATCGGCTAATATTTTACCGATTGTAGTCTTGCCGCAGCCGGGCATACCTATAAGCACAATATTCTTTTTATCCCTTAAAATCTCGCGGTAGACTTCTTCGGTTTTTTCGGGGGTTATGCTGCCGCCCGTAAACTTTTCCACCGCATATGCCGCTTGGGAAACCAGCATATAAAGCCCACCCGTGGCGTTTATTCCCCTTTCGCGCGCCGATATTACAAGCGCACTTGAAAGCGGATTGTAAACCGCGTCGGTAACGCTTTTCACATTTTCAAAACGGCTTAAATCTATTGCCGAAACGCCTATATTCGGGTACATTCCGCAGGGGGTGGTGTTAATTATTGCAGTGGCGTCACTGTGTTTTTTATAAGCCTCATCATAGGTTATCGCGCCGTCCGCACCCGATCTTGAAACGCGGTATATTTCCTTTGCGCCTAAATCCTCGGCTACAGCCGCCGCGGTTTTTGAAGTACCGCCCGAACCTAAAATAAGCGCCTTGCCGCCCTTTAAATCAGCACCCTGACGGAGTATCAGCGAGCGTAGCCCCGAAAAATCGGTATTATAGCCGTATAATTTGCCGTTCTTATTGACTACGGTGTTTACCGCGCCTATTTTTTTTGCGGTATCGCTTATATAATACAAATAAGGTATAACCGCCTGTTTATAAGGAATTGTAACGTTTATCGCCTTAAAATCGGCTTTTTTCATAAAGCTATCCAATTCGCCGCGCGGTATTTCGCAAAGCTCGTAATTATAGTCCGCCAGCCTTGCGTGAATGATTTTTGAAAAGCTGTGCGAAAGCTTTTCCCCTATACAGCCGTATTCCATTATTCACCCAACCAATCAGTACCGAATCTGCCAGCCAGCATATCGCAAAGCGCTATTGCCGTAATACTGTCTATTACCACGCGCGCGCGGTGGACAATGCAGGGGTCGTGCCTGCCGCCCGCCGTAATTTTAACATTTTCATTCTTGATAAAGTCTACTGTGTTCTGCTCTTTGTGAATTGTGGGCGTGGGCTTTACCGCACAGCGGAAGATAATCGGCATACCGTTTGTAATTCCGCCGTTTATGCCGCCGTTATTGTTGGTGGCGGTGGCGATTTTGCTGTCCGCGCAGAAAAATTCATCATTAGCGGCGCTGCCGCGCATATTTGCAAGCGCAAAGCCAGCGCCGAACTCAACGCCCTTTACCGCAGGCACGGCGAAAAGCGCCGAAGAAAGTACATTTTCCACCCCGCCGAACCACGGCTCACCGATGCCTGACGGCAAGCCGATAACCGCAGTTTCAAGCACGCCGCCAACGCTGTCTCCGTCCGCTTTTGCGGCGGTTATCTCGTTTATCATTTTTTCCTTAATGTCCTCGTCCAGCACGGCAAATTCCTTTTGCGACAGTGCCTTTATATCGTCCGCGATATTCCGGAATTCGCGGTCTGATACCCCCGCTATGCTTTTAATGTGCGTGCCTATATATATGCCCTTATTTTTAAGCGCCGAAATCGCAACAGCGCCCGCCGCTACAATCCCTGCGGTAATTCTGCCGCTGAAATGCCCGCCGCCGCGGTAATCTTCAAAGCCGTGATATTTTGTGTGCGCCGCATAATCCGCGTGACCCGGGCGCGCCTTTGAGCGCAGCTCGCTGTAATCCTTAGAGCGGGTGTTAACGTTTGGTATTACTATGCAGATAGGCGTTCCCGTAGTTTTGCCGCCGAAAACTCCGCTTTCTATTACAAAATTATCGGGCTCTGCTCTCGGCGTTGAAATATCGCCCACGGGGCGGCGGAGGGACAACTGACTGCGGATAAAATCCTCATCCACCGTAATTCCGGGGGCTAAGCCGTCAAGCACCGCGCCTAAACCTAAACCGTGGCTTTCGCCGAACAGCGTTAAAATAACCGAGCTGCCGAAGCTGTTTTTCACCCTAATGACCCCCTTATTTTTTCCGCGAATATATCAAACGGCATTTCTTTCATTTCGTATGTGCCTACCGTGTTTACTAAAATTACCGTTATTTTATCGCCCGACATTTTTTTATCGTGCCGCATGGCGTTTATTATCGTATCTGCCGTTACAGCGGTAGATGTGGGCAAATTAAGTCTTTCAAGCAAGGGAATAAGCCTGTTTCGCACTTCTTCCGAACACATAGGTATCATACCGAGCGCCACGCACTCGCCGTGATACAGGTTTTGCATTTCGTTCTCGCTCTCGATTGCGTGCGCCAATGTATGCCCGAAATTAAGAATTTTGCGAAGGTCCTCCTCTTTTTCGTCCTGCTCTACTACCGCGCGCTTTATTTTAAGCGATTTTTCAATTATCGTATCAATATTTTCCTTAATATCGCCCTTTTCAAAGAGCTCAAACAGCTCTTTATCGCTTGTCAGCGACATTTTAACCGACTCCGCAAGTCCGTTTGAAATTTGTCTTTCGGGCAGTGTTTTAAGGGTATTTGAATCTATTATAACAGCTTTAGGCGGGTAAAACGCGCCGACAATGTTTTTATACCCCTCAAAATCAATGGCAACCTTGCCGCCTATTGATGAATCCACCTGCGATAAAACGGTGGTGGGGATATTGTAAAAATCAATTCCGCGCATAAAACTTGCCGCCGCAAAGCCCGCAAGGTCGCCCATAACGCCGCCGCCGACCGCTATTACGCAGTCGCTCCTTGTAAAGCCGTATTCCACCGCTTTTGAAAGCAATTTTTTAAAGCTTTCAAAGCACTTTGTCTTTTCGCCCTCAGGCAGGGTTACAATATAGGGTTCCTTGCACTGCGCCGCCACCGTTTCGGCGTATTCTTTCGGCACGCCGCTGTCGGTTACTATAAGCGCGCGGCGGGAGAGATTTAGGTATTCCCCTGCTTTTTTCAACGCCCCTCGCTCAAGATAGATATTGTAGCCGCCTGTTCCTGTTTTAACGGGAAGTATCATTCATCGTCACCCTTCAGCACAATTTCCTTTTCAAAGCTGCCCACAACCCGCACGTTGCTGCATTTTTCTTTAAGCTCTTTAAGCATAGCCTTACCGTTTTCGCTGTTTATATTGCCCTCGCCCTCGGCGTAGAAATAATAGCTCCAAATAAGCTCCTTTGTCGGTCGGGATTTCAAGGCGCGCAGGTTAAAGCCGTATTTTCCTATTACCGCTATTGCCTGACCGAGCAGACCCGCCTCATTCGGCACGGTGAAGAGCATAATAAACTGGTTATCGGCCTTAGAGGGGGCTTTCGCCGCCTTTGAAAACACCGCAAAGCGTGTCGTGTTATTACCGCTTGTGTTAATATGTGCCTCCAGCTTTTTAAGCCCGAATTTTTTTGCCGCCTCACTGCTGCCTATTGCCGCTATATCGTGCCTGCCCGACTCTGCCACGAGCTTTGCCGCAACCGCCGTGTTTACCGCCTCGGTCGGCTTAAAGCCGTGCTGCCTTATGTAAGCCGCGCATTGACCCAGCGCCTGCGGGTGGCTTATAACCTCCTTGACCTCGTCCATTGTGGTGCCTTTAACGGCAAGCAGATTCTGCACTATTTCAATATCGTAAATTCCGTTAATATACAACGAACCGAAAAAGGTAAGGTCCATAACCTGACCCACATCACCGTTGTAACTGTTTTCAATCGGAAGAATAACGCAGTCGTTCTCGCCCTTTTCCACCGATTCGTATGCCGCTTTAAAATCTTCGCATGCAAACGCAGTTCCGTCCGGGAAAATACGGTTTGCGGCAATATTGGCAAACGCGCCCTCAACGCCGCTGTAGGCTATGCGCATACCTTCAAGCAGCCTATGCTGATACGCCTTTGAAATATCCATATTACTCTGCAAAAAGCTTACGAAATAGGGCTTTAACGCCTCGTTTTCAATTAGCGATGAGTTTCGCTTTATAACCTCCGCCTCGCGGGATAAATCGGCCACGCGCACGCCGTTTTGCCTTTTGTACTCGGCAACCGTTTTTACCGCCGCCATTCTTTCCTCAAACAAGCGTGCCATTTCTTTATCTATACGGTCAATCTGCTCTCTCGCCTTTTCAAGCTCTGTCATTTATTTATACTCCTCAATAAGCGCCTTAAACGCCGGTAATGATCTTTCTATCTGCTCTGCCGTCACGCAGTAGGATATTCTTACATACCCCTCGCACCCGAAATCATCCGACGGCACAAGCAGCAGCTCGTATTTTTTTGCCCTTTCGCAAAATGCATTCGCGTCAGGCTCGGGCGATTTTACAAACAGGTAGAACGCACCGTCGGGCGGTACTGCCTCATATCCGTAATCGGTAAGTGCGCCGAAAAGCAGATCGCGATTTTTCTTATAGGCGGAAACATCGGGTAAAGCGTCGGTACACTCTGCTACGGTGTACTGCATAAGGCTCGGTGCGCACACAAACCCGAGCGCCCTGCCCGCACCGCAAACTGCGGCGTATAATTTACGGCAGTCCGCAGCGCCTTCGGGAATAAATATGTAGCCTATGCGCTCCCCCGGAAGAGAAAGCGATTTACTGTAGGAATAGCAAATCACCGTATTAGCATAATATTTCGGGATGTACGGTACCTCAGCCCCGTAAGAAAGCTCGCGGTAGGGCTCGTCGGCTATAATATAAATATCGGTATCGTACTCTGCTTGCTTTTTACACAGCATATCGCTTAACGCCTTTATAGTATCGGGTGAGAAAACCGCGCCCGTCGGGTTATTCGGCGAGTTTATTATTATCGCCTTGGTTTTTTCGGTCACGGCGTTCTCTGTCGCCTTAATATCAAGCTGAAAATCGGGCTTTCGGCACTGCACCGTTACAACGCGTGCACCGGCATTCTCCGCAAAAACGCGGTACTCCGGGAAAAACGGCGACGGAATTATAATTTCATCTCCGCTGTTTATAAGCGCGTTCAGCGTTACTGTGAGCGAAGCCGCAGCGCCGCAGGTCATATAAATTAAATCTTTATTTGCGGAAAAGCCGAACCGCTTTTCAATACTTTCTGCAATTTTTGCCCTTACCGCCGTATCCCCCTGCGCCGAGGTGTAGCCGTGCAGTTTTACGGGGTCGGTTTCCTTTATAATACGCTCCAAAGCCGCAGTAACCGCCGCGGGGGTCGGGACACTCGGATTGCCGAGGCTGAAATCAAAAACGCATTCTTCCCCTATTTCCGCCTTGCGCTTTTTGCCGTATTCAAATATTTCGCGGATAACCGAACGGCGCATACCCAGACTCACCATTTTTTCGTTCAGCATTAAATCACCTTTTCCAAAACAAAGCCCGCAAGCGTTTATTGCAAAAAAGCATAAACGATCGCGGGCTGTCCGTACTTAAAATTTCAAAGCTTTAAGGTTTAAGCTTCGCAGGCGTACAGGCAGTCCGTTTTAGAATAATAAAATCGATAGTTAACGCAACCGAACATTCTGTCCACCCTTTCATATATCACATTAAATTATATTATACATTATTTTTCAGTTTTGTCAAGTATTTCTTTAACGATTTAAAGCGCTAAAATCTATTCGACCGCCAATTCCTTTATGGAGCGCATCTGATAATCCACATTTTTAAGCAGCTCGGGATTTTTAAGCGCCGCCGCCGCACCCTTAACAACGCTGTGCGTCGGGTCGTCCAGTCTGTGCACCGAAACGCCGAGGTATTCCTCCAACTTTTCCGCCATTCCCGAAAGCAGCGAGCCGCCTCCCGTTAAATACATTCCGTCCTCGGTTATATCGGCTACAAGATCCGGGTCGGTGTGGTTAAGTACCTGCCTCACGGCGTTGCAGATAACATTCACCGTGTCGATTATAGCCTCATATATCTCGCCCGAGGAAATTTCAAAGCTTTCGGGAAGCCCCGAGAAGACATTTCTTCCCTTCGCTACAACCGCAACCTCAACATCCCTTTTAAGCGCCGATCCGATCTTGATCTTAACCGATTCTGCGGTAAGTGCCCCGATCTCTATGTTATATTCCTTTCTGACATAGCGCACTATCTGCGAATCAAGGTCTCCCGAAGCGGTTTTAAAGGACTCGCAAACCGCGATTCCGCCCATGGAAATAACCGCAATATCGGTGGTGCCGGCGCCTATATCCACAATGAGCGTGCCGCGCGGCTTTGAAAAATCAAGCCCCAAGCCGAACGCTATCGCAAGCGGCCCCTCTATTACCGAAACATTTCTGCCTCCCGCGGATTCCATAACATTTGAAAGCGAATGGTGCTGCAGCTCCGTAAGCCCCGCAGGAAGAGTCGCCATTATGCGCGGCCGCAGAATGCGGTTGCCGAACGCCTGCTGCATATAGTTTTTGAGCATAAGCTCGGCTATATCGTAATCGGAAATAACCCCGCGCTCTATCGGCGTTACGCACACAAGGCTTTCGGGCGTTCTGCCGATTGTCTGCTTTGCCTTTTCGCCGTAATACACAGGTTCCCAGGTTTCGCTGTCCACCGTTACGACATTCGGCAGCTCAAGCACAACCTTTGAACTTGAAAATATAACTGTTTTTGACGAGCCTAAATCTATTCCTATATCTGTTGCCATAATTGCCCCCGATTGATTATTTCTTTTCGCTTATAAGCGCGGTCACGCAGTAAACGCAATCCGCCCCTGCAGAAAGCAGCTGCACGGCGCATTCGTTAAGCGTGGCTCCTGTGGTTTTTATATCGTCCACCAGTAAGAGCGATTTGCCGCGAAGGCTTCCTGTCGGTACATACATATCCTTAACATTTTCACGCCTCTGCTTTATGCCCAATTCGTGTTGGGAGTGAACAAATTTCACGCATTTAAGCGCGTTTATCAGCGGAACGCCGAGGATATCCGAGATAATTTTTGCCATAACCTCGGTTTGGTTAAAGCCGCGGCTTAATTTCTTTCTGAAGTGCATGGGTACAAAGCAGATTCCGTCAAACTTGATTCCTCTGTACTCATTTTTAACGCAAAGCGCCATTTGCTTTGCAAGCATAGTGCCATAGGTCATTCTGCGGCGGTATTTGAAGTGATACATTGCCCGCTTTGCAACGCCGTCGTTGACAAACGGAGCTATGCACATTTCAAATGCGAAGACTTGATTTTTGCACTGACAGTCATCCTTTTTCAATCCGCAGCGCATACAGCGCTTAAGCGGATCGCAGCGGACAAGCATTTCGTGGCAGTAATCGCACAGCTCATCGTCCTCGTTGATTATTTCGCCGCAGCCGGCGCAGGTTTTCGGGAAGAATACCGATTTAAGAACCGATATTACCCGTTTCATAAATATCCGCTTCCTTTAAAAACTGTTTTAAAAAAGTATAGCGCAGCGTTTTTTTATCATTCGCCGCCATTTCAAGCCAAACGCTCTCATCCCCCACAACCACAAGCAGCTTTTTCGCCCTTGTGACCGCAGTATAAAGCAGATTGCGGTAGCGCAGCTTCGTCGGCACATCATAAAGCGGCAGCACCACGCAATCGTACTCGCTGCCCTGGCTTTTATGCACGGTAACCGCGTATGCCGGCTCAAGCTCTGACAAATCCTCGGAAAAATATGTGACCGTCCTGTCGTCATAACGAACCGTCATAATTCCCCCGCGCTTATCGATATCGGTTATAAATCCGACATCGCCGTTAAAAACTCCCGTGCCGTATTCGCCGCCGTCACGCTTATATTGCAGATCGTAATTGTTCTTGGTCTGCATAACCTTATCGCCCACTCGGAAATATATACCCTTAAAGCTTAACTGCGCCTTTTTGCCCGTATCGGGATTAAGCGCCGTCTGCAGCATATTGTTAAGGCTTACCGTTCCGGTATCAAGCAGTCTTGAAGGACAAAGCACCTGAATATCCCTTATCGGATCGAATTTATATGCCGCTGGCAGCCGCTCGCTTACAAGCTCTGTCACGGTACGGCTGACATCCGCGCGGCTTGTCCTTTTAAGAAAGAAGCAATCGGAATTTTTAACTGAAAAATCGGGCGGCTCGCCGTTTATGATTGCATGGGCATTTGTGATTATCATGCTTTTGCTCGCCTGCCTGAACACCTTGTTAAGTCTTATTGACGGAAACATATCCGACGCTAAAATATCCCCCAAAACATTGCCCGCGCCGATGCTCGGCAGCTGGTCGGAATCCCCCACCAGAATTATGCGGCAGGAAAGCCTTAACGCCTTTAAAAGACTGTCAAAAAGCAGCGCGTCTATCATTGAGGCCTCATCGATAATTATGACCTCGCAGGAAAGCGGATTTTTCTCGTTGCGTGAAAACTGACGGTTATCGCCGTCGCCCCATTCCACCTCAAGCAGACGGTGAATGGTCTTTGCCTCTCTGCCGGTAAGCTCGGTCATACGCTTTGCCGCGCGCCCTGTAGGGGCTGCAAGCTCGGGCTCAAGCCCGCGGTTTTCGAAAAGCTTTATAATGGCGTTGAGTGTTGTGGTCTTGCCGGTACCCGGACCGCCGGTCAGCACCAAAATTCCGCTTTCAAATGCCTCGGTTATCGCTTTGCGCTGAAGCTCCTCGAATTTTATTCCGAGCTGACGCTCCACATTATCGATCTCAAGCGAATCGGCTGTTATGCTGCGGTCGATATACCGCTTTACCGCAAGCAGCCGCGCCGCAATATGCTCCTCCGCCGAGTAATAAGCGGGAATGGAAAGATAATCTGTTCCCGATATGCTTTTTTCCTTTATTCTGAAGCATTCGATCAGCCTGTCGCACGCGCTTTCCGCCGCGTCATACGAACACTCAAGCAAGCGGCAGGCAACCTCTAAAAGCTTTGTGCGCGGCAGGCAGGTATGCCCGTTTAAAAGATTTTTGCGCAGTACATACTCAAGCCCCGCAGTGATACGCAGCTCGCTCTGCTTATCAAAATCCATATCCGCCGCAATATCCTCTGCGGTTTCAAAGCGGAAATCAAGCCCCTCCTCGCACAGCACATAGGGGTTTTTCTTTATTGTATCAACCGACTGCGCGCCGAAATGCTTGAAAATTTTAAGGCACCTGTCGGGCGTGACATTGTATTTTGAAAGCATCAGCATTATATCCCTGACGCCGTACTGCTTGTTGTATTCCTCGGATATATCCCTTGCCTTTGAGAGGGATATCCCTTTTATCGACGCTAATTCCTGCGGTCGGTTTTGAATAATTTCCAGCGTATCCGTGCCGAATTTTTCAACTATTCTCTGCGCGGTAGCAGGGCCTACGCCCTTTATAGCCCCAGAGGACAGATACCTTAAAACAGCGGCGGCGTTTTCGGGCGTTTTGCGTTCAAAGCTTTCCGCCTTAAACTGTCTGCCGTAGGTCGGGTGAACGGTATAGCTTCCGTAAAATACGGCGCAGTCGCCCTCTGTTAAAAAAGGAAGCATTCCCACAACGGTTATGCTTTCCCCGGGCAGCTTAACCTCCGCCACCGTGTAGCCGTTATTCTGATTTTTATATGTAATTCTTTCAACAGTACCCGAAATTTCGGCGACCTCGGCATTTAAAGCCTCCGCCATAAGAAAATCCACCTCACCTTTAAAGCGGCATAAAATCCTCCAGCTCCTCCGCCGAGCAGTAAGCCACGCCGTATTTTTCCGCCGCCTCCCTGCAAAGCTTATCGGCATTTTCCGACAGCCCGCAATTCACGGCGATTATACCGTCGGCATAGCTCTTTCCGAGCCATATGCGCTGCTCTGCGGCAAAGGCTATCTGATCCTCGGGATTACCGTCGGACAGAAAAACCACCGCATAAGTCGTTCCCTTTTTCCCCGAAGCTATGAGCTTGGTTTTTACGCCGTGCAGAAACTCCGCCAAGCCAAGCATTGAAAAGCAAACGCAGCCGGCAATAAGTATGTATTTAATCATTTCCCCACCCCACATATTCCATTATATGCGGGGGCGGGGAAAATGATAAAATTGCCTTATTTACTTAATTTTGACCGTAGTGGTATAAGTGCCCACCTGCCAGATGTTATTTTGAACCGATCTTACGGTGACAGTTACCGTATGCTCGCCCGCCGCCTTATCCGACAAATCTACAGTTGCGTAGACCTCGGAATTCTTCAATTTGTTTATAACCGCCTTCGGGCCGCAGATTTTAACATTGCGTATTACATTGTCGGTCGTGGCCTTAAGTCCCGAAGAAAGCCCGCTGTAGCGCACATCGGAAATGTTCAGCGTTTTTTCCGAGAAGCCGGAGATATCCACCGTGACGATGAAATGCTCTATCGAATCGAGAATTCTGACTCCGTCGGGCAGCTTTGCGGAAACCTCCGCGCGGTTTGGGCCTGTGGAAATTGTGGTAATATCGATCGGTGAGAGTGTCACCTGTGTTATCTTGTCGATCGCGTCGGGCGTGCCGATGACCGTAACGCTGTCATGATCTACCTTATAGGAAATACTGCTCTTTGATATACCCGAGGGCAGCTTTGTAAAGTCAGCCACCACAGGCACTGTCTTCGTCTTCGATATCGGCACGGTAACCTTGACCGCCGTTTCGCTGAGGGTCAGATTTGTTTTGTCAATCTCGTTCCCGTCCTCATCGAAAAGCTGAATTTTCGCGTCATAGGTTGCGCTTTCCGAAAGGGTCTTGTTGACCGCGGCGTAAGCCACGACCGAGTCAATTTTATTCATGACCGTGCGCGGGCCCTTTATGGTTATGGTATCGTTTTCCGTGCCGCTCACGACCGGAGTTTCGGCAACAAGCCCGTCAATCGCCGCCGCGCCGTCAGCCTTTGCAGTTATTGTGAATTCCTTTGTATCCACATAGTCGAAGTAAAGGCTTACCGTCGGCGGATTTATGGAGACTATATTGTAATCGGTAACGGCGGTATTGCGCGCGCCGGATACCTCCAGTTGATACTCGCCCGGCGAATTGATTGCCGCAGCGGATGCGTAAACATAAAAATCGCTTGCTTTAAGCGCGCTTACAACATAGCTCGGCCCGTTAATGGTAACGGTGAATTTTTGTGCCGAAACATCGCCTATTATCTCCATATGATTTTCCGCGGCGTAGGTGTTATCAAGGGTTATGCTAAGCGGAATATCGGTGAAGGTACGGTCTATATCCGGGTTTTGGCTTATCATGATTATAAGCCAAAATATGAACGCCGTGATAAGCGAAAAGGGAATCGTAAACCGACGGTTGTAAAGCAGCCGCCTCAAAGAAAAGTTAACGGGAATTTTTATTTTCCGATTCATTTGCTTTCTTCGCTTCCTTTCCCTTGACTTTTCCGAACGGATTCATGCTTTTGAGCCTTGCGAGCACAGGGCTGTCGGTTTCGGCTTCTGCGTCGGATAAAAGCAGCTTCCCGAGCTTCGCCCTTGCGGATATAGCATTGAAATTACGTTCTATCTGCCCGTTTGAAACTATTGATATGTTCCCCGTTTCCTCGGATACCACAAGCACCACCGCGTCGGAATTCTCGGTCATGCCGATAGCCGCCCTGTGGCGTGTTCCGAGCTGTGAGGATATATCCTCGCGCTGGGTCAGCGGAAGAATGCAGCCTGCGGCGTAGAGCCGTGAGTCCCTTATTATCATTGCGCCGTCATGCAGCGGAGATTTCGGAAAAAATACATTGTTTATCATCTGCACAGACGGGTCTGCGTTTATCACGGTGCCGGTATCTATTATTTCGCCGAGCTGTGTAGACCGCTCAAACACTATAAGTGCGCCCGTTTTGCTTTCCTGCATGATTCCCGCCGCGCGGCTGACCTTATCAATACAATCCTCAAGCGGATCGGATTCAAGCGAAGAGCCGTGAGCGCTGACAAATTTCGTATGCCCCACACGCTCGAGTATACGCCGCAGCTCCGGCTGAAATATGATTGCAATGGCTATTATAATGTAATCCACAAATCTCGAAAGTATCCATTTCATTGTGGTCAGGTTCCACCAGTTTGCAACAAAATAGATTACAACGAATATAACAAGTCCCTTTGCAAGCTGCCCCGCACGCGTTTCACGCAAAAAACCGATAGCCTTATAAATGATATACGCCATAAGAAGTATATCGATAATATCAAACGGTATACGCATACCGGCGACAGCGTAAATTATCTGATTCCAGAATGCATAAATGGCATTAAATATGCTGCTCACCTGTCAACAATCCTTTACTTACAGTCTCTGTTTTATTTTAACATAAAATAAAGGGTCATTCAATAGAAAATTTGCGTTTTTTTAAGCTTTTTTTAAAGCGGCGGCAAGCGCTTTTATATCCGCCGCGGTATTAAACGCCGCAGGGGAGGCTCTAACCGCTCCGTTTTCTATCGTTCCCATTATTCTGTGCGCGGTCGGCGCGCAGTGCAGCCCCGCCCTTACCGCTATTCCTCGCTCGTTCAAATACCGCGCAAGCTCTCCGCTTTTGAAGCCTTCCGCATTAAAGGATATTACCGGCGCCCAGCCGCCCGCGAACGGCTTGGGCGAATACAGCCTGACCCCGGGATTCCTTTCAAGCTCGTCATAAAGAAGCTCGCAAAGCGCTATTTCATGGCTGTATATTTTTTCGATTCCCAGCCTTTTAACATAGCCGAGTCCCGCAGCCGTGCCCATTATTCCGGGAACATTTACCGTTCCGCTCTCAAGCCTTTCGGGTAGAAAATCGGGCTGTACAAGCTCTGCCGAATTAGTACCCGTGCCGCCCTCCAAAACAGTGTTCTTAAGCGGCTTTTCACAAATAAGCACACCTATTCCCATGGGCGCGTAAAGCCCTTTATGCGGCGCTATGCAAAGGTAATCTATTCCCTGCTTTTTCATATTTATAGGAAAAACTCCCGCCGTCTGCGCCGCATCGACCGCAAACGGTACTCCTCTTATTTTGCAGAGCGCGCCTATCTGCGTTATCGGCAGCGCCTTGCCCAAAACATTTGAAGCTCCCGTGCATATCACAAGCTTTGTATCGGGTCTTATAAGTCTTTCAAAATTATTGAGCGTTATGTTGTCGTCCGTGAGCGATACCGCCGCAACATCAACCGCCGCACCGACCTTATAAAGCGGCCGCATAACTGCGTTATGCTCAAGCGAGGACGTCACCACGCGGTCTCCCGCCTTAAGCAGCCCCTTTATAACGCAATTTATGCTGTGGGTGCAGTTCAATGTAAAAACAACATTTTCCGCTCCCGACGCCGTGAAAAAATCAGCAAGCTCCCGCCTCACATTATATACTGCCGCCGCAGCCTTCATAGAAGCGGCGTGCCCGCTTCTGCCGGGATTCGCACAGTATTCCTTAAGGCTCATATCCACCGCATTTATAACGCTCTGCGGCTTTTTCCCTGTAGTTGCCGCATTATCAAGATAGATCATTCCCTTACCCCTCCGTATTGAATTAACGGAGCTGCCGCAAAATTGCAACAACTCCGTTTTATTTCTTATTCCGCATTTATTTCAAGAATCTTGACCCCCGCCTGCCGCAGCAAGCCTTCGGCGGCGTTTATATCGCCGTCGGTTATAATGCTGTAGCCGCAGCCGGCGCTGCCCTTTCCCGAGGTTATCCGTTCAATTTTGACATTAAAGCCTTTTCTTCTGAGCAGATCCCGCCCCTTGATGGCATAGGTCACCGTACCTGTGGTTATAATATACCTCTTCATTTCTTTTCACTCCGTAAAATTGCTCTATATAAACAAAGCACAATTTTATATTAATGCCTGCTGAACAATTCAAAAGCACCTTAACCCGAGCATGTCGGTGTAAAC
>ERZ857840.2517-NODE-2517-length-17314-cov-6.891245_pt1 | contig 17314 bp, 16 predicted proteins | sample MGYA00519760_ERZ857840 | MGnify/ENA primary metagenome ERZ857840 (study PRJEB31778, sample SAMEA3449371) | human gut metagenome | biome: human gut; feature: human-associated habitat; material: faeces | place: United Kingdom | collected 2010/2012 ... | reverse complement strand
ACCAAGCCAATATGGATTACAGCCGCTGCAAGCAGATACTACACGACTTCTATTCCGAGAATGGAATAATTGACCATTTCGAAAGGGACAACCTCTATTTGGAAAAAGCTTTTCACGAGATTAACGAAATGTGGTTTCGGAATCTGGAGTGTATAAAAGAGGTCAAATACCTAATGATAGCCGAAGCCCCTTTATGGGGTAAGGATAAAAGCTATATCTACAATCCCGAAACGAAAAATACACAGTTTTTTCAGAAGAAAGATTTAGAACGTGTAATCGGTTTAAATGTTTACAATAAATTGGATTTTTTAAATTATTGTAATAAGATGGGGTTGCTTATAATTGATATTTCGCCCTTTGCATTTAATACAGAGGACACAATAATTAATTATCGCAACAAAACTTCAAATAATCCATATGGTCTTACGAAATATCAATATCGTGGGCTCATTGAACAGACACTTACGACGTTTTTTGATATAAAAATACAAGCGATATCATTAAAAAAATCAAGAAATATTAAGATTTTTTATCGTTATCGTCGTGTGATGATACAATTTAATGATTTGATATATAATAGTTTTGTCAAATATGATTTTGCGATTAATGAAAATGAATTATCCGATATTTCAAAACGAGGGGGTGGTATAGATGGATTCAAATTCCGTCAAATTATTTTTTAATTTGATTAAACGACACTTAGTTCGAGCATATTTCAAATCAACTAATTTTGGATATGGCATATCCAATTATTCCAAGCAACATAAGAATGAGCATTACAATGGCTATCCATTTTATATTACGGTCAGAAAGCAATTGAAATACCTTTAAAATTAGAAGAAATATAATGAGAATTGTCCCTAATATTCCGATATTCCACAAAGCTTCTTGGGTGGATAATGTTTTGGATGAGAATACTGGGATGCTAGCAAACAAGAAAGTAATAATTGCCATAAAGATGCCCATATATTCAAATGTCTTATTCTCTTTTTTGCTTATTCTATCTTGGATTTGAATGATGGTTTCTCTCTCTTTTGATAGTTCATTTTGGCTATCATAAAATTTTCGTTTCAATTCTAAGTCTTGTAATTTGGAATTGAGCCGATTGTAATTTATTGGCCTACAGAAAGATGATGCAATAAATAAAGAAATATCGGTATCTTTATATTGAACCACACATTCATTTGAAATCAACTGAAACGGATAGTATCTATTTCGGTAACACCATTTTAGGTTGTGCTTGAATTTTTCAAGTAGCTCATCGAAAAAAAGCAAGAGTTCTTGGATTGAATCTCTATTGCTTTTGGTTGCAAATGTATTCTCCGTTCTTTTGCTTAAAAAAGTTAATGCTTTATAATATGGAAAGTAGTTATAAATTCTCGTTTCGTTTTGAATGTCATTAATTTCTAATAAGTCCGTTTTTAAGTTTTCAATAGTATACTCTGGGTTCTCTAAATTTATAGATAACTTGCAATTATATAAATAATTCTTAATAGAATTAAGCGCGACTATATCAAATTTTCTCTTGATCTTAGTTGCATATATTGATTTGTAAAGGGCATCAAATGATTGTAGCAAGTTCTTAACCTGTCTAGAAGAACAATTATCTTTCTGATAGTGCTTCATAAGCAATATCAATTCAGATGCTTTGGAGTGCCTGCTAATACATTTTTCTTGATATTTCGTAATCTGTTCTTTGTATAATCCTTTATCGAAACTTGAATTAAACATGAAATTATATCTGTTGAAGGTTTCCTTGAGAGAACTTTCTGAAAACTCAATTTCATCAACAGAATGCTTTTTAAAATTCAAACTATAGTTCCTTCCGATAATCGGATCATAGAACATTTTAACAAGTAATAAATTGCATTTATCTAATAGAGCTGAATAAATGTCTTTAAGATCTTTGTTTTCTACTTTTTTGCGGTTTTCTAATTCTTCCCGAAGTATGACGAGTATTTCTCGGTTGTCATTATCGGCGATTAGGAAATGATCAATTGAGGCTAATTTAAGAACAATTGATATAAAATCGGATAAGAATTCATTATTTATATTCTTATCATCCGATTTAAATGCGCTAAAGAAGAATTCTTCGTCAGAATTCTTAATTTTATCTTCGATATTAATTAGAAACCCTACATAGTGTTTTAGGATACATTTGAGCCCCAAACTTAGATCTGAAAACCGTTGAGTAAAATAAGTATCGATATTGCCTATTTCCATAGCAATATCGGCTTCAAAAGCATCCAAAGCTTTTCTATAGTTCGGATCAAATATATACTCTCCGGATAAAACTGCCTTTGAAAGAAGAATAAATACAGATTTGTAATATTCATCTATACGGGCACTACCTTCTAGCTGAATATTAATATCTTCCTCACTATATTTTTTTAGGTTGGCAGCTGAAAAAGTTGAAATATATAATTCTCGTGCCTGTTTAATGAACAAGCTCATTATTTATATGATAAAATATTTATCGCTATTTATAATCAAATTATCCGGAATAGAAATGCTCCCCTTGTTTATTTGACGAGCATAACTATAAGTTGTACGCCAACAACTCCATTTGTGAGATAAGTCTACTAAATCAAATGCAGAATACAATACAAGTCGATTATTAATCTTCCTTAGTGCATCAACAGATTCATTAATTTGTTCAATTATTGTCGGAGATAATTTATCCTCGTTGTTTTCTGTTGAAACTTCTTGAATCTTTAGCTCTTTATCTGATATGCAATATTTTCCTATAGCTGATTGATTCATCTTATTGTAGATATCGCTCTCAACAGGGCCAAAGGGCATAGCTACAAACTTATTAAACGTTCCTAATAAATTATGATCTTCGTTATTGGCATTTACTGCTGATGCAAAAAACAATAATTTGATTACTTTGAGCTTTGTAAATGAATAATGAAATGAATTGTCATTTTTTATTGATTTATACCAATCAATAAAACAATCCATTAAATACTCAAATGCTAATTCTTTTGTTGTCATAGCGCGGATATATTTCCCTTAGTATATACAAATATAGTACATTATTCTCACAATCAGCCTATATTCTGAAAAATTAAATCTGAATTCGGTTTATTAGTGTGGTAATGGTAAAAAGCGCACAGTTTTTACGTTTGTGTGCGTAAAACTGTGCGCTTTTTCTGTAATTGATTGATAATCAATCTTTACTGCGGAGAGAGAGGGATTCGAACCCCCGGTACAGTTGCCCGTACACCGCATTTCGAGTGCGGCCCGATCGACCACTCCGGCATCTCTCCAGTATATTCCGCACGGAAAAACCTTCCGTTTGGGACTGCAAATATAGACATATTTTTTGTTTCTCGGCATTTTCGTGCGAAAATTTTTTCTTCCGGTAGGGAAAAAGCGGCTATATCCGGCTCTTTTCGTGCTTTTCCCAAATAATTCCTATCTTTGTATCTGGAGGAGGAATGCAGTATCGGCCCCGCCTGTCCGTTTATATAGATGAGAAACGATACTAAATTCGGTACGGTTTTCGTTTACTAATGTAAGAGGAACTAACGCAAACACATTGTGCGCTATGAAAAAGTTGAAAATTTTAATCGGAACCCTTATCCTGGCTGCGGGGTTGGCCGGCTGTTCGTCGGCCTATTACGCATCGTCGGGATACGCCAACGACGATTTGTACTCGCTGCACGATAAGACCGCCATCGCCCGGAAACAACAGGCGAAGGCCGAAGCCGAAAAGGCCGCCGCCGAGGCCCGCCGGGCCGAATGGGAGGCGCGTATCGCGGAGGCGCAGGCCGCCGCTGCGGAGAACCAATATTACGAATACAGTTCGAACCCCTACGAGGATATCGTAGCCGATACGTACGAAAGCGCCTATGCACGGCGCCTGCGGGGCTTCGAATCGCCGACATACAGGATGCCGTCAAGCTACTATAACTTCCGCTATGGCGGCAGTTTCACCTATGCTACGGCCTACGACCCGGCATTCTACAACATCATCATTTCCGGCGACCAGGTCTGGGTGGAGCCCAAGTACATCACTTCGATGTTCGGGACATGGGGCGGATCGGTTTATGTAGACCCGTGGTATTACGGCTGGACACGTCCCTACTGGGGAGCATGGGGCCCGTCGTTCTCGTTCGGCAGCTGGGGCTGGAGCTTCGGCTTCAACGGCTGGTACAATCCCTGGTACGACCCGTGGTGGGGGCCGGGATGGCGTCCGGGCTGGGGCCCGGGTTGGGGGCCCGGATGGCACGGCGGACATCACTGGGCATACAGGCCGCATAATTACCGCCTCGACGGCGGCGGGCGCCCCTCGCGCTATGTCCCGGGGAATGTCGCTTCGGGCAGCCGTTACCGCGGGACCAACAATTCGGGCTACCGTACCGGTACGACCACTTCGCGCGGGGGCAACTCGGGCAGCGGCAGGACGTATTACCAGAGCGGCGGCCGCAATAACAGCAACAGTTCGGTTTACAACGGCGGCAGTAACCGCAATAACAACAATAACTCCTGGAACAACAACTCGTGGAATAACAACCGCAACAACAGCAACTCGGGGCGTTCGTCCTACGACAGCGGGTCGCGCAGCAGCAGTTATAACAGCGGCAGCAGCTTCGGCGGTTCGCGCGGCGGTTCGTCGGGAGGCGGTTACAGCGGTGGCGGCGGTTCGCGCGGCGGCAGTTCATCGGGCGGAAGCCGCGGTTACGGCGGGCGTTAGTCAACGATAAAACAGAGATAGTGTATGAAACGTAAGATCATAATATTGCTTGCGGCCTGTGTGGCCGCAGCGCCGTTGCAGGCCCAGAACCTCGAATTCGGGGGACTGACGTACAACAATGACCTGATGATGTCTACCGATTTCGCCGCGCTTTCCCGATCGCATCCGTTCGGTACGGCGCGCGTGATGGGGATGGGCGGGGCTTTCACTTCGCTGGGCGCCGACCTTTCGTCGATGTCGATCAACCCGGCCGGGTTGGGCATGTACCGCCGCAACGAGTTCTCGCTCACACCGCTGCTGTCGGTCGCCCATGGCCAAACGCAGGGCGCGCCGTCGTGGGTGGGCAATAACAAGACCCGCTTCGCTTTTGCCAACGTCGGTGTGGCGCTCAATGTTTTCGAGAGTCCGGCCAGCCCGCTCACGAGCCTTACGCTCGGTATCGGCATGAACCGTATCGCGGATTTCAATACCCGCTATTCGTTCTCCTCGGAGTCGCGTTACGACCCTTCGAAGCCCGACCAGCTGATGCCGACCATCGCCGATGTCTTCGGGCAGCAGCTCGGGCAGGATGGTATTTTCCCCGATGATAAGGGCAATCTGGGATATAACTGGAATCCCTGGTACTGGCCGGCCATTCTCGGCTATAATGGCTACCTGATCAGCGACGTAGGCGGGCAGTGGGTGCCCGACTGCATTGGCCGTAACGCTTCGGTGGTGCACTCGATGGATGTCGTGAGCCAGGGCTCGATCAACGAATTCGCCGTTTCGATGGGGGCCAATTTCAACAACGTCGTCTATGTCGGAGCCACGATCGGCATACGCAGCGTCTACAAGAAGGTGGGCATGACCTATCAGGAAGAGTACGGTTATTTCGATGCCAACGGCCATGCGACCCCTGCGGTCGATAAGAACGGTACCCCGCTCAATGCGCAGCTCGATTACATGAGCCTCTATCAGGAATCGAAGATCGACGGCAGCGGCGTGGATTTCAAACTGGGTGTCATCGTGCGCCCCGTGGCCGGCCTGCGCGTGGGTGTGGCGTTCCACACTCCGACCTACTACTGGCTCGACCGCAGTTACCGTGCCGACATCGAATCGCACCTGATCAATAATAAAACGGAAGACGATCAGTATAATTTCGATTCTACGCCGCGGCAGGACGATATCGGCGGCAACAGCTGGGATTTCGTGTCGCCTTCGCGGCTGTTGTTCGGCGCTTCGTACACGTTCGGCAACCTGGCCATCGTGTCGGTCGACTATGAACGCGAGTGGTACAACGGTATCCGTGTGAAGAACGTGCCCGAAGGCGCCGATTTCCACCCCGAAGCGTACAAGGCTGAGTTCAAGAATAATTACAAAGGTACGAATACCCTGCGGGCAGGCGTCGAAGTGCGTCCCCTGCCGATCTTTGCCGTGCGCCTGGGCGGCGGTTACACCGATTCGATGTTCAAGGACAGGCAGCAGTATTACAATTCGCCGAGCGTCTACGAGAGCTACTACATTACGGGCGGCCTCGGGATCAACCTCGGGCGTAATACGGTGCTGGACGTGGCCTACCAGAACGTGACTGAGAAACAGACGCCCTACGAGCTTTTCTTTAGCAAATACCAGAACGGCGGCGAGATGAAGACTTACAGCGGCCTGTACGATACCAAACAGACGCGTCATTATATCTCGATGACGCTCGGCTTCCGCTTCTGAGGCTTTGCCTGCCAATATAAAGGTTCGTCCGTGTGACGAACCTTTATTTTTTTATTATATTTGCAGGCTGATACAAAATAAAAAACAAAGATATATGGCAAAGGAACTCAAAGACCTCACGAAGTCGGACGAGAACTACTCGCAATGGTACAACGACCTGGTCGTGAAGGCCGGGCTGGCCGAAAACTCGGCCGTACGCGGATGTATGGTCATCAAACCCTACGGCTATGCCATCTGGGAGAAGATGCACGATGCGCTGGACAAGATGTTCAAGGATACGGGGCATCAGAACGCCTATTTCCCGCTGTTCATCCCCAAGTCCTTCTTTTCGAAGGAGGCGCACCATGTCGAGGGCTTTGCCAAGGAGTGCGCCGTGGTGACGCACTACCGCCTGAAGAACGATCCCGAAGGCAAGGGCGTCGTGGTAGACCCCGATGCTAAGCTCGAAGAGGAGCTGATCGTGCGTCCCACGTCGGAGACCATCATCTGGAACACCTATAAAAACTGGATCCAGTCGTACCGCGACCTTCCGATCCTCTGCAACCAGTGGGCGAACGTCGTGCGCTGGGAGATGCGTACGCGCCTGTTCCTGCGTACCGCCGAGTTCCTGTGGCAGGAGGGCCATACGGCGCATGCCACGCGCGAGGAGGCTATCGAGGAGGCAGAAAAGATGATCCACGTATACCAGAAATTCGCCGAAGAGTGGATGTCGGTTCCTGTCATCGTAGGCCACAAATCGCCCAACGAGCGGTTTGCGGGCGCCGAGGATACGCTGACCATCGAGGCGCTGATGCAGGACGGCAAGGCGTTGCAGAGCGGTACGTCGCATTTCCTGGGGCAGAATTTCGCCAAGGCGTTCGACGTGCAGTATGTCAACAAGGAGGGCAAGCTCGAATATGTGTGGGCGACCTCGTGGGGTGTTTCGACCCGCCTGATGGGTGCGCTCATCATGGCCCATTCGGACAACAACGGCCTCGTGCTGCCGCCGAAACTGGCGCCGATCCAGGTGGTGATGGTGCCCATCTACAAGGGCGAAGACCAGCTGGCCGAAATCCGTACGCGCTTCGGGGCCATTGCGGAGCAACTCAAGGCCAGGGGTATCAGCGTGAAGGTCGATGACCGCGACAACGTGCGCTCGGGTTTCAAGTTCGCGGAGTACGAACTGAAGGGCGTCCCCGTGCGTCTGGCGATGGGGCCGCGCGATATGGAGAACGGTACGATCGAATTGGTGCGCCGGGACACGCTCGAGAAGGAGACCGTCCCGCAGGAGGGGCTCGTGGAGCGCATCGAAGGACTGATGGCCGAAATCCAGCAAAATATTTTCAGCAAGGCGCTGGCTTACCGCGAGTCGATGATTACCAGGGTCGACACGTGGGAGGAGTTCAAGGAGGTGCTCGACAAAAAAGGCGGTTTCGTGCTTGCGCATTGGGACGGGACGGTCGAAACCGAGGTGGCGATCAAGGATGCCACGAAGGCTACGATCCGTTGCATCCCGTTCGATGCGCCCGATGAGGAGGGTAAATGTATCTTCTCGGGCAAGCCGTCGCACCGCCGGGTGCTCTTCGCCCGCAGCTATTAGGGCCGGATTCGGACGGGCGTCTCCGCCGGTAACGGGCGAATGGGTGCCGAGGCAGTCCGTTCGCCCTTTTTTGTGCCTTCCCCCGAAGCGGGCGGGCTTCCGTTATTTTGTGGGGCGTGCCCCGGGTAATATTATAAATGATTGGACGTATGCGATATTCTGTATGTTTGTGCGCGGTATGGCTGCTGGGCTTCTGTGCCGCCGTGTGCCCGGCCTATGCCGGGGACGGGGATCATCTGCTGCCGGTTGCGGGTACCCAGTGGAAGGGACGGAAAGTCGCTTTCATGGGCGATTCGATCACCGACAAGGCGCATGTCGGCACGACGAAGAACTATTGGCAGTATTTGCAGGAGATGCTCGGCCTCGTGCCGTTCGTCTACGGGATCAACGGCCAGCAGTGGCGGGACGTGCCGGGGCAGTGCGAGAAACTTAGGGCCGAGCGCGGCGGCGACATCGATGCGATCCTGATCTTTGCCGGGACGAACGATTTCAATTCCGGGACGCCCCTGGGTGAGTGGTATACGACCGGTGAGGTACCTGTCGAGGTGTCCGGCCCCCGGTCGGAGATCCGGACAAGGAGGACGTTGTCGATGGACGGGGATACTTTCCGCGGCCGTATCAATATCGCGATGTCCTACCTGAAGGCGAATTTCCCGGACAAGCAGGTGATCCTGCTGACCCCCATCCACCGGGGATACGCCCGTTTCGGGGACAACAACATCCAGCCCGACGAATCCTATCCCAACAGCCTCGGCCTCTATGCGGATGCCTATGTGGATGCGGTCAAGGAGGCTGCGAACGTCTGGGCCGTCCCCGTCATCGACCTGAACAGCATCTGCGGGCTTTATCCCAATGCGGATTCCCATGCCCGCTATTTCCACGACGCGCGGAGCGACCGTCTCCATCCCAATGCCGAGGGGCATTACCGGATGGCGAAGGCGCTGGCATACCAGTTGTCGTCTTATCCTGCAAATTTCGAATAGTGCCATGTCCTGTGAAGCCGAAGCACGCAAGCGCGTGATTTACCGCGTGACCTTCGTCGGGTTCGTGGTCAACCTCGTCCTCACGGCGATGAAGTTCGCGGCGGGGATCGTGGGCCGGAGCGGGGCGATGGTCGCCGACGCGGTGCACTCCTGTTCCGACATGGCTACCGACGTGGTGGTGATCGCCTTCGCGAAGATCTCCGCCAAGCCCAGGGACGACGGGCACGACTACGGGCACGGGAAATACGAGACGCTGGCTACGATCATCATCAGCCTGGCGCTGGCGGCCGTTGGCGCCGGTATCCTGCTCAGCAGCATCCGCGCCATCCGCATCGTCGTCGATGGCGGGGAGTTGCCCCGCCCGGGCGCCGTGGCTCTGGCCGCCGCGGCTGTGTCGATCGTCGTCAAAGAGATATTATACCGATATACGGTGCGCGAAGGGCGCCGGGTCGAAAGCCCGAGCATGGTCGCCAATGCCTGGCATCACCGCAGCGACGCCCTTTCGTCGCTGGGGACGCTGGCGGGCATCGGATGTGCCTATTTCCTCGGGCAGCGGTGGCGCATCGCCGATCCCATCGCAGCATTGGTCGTGGCGGTCTTTATTTTCAAGATTGCTTTCGACCTGATCCGTACGGGGCTCGGGGAACTGCTCGAGCGTTCGTTGCCCGACGAGACGGAGCGGGAGATACTGGGGATCGTCACGGCCGATCCCCGGGTCGGGGAGCCGCACAACCTGCGGACGCGCCGCATCGGAGCCGCGATTGCCGTCGAAGTGCATGTCCGTGTGGACGGGGCGATGAGTGTCGCCCGTTCGCACGAACTGACGGTCGATATCGAACGCCGCCTGCGGGCGCGTTTCGGCGAGGGGACGATCATCTCGATCCATGTGGAACCCGCTAAATGTCCCTCCGGGGCCGAAATCCCGGGTGTCGATCCGCCTTCCTGCCCCTGACGGCACCGGAAAAACACCTCTCCTGCCTGCGGGTTTACCTTGTCATTCCGCTTTTGCCGTTGATAACGAACGGGATGCGCCGGCGGCCGATTCCGGCGCGGAATTTGCATGTTCAGCAACCGGAAAAACAGCCGGGATTTCCCCGGCGGAGTAGAAAGAAATTTGGTTTTTCGGAAAAAAGTACTTATCTTGCCATCGTGAAGGCTCCGGAAACCATCGTTTCAAAAGCCCGAACAAACGAAACTGACGACACATACAACATTAAAAGGATAGCCTATCGGGAAAAATTCTACTCTTTATAACTGTAATTAGGAGAAAAGAGTATGAACGTACAAGCATTAAGTGACCAGGTATTGCTTAATCACTACCTTTCAGGTGACCAGAGTGCCATATCCAAGCTCATCGAGCGCCACAGCCGCCGTGTGCGGGACTACATCAATATGATGGTCAAAGACCGTGACGTTGCCGAGGACATCTTTCAGGAAACATTCATCAAAGCCGTGCGGGTTATCGACGACGGCCGTTATACGGACAACGGGAAATTCCTCTCGTGGATACTCCGTATTGCGCATAACCAGGTGATCGACCACTTCCGCGCCCAGCGGCAGAACAAGACCGTCACCGAAGCCGAGGCGGGTTATGACGTGCTGGGGTCGCTGCGTTTCGCCGAACGGAACGTGGAGGACGCGATGGTCAGCGAGCAGATCGAGCGCGATGTGCGCGCTCTGGTCGAACTGCTGCCTTCGGAACAGCGCGAGGTGGTGATGATGCGGTACTTTGCCGGTCTGAGTTTCAAGGATATCGCGGAACAAACCGACGTGAGTATAAATACCGCGCTGGGGCGTATGCGCTATGCGCTTATCAACCTGCGACGGATGATCAAAGAAAAAAATATGGTTTTGTGCTGACCTCCGCACAATATTTCCATGGGGCCGGCGTTTAGTTAGTACAAAGCAAAATTAATAAATAGATGCCTATGGAGGATATTGACAAAAACGAGGTTTCAGACGAAGGCATCTCTGAAGACGAAGATCTTATGATGCGGGAGGTTGTCCAGGGTGACGCAGATCTTTGCTTTTTACACCACTACCTCTCGGAGGTTTTCCGAAATGGAGATAATTTTTAAGGGTTAATTTTTGATGGGGAAGGGCGCCGGGAGGCGCCCTTCATTTTGCCCTCCCCTCACCGATCCCGGAATATTTTTTGCTGCATCCTGATAAAAACCGATCGTTATGACACGGATACGTATCAAGCGGGTTTACGAACCCGAGGCTCCGGAGGACGGCTACCGGGTGCTGGTCGATAAGTTGTGGCCCCGGGGCATCCGCAAGGAGGCGCTCCGCTATGACCTGTGGGCGAAGGAGATCGCTCCGACCCCCGGGCTGCGTACATGGTTCCATGCCGCCCCCGGGGAGCGGTGGGAGGAATTCCGCCGCAGGTATACCGCGGAACTGCGCTCCTCGCCGGCCGTGCGCGACTTCGTCCGCCGGATCGCCGGTAAGGGTACGGTTACGCTGTTGTACGCTTCGAAGAGTGCGGCCGGAAACCATGCGCTGATCCTGCAGGAATACCTCGCGCACGCTACGGCTGCGGAGGAGGTTACAAACGCCCGCTACTCGTAATGCGGGTTTCACCCTGCCCGGGCAGCGGCCGGTAGACGGTGTCTTCCTGCCTTGGAAGCCTGCGGATCACGGGTGGCGGGCATGGCGGTTCCGTCCGGGCGATGGTTCGTGTCCGCTACGGATGAAAAAAGCACCTCGACGGTGCTTTTTCACGTGGCTCTGCCCGTGTTCCCGGAGCTTCTATACCGCTCTTATTTGCGGCCGATCTCCATCCTGAATTTCGGATTGGCGGGTTCGGTATGCGAGGCCGAAACGAACTGCCACATCCGGTCGATAATCTCGGGATGCTGTGCGGCAAGGTCGTGCTCTTCGCGCGGGTCGTCTCTCAGGTTGAATAATTCAAAGCGGTCGTTGCCTTCCTTCACACGGCGCAGTAAACCTTTCCATTCGCCCCAGCGGACGGCTACCCAGCCTTTGCTGCCGGGGAACTCCCAATAGAGATATTCGTGCTGCGGTTGCCTGCGCCCTTCGAGGGTCGGCAGGAACGAAATGCCGTCGGTCGCGGGGGGCTCGACGCCGGCCAATTCGCAGAGAGTCGGCATTACATCGGGGAAATAGCCGATATGGTCGCTTACCTGCGGGCGGAGTTTGCCGCCCCACGCCACGATGAAGGGCATCCGGATGCCGCCCTCGCGCAACGACGACTTGCCCCAGCCCTTGCCGCTGCGAAACGGGTGGGCGCTGTCGAACCACTCGCTTGACGAGCAGGAGTTCGACGCCGGGCCGTTGTCGCTCGTAATGACGATTACCGTATTTTCCCAGATGCCGAGCCGTTTGAGTTCGGCGACCAGCCCGCCTATCTGGCGGTCGAAGTAGGTGATCATCGCTGCATAGGTCGCCCGCGGCCACCGCGAGGGGAAATAGCCCTTGCCCTCGATGGGCTGTTCGTCGCCGAATTTACGCACGTAGTATTGTACGTCGGCATCGGGCGCCTGCATCGGGCTGTGGGGGATCGGCGTCGTCCACATCAGGAAGAACGGCCGCTCCTTGTTGGCATTCACGAACCCGAGCACCTGGTCGTACATGGCATCGGGGCTGTATGTGCGCTGCGTGTATTTGTCGTAGCTGCGCGGGTCGTAGGGGTCGGCCCCTGCGTCGAGCGGCGTGCCCGGCGGCAGCAGTTCGTTGTCGAGGTAGATGCGCCGGTCGTTCTGCCACAGGAAGGGCGGGTAGTAGGTGTGCGCCTGCCGCTGGCAAATGCAGCCGTAATAGGTGCCGAAGCCCATTTTATTGGGCGTCCCCTCCGTCGCGGGGCCTCCGACGCCCCATTTGCCGATCATGGCCGTGGCGTATCCGGCCTGCTGCATGACCGAGCCGAGCGTCGGAGTGCCGGCTTCGAGCGGGGCCTGTCCTTCGAGCGTCGAATCGCGCAGCATCGCCTCGTGGTTCCAGACGTCGCCCCGCCATTCCATCTCGTCGTTGGCGCGGATCTGCGCATGGCCGGCGTGCCGCCCCGTCAGCAGGCCGCAGCGTGCCGGCGAAGAGAGCGGTGCCGCAGAGTACATGTCCGTGAAGCGGACGCCGCATTCGCTCAACGCGTCGATGTTGGGAGTCTCGATCTTTTGCTGCCCGTAGCAACCGAAGTCGCCGTAGCCTGCGTCGTCCATCAGGATGAAGATCACGTTGGGACGCGGAGCCGGATTTTCCGTACATCCGGCTGCGGCCAGTGCGGGAATTGCCGTAAGCAATGTCCGGGGGATTGATGTTTTCATGGATTGCTTTTTGGGTTGGTTTTTTTGCTGTTAGATGCAAAAATAATAAAATAAGAATAAAAAAGATCGCAAAAAAGAAAGTTTTTTGCGATCTATCTCTGGTCGAAGAAACTCCCCTTTGTTTACCGGGGCGGTCGGGGAGGGGGTGTTTTCGGGCGGAGATCGGCTGCCCTGTTCCCCTTGGTGTTTCAGGATTTTGCAGGGCCGGGTACGGAAAAGCCCCTGCCGCGGCAGGGGCTTTTGGGTGATATGTCGTGGCCGCTTTAGCGGTCGCCGAGGCAGCGGTGCGCCCGGTGGAGCTGGAGCGAGAGCGAGCAGGCGGCGACCCCGGCAAAGAGCAGCGAAATGCCGACCCATACGATGACGGCCGTGGTGCCGAATACGAGCGGCTGGAAAAGGATCCAGAGCGAACAGAGCAGCAGCAGGATGCCGCTGAAAATAGTCCAGCCCGACCCGGCGATCTGCATGGCGCCCATGTCGCTGCCGAGCCCGATGGCACCGAACGCACGCAGCATGAGCCAGAACCCGAGGAATATCGGGAGCGTAGCGGCCGAAAGCGCGACGTTGAAGATCAGGATGATGCCCAGCACGATCTCGATGATGCCGCCCGCCAGCATCCAGCCGCGTCCGGTGATGAAATGTTTGTTGACCGATGAGAGTACGACTTCGAGGATGCCCGAAATCAGCATCAGCCACCCGAACAGGAGCGACATGCCCAGGTAACTTTGTGTGGGGTAGACGAATACGAGGATGCCGACTACGAACAGGGCGATGCCGATGATAAGCAGCAGCCTGTACCGGGCGAAGTGGCAAGTGCTTTCACACGCACGGCAATGCGCAACGAACAGGGTGAGGAGGTAAAGGATCGCACGGCTCCAGCAGCTAAGAAATTGCCAAAGGCAGAGGGTAAGCAGTTGGCACGCGAATATACCATTGCCCGCGATAGTGGCGAAGACAGTTGGCAGCTCTTCCTCGATCTTGCTAAAGACTATAAACAGCGCGACTCTAAGCTTGCCACCGTATATATAGACAGCGATTTGAAGAGCGTGCTAGACAGATTGAAGTCGGCTAACAGTATCAAGATGCCTTCTACCGCTATCTTGAGTGCCATCGTGGCTCGCTTCGTTTTCGATCATGAGCAAGACATCAAAAACGCTATCTTTGGCGAGAGCTTGTTGTAAAAACCAATTGTGGTGGATGGGGCGATAGTAGCGTGTCCATCGCACAATGGTGATGACTGTTATCAAGGATTGTATGACGATTTAAAGAAAATGGAAACAAAGACACAAAAGTTGAAGGCTGTACACTTTTTGAGTACAGACACGATGGACGTATATCTGCCTGTGGAAGATCGCGCAACGGGTAGGGCAGTGGTGGCTTGCCCTGGTGGAAGCTATAACCACCTGAATATGCCACCTGCCGAGTCGTGGGTGCGCTTTTTTACCAATCGTGGTATTGCAGCCGTGATACTGAAGTATCATTTGCCCGATGGGAGTGGGGAAGAGGCGATGAACGATGTTATTGATGCTTTTGCTACCTTGCGTGCGAAAGCTGAGGAGTGGCGCATCAACCCAGAGGATATTGGTATTGCAGGTTATTCGGCAGGAGGTCATCTTGCTTCGCTTATGGCAACGCGTTATCAAAAGGCCATTAGGGCGAGTTTTCAAATACTGTTCTATCCTGTTACCACGATGTTTGAGGATTTTGGCGACACGAATTGTCGTAACAACTTCCTTGGTGAGGATAAGATGTCGGAACAGATAGAGGCGAAGTATAGTGCTATTAAGCAGATCACCCCCGATACGCCACGTGCTTTTATCGTGGTATGCTCGGACGATGATATTGTGAAGCCTTTCAATAGTGCTAACTATTATGTGAAGCTGCAAGAGCAGGGCATTCCCTCACAACTCATCGTGTATCCGCTGGGGAAACATGGTTGGGGCATTGGGGTAGGAGATTTCCCTTACACCGATGACCTAAAACAGCAGCTTACGGAGTGGCTGAAGGGATTTTAGGGAGAGTTGAGAGATGAGAGAGATGAGAGAGTTGAGAGTTGAGAGTTGAGAGTTGAGAGTTGAGAAGAACTAGAAAAACTAGGAGAACTAGGAAAACTAGAAGAACTAGAAGAACTAGAAGAACTAGGAATACACTAGGGTGGGTAACAATTCGCGAAGAGAATTTATTCCGTAATTTGCACGCAGTAGGGCAATGGCTGTTGAAGATAGAGGAAAGTGAAGGTAGGCTCGTTATCTTTTACGCACACTACAGTACCCGATTTGTCGGGCTTGCTCATATCGTAACCCATAGCCTTTACCTGTGCTTTCAACTGTGCCAGAACAGTACGATTGAATACATAGATATATAGCGTGGAGCCATCGACCGCCTGCATAATCAGCGATGAATTGCCTTGCTGAAACTTTGTAGGGAGGAAACTGGCTGTGAGATCCATATTCTTCACATAGTTATGATCCTTACCATAGCTATCCGATGAGATGCCTTTATAAGCATACCCTAGCTTTGCCAAACCTTCTTTGGCGGTGGCGGGGTTCTTCTGTTTGAAAATCTGCGCTGCTGTTTTCATTGATACCACATCGCTCTGTGCGTGTATTGCTAAGCCCATAAAGGTGCTAAGCACAAGTAGCATTAATCTTTTCATTTTGTAGATATGTTACGGATAAAAATTGATCTAAACATTGCAAATATAAATATTATTTTTGATACCTACAAATGAATAACAAAAAAGGGGTGCACTTGCAGTATTGCAAATGCACCCCCTTGGGATATTAAAATGTTATCAAATCATATTTTTTAGTCGCCAAAAGGATATTCTACCGCAGTAGCCTTTAAGACAATAACGTTAGCTGAATTATCCTTATCGGTAAGTGTCAACACCGTAGGACGCTTCACATTGTCCGCACTGATGTTCCATTCCTTGGTTACAAATTGCAATTTTCCATCAAGAGTTCCTGCAAAAGCATAAGCCAAGAAAGCATAACCTTGCTTAAAATACCACATACCATCACCACCACCAGTACCTGCAAAAGCGAACTTGATCGCAGTATCGCTTACTGCTTGATAGTTTAGGTGCAGATAGGCAATATAACGAGAAGATTTAAAGCCTATACCGAAAGCACCATCTTTGTCCTTTCCTAACCATACAGCAGCTATTACTTCCTCAACTCCTTGCATAACTCTTGGCATCTGATTTAAGCATTGCTTAGGAAGCCCCTTGCACAGTGAAGGATCAACAAACCATTGGTTTTCTGTAATTTGTTCGGTCAAAGGCAAGATAAACTCTTCTAAAGTAACAGTCTTATCCTTCATCTCGGTATATTTGCCTCCAGTTGTTGCAGGATAGCTAAAGCCTGTGAGATCCTTACCATTGATGTTGTAAGTTTTGTAGAAGTGCATACCGTCAGGCTTAATGATGTAAGGCATCAAAACTTCCGAATGAGCACCATCTTTAGTATTGACAAGTGTTAGGGTGTGATTATTACCCCTACCACGCTGTACATCCTTACCGTTGGTGTACAGATTCCACTTATTCACCATAACTTTCTCTACCTCATGCACCTCTGTTAGGTAATTAGCCCACGACTTCTTTTCGTCCATACGCACCATAACCACTGGTGTTTCGTGCTTCTTACCTGTGAGGAAAATGCTATCATTGGTAACGCGCATAATGCGGTATTCCACCTCGCCCATCATACCATCATTATCAGGTACAGGTGCAGCGAACTTATGGTAGATACTATTGTAGGTATCGAAAGAAAGGATAGCTCCCTTACTCTGTGTAAGAGCATAGTGAGAAGTAGCCGTTTCATTGACATCTTCGGTCAGCTCTCTTGCTGCTGTTACATTATTGTTTGCATCAAACTTTAGCAGAATATTATAGCCACCTAAATCTCTCTTACCAAAGAACTCTAAGCACCAGCCATTTTTAGCCGATGTGAGTACTTCTTTTGTTTTTTGTAATTCGGCGCTAATACGCTCTGCCGATGGTTGATCGAACACATCATCTATCTCGTTCTTACAAGAGGTAATAGCGAGCAGAGCAACGAGT
>ERZ857840.2516-NODE-2516-length-17317-cov-3.936218_pt1 | contig 17317 bp, 19 predicted proteins | sample MGYA00519760_ERZ857840 | MGnify/ENA primary metagenome ERZ857840 (study PRJEB31778, sample SAMEA3449371) | human gut metagenome | biome: human gut; feature: human-associated habitat; material: faeces | place: United Kingdom | collected 2010/2012 ... | reverse complement strand
CGAAGCCGATCTCGCAGTATTCGTCGCCCACGATGGGGATCTCCCGGTTCATAATAGGCAGGATGCACTTCTTGCCGATGAGGTGCTTGAACTTCTCATCGTTGGGGTTCACGGCCACGCCGGTGTCGCCCATCATGGTCTCGGGACGGGTGGTGGCCACCACGATATCGCCGGAGCCGTCCGCCAGAGGATAGCGGATATACCACAGATGGCCGGGCTTGTCCACATACTCCACCTCGGCGTCAGACAACGCGGTGACGCAGTGGGGGCACCAGTTGATGATGCGGCTGCCCTTGTAGATGAGACCCTTGTCGTACAGCTCGCAGAAGGTCTCCCGGACGGCCTTGGAGCAGCCCTCGTCCATGGTGAAGCGGGCGCGGCTCCAGTCGCAGGAAACGCCCATCTTCTTCTGCTGCTGGACGATGCGGTTGCCGTATTCCTCCTTCCACTTCCAGACCCGCTCCAGGAACTTCTCCCGGCCCAGGTCATAGCGGGTCTTGCCCTCCTTGACGCGCAGCTCTTCTTCCACCTTGATCTGGGTGGCGATGCCGGCGTGGTCGGTGCCGGGGACCCAGAGGGCGGCGTAGCCCTGCATCCGCTTGAAGCGGGTCAGGATGTCCTGCAGGGTGCAGTCCAGCGCGTGACCCATGTGGAGCTGGCCTGTGACGTTGGGGGGCGGCATGACGATGGAGAAGGACTTCTTCTTGGAGTCCTCCACGCCCTTGAAGCAGTCATGATCCTCCCACATCTGATAGATGCGGGACTCCACCTGCTGGGGCTCATACACCTTTGGCAGTTCTTTGTTCATTGAAACTCTCCTTTATTTCACGGTCTTACCAGATTTTGAAAACAAAACGCCCCGAGCCGCAAAGGCTCAGGGCGAACAAAAGTCCGTGGTACCACCTGGATTCCACGCAAAGCGCGTGACACTTACCGTCTGTAACGGGACACCCGTCCGGCTTACTGAATTTCAGCACGACCGCTCCGCGGTGACTTCACTGACCGTCCGGTAGGGCTTGCACCGTCCGCCCTCTCTCTTGACCGTTAAAATCAGCTACTGCTCCGCTTCTCAGCGTTTGAACGGAATTCATTATACGATAGCTTTTGTGCTTTGTCAACCTAAGAAAGCCGCAGAATTTCCTTTTTCAGCCGTTGGATGATGCGCTTTTCCAGCCGGGAAATGTAGCTTTGAGAAATCCCCAGCCGGTCGGCCACCTCCTTCTGGGTCTGCTCCTTTCCTCCGCCCAAGCCGAACCGCAGAGTGATGATCTCCCGCTCCCGTGGTGAAAGGGTATCCAGCGCCGACGCCAGCAGGCACAGGTCCACATCGTCCTCCAGAGGCCGCATGACCACATCCGCTTCGGTACCCAGCACGTCGGAGAGCAGCAGTTCGTTGCCGTCATAGTCCGTGTTCAGCGGCTCGTCGAAGGAGACCTCCACCCGCCGTCCCGCGTTTTTCCGCAGAAACATCAATATTTCGTTTTCGATGCACCGGGAGGCGTAGGTTGCCAGCTTGATGTTCTTATCCGTCCGATAGGTGCCCACGGCCTTGATGAGACCGATCGTGCCGATGGAAATGAGATCCTCGATGTTGATGCCCGTATTCTCGAACCGGCGGGCGATGTACACCACCAAACGCAGGTTATGCTCGATCAGCTCCTGTCGGGCTGCCTCCTCTCCCAATCGGTTCAGCAGCTCCGTCTCTCGCTCCCGGCTCAGCGGCGGTGGAAGCGTATCGCTGCCGCCGATATAATGCAGCTCCGGCTCCCGGCACAATCCCAGACGGCACAGCAGCCGCCGCAGCCATTCTCTCATGATTCCTTCTCCCTTCCCCGCCCCATAAAGCGGTATATCCGCCCCCCAGCTCCGTATCCGTCAGGGCGATCCGCAAATTTGGATAACGAACGCCGCCGATCTCCGTCCAATCGCTGCTCACGCTGACCAGCAGCCCGCCTCCCGCCGCCGTCCGCATCGGCAAAAGCTGGGGACGCAGCTTTGGAAAGCGCTGGCGCAGCAAAGGCAATGCCTCTGACGGCGGACGGTGCTGAATGGCCGCCGCAAGCTGCGGAAACCGGGACAGCTCCGCCGTCAGCACCGGTTCCCCGGCGGTGTCCCGCAGGCTGTTGCCCGTGTCCAGCAATGCGGTGAGGGCCACCGTTTGCCCCAGCAGACACACCGTCACCGGCAGACACTCCCCCCGGATACCGTGGGCGGCCGCCGCCCGAAAAATCACCGTCAGCAGCAGGTAGACCCCTGACGCAGAAAGCAGCAGGGTTTTCCCGTTGACATTCGTATAGAAAATTCCCCGGGCGTTGGGAATGTGCTGCCCCGCCAACAGTCCGAGGGCCAGAACCGTCCCCGCCAAGGCGCAGGCGATGGCGACGGTCAGCAGCGTCAGTCGGAGAAAATGGGTCTCCCGGCCAAAGGCGATGAGCGCCAGCAGCAGCCCCACGCCTGCCTTTACCAGCGTTTCCGTGAGAAAGCCCCCGCCGGGAAGGAACACCGCCGCAGCATACAGCCCGCCCAGCACTCCGCAGAGTAGGTAGCGCCGGCGGCGCAGAGGGATCCCCGCCAGCCGTGCCGTAGAGAGAAACAACAGGTAGTCCAGCAGGGCGTTGAACAGAAACACGCTGTCCAGATACACCACCGTCATACGCTCTCCCCCCTCTCACAAGGAGATTATAAGCCGGGCCGTTCCGAAAAAAGGTCGAAAGAAAGCCCGGCGGACAAGAAAGCCGTCCGCCGGGCAAATGAGGCGCTTTATACCATCAGCAGCGCGCTGATACCGGTAGCCGCCAAACCAAAGACCAATACGCCCACCAGAATCAGGGCAATGATACGGGTCCGCTTCGGAGTCATTTCCGGATCCCTCCTTTTACATCCCCGTCGGCGGGGAGAATTTTTTTGATGCTCTTTTCTACCTTGGACCGGGGCAGCATCAGCTCATGACCGCAGCCAAGGCACTTCAGCTTGATGTCCATGCCCACCCGGGTGATCTCCCATTGCTTGGAGCCGCAGGGGTGGGTCTTTTTCAATTCTACAACGTCTTTTATATGCAGATCCATAAAAGGGCCTCCTGTCACCGCTGCGGCGAAGCCGCATAAGGTGGAATATCAAAGAAAAGGATGTGATCCGTATGCCGGAAAACAGAGGTTACTTACCGGAAGGGCTGTCCGCCCCGCCGTTATACACGCTGGAAATGCTGCGCCGTGCCGTGAGTGACGGCGCCGTACTGGAGGGGACCGTCCAGCGGTGCGACGGGGACCTGAATCTGTACTTACAGCTTGGGAGCACTTTCGCGAAAATTCCCAGAGAGGAAGTCACCGCTCCGTGGATCAGCGGTGCAGACCGGGAGATCGCCGTTTTATCAAGGGTCGGAAAGCAGGTCTGTTTTACGGTGGAATCCCTCTCCGCCGACGCGAAAGGCGCGCCGACGGCCCTGCTCTCCCGCCGGAAGGTCCAGGAACAGGCTATAGAGGAAATGCGCCGCAGTCTGAAGCCGGGAGCCGTGGTGGTGGGAAAGGTGGTACGCATGGAGCCCTTCGGGGCCTTCGTGGACATTGGCCGGGGCATCGTGGCTCTGCTGCCCACGGAATACATCTCCGCCGCCCGCATCCGCCATCCCAACGAGCGGTTCCGGGTGGGGCAGAAAATTCTGGCAGTGGTCAAGGTCTTTGACCGGGAAAACCGGCGGATCACCCTGACCCACAAGGAGCTGTTAGGCACCTGGCTGGAAAACGCCAGCCGCTTTTCCGAGGAGGACACGGTGCGGGGCACTGTCCGGGGTGTTATGGACTATGGCTGCTTTGTGGAACTGGCCCCCAACCTTTCCGGTCTCACCGACCAGCGGGAGGATCTGCGGGAGGGGGACGGGGTCTCCGTCACCATCCGCTCCATCCGCCCGGAGCGCATGAAGATCAAATTGCAGGTCATCGAAGTGCTGCCGCCTGCGGAGCCGCCGGAAACGCTGCCCTACTGGATCACCGACGGGGTACTGGATCGCTGGGTTTACTCTCCCGCCAACTGTGAGCGGCCTCCGGTGGTCACGGAATTCACTGAGGTCCCTTGATCTTCTCCCAGTAGCTTTTCGCGGCCTGCTCGGTCTTGTTGTCGCCGTAGTGATAATAGTGGGCGTTTTTGATGGCGTCCGGCAAATACTGCTGGCGAACCCAGTGGTGGCCGTAGTTATGGGGGTACTTGTAGCCCTGTTCCCGCTCCAATCCGGCGGAATCAGCGTGGACATTCTGCAGCTCCCGGGGCACGTCGCCCCCCCGGCCCGCCTTCACGTCCGCCCACGCGGACATGATGCCGGTGCAGACGCTGTTGGACTTGGGGGCCGTGGCAAGCAGGATGGCGGCCTGTGCCAAGGGGAGCTGTGCCTCCGGCAGGCCAAGCTGCATGGCGGTATCCACGCAGGACTTTACAATGGTGATGGCCTGGGGATAGGCGAGACCCACGTCCTCACTGGCGGCGCACAGCAACCGGCGGCAGGGGGTGATGAGGTCTCCAGCTTCCAGAAAGCGGGCCAGATAGTGCAGCGCCGCATCCGGGTCGCTGCCCCTGATGGACTTGTGGAGGGCGGAGGCGGCATCATACATGGCGTCGCCGCCCCGGTCATACCGCATGGCGCTGCGCTGGGCCAGGGCCTTGGCGTCCTCCTCCGTCAGCAGCAGGCCGCCGTCCTTGGGGACCGCCGCCTCGCAGAGAAGTTCCACGGCGTTGATGGACTTCCGCACATCGCCGCCGCAGCCCTGAGCCACCAGCGCCGGTACCTCCGGTTCCCACGTCAGGGGCAGGGGCGTCCGGGTCTTCATGGTCTCCAAGGCCCGGAGCACCGCCGGGCGGATCTCCTCCGCCGGGACGGATTTGAACTCAAACACACTGCTGCGGGAGAGCAGCGCGTTGTACACATAGAAAAAAGGATTTTCCGTGGTGGAGGCGATCAGGGTCAACGACCCGTTCTCCATAAATTCCAGCAGGCTCTGCTGCTGCTTCTTGTTGAAATACTGGATCTCATCCAGATACAGCAGGATGCCGCCGGGGGCCAGTAGCGTCCCCACATCCGCAATGATGTCCTTCACGTCCTGCAAGGACGCCGTGGTGGCGTTCAGGCGGTACAACGTCTTGTGGGTCTTTTCCGCGATGATGTTGGCCACGGTGGTCTTGCCGGTGCCGGAGGGACCATAGAACACCATGTTGGCGTCGGTCCCGGCATCGATCAGGCGGCGCAGAACACCGCCGGGCGCCAGCAAATGCCGCTGACCCACAACTTCATCCAGAGTTTTCGGACGGATCTCGTCCGCTAAGGGCCGGTGCATAGCGTCCCTCCCTTCTATCAAATGCTGAAACTGTATTATAGCATAACTGCCCGGAAAATGCTATGATTTTTTCTCTTTCATTCCCACAGAATTCGTGATAAAATAACACCATCCTTGTACATAGGAGGTGCGCCATGCGATACAAGGCGTCCACCCTGCGGATCATCGAAAAATTGAAGGAGCTGTACCCGGAGGGGCTGTGTTCTCTGCAATACGAGAAGGACTACGAGCTGCTTTTCGCTGTGCGGCTGTCCGCCCAGTGCACCGACGCCCGGGTGAATCTGGTGACCCCGGCGCTGTTCGCCCGGTTTCCCACGCTGGAAGCCTTCGCCGCAGCGGACCCCAGAGAGGTGGGCGAATACATCCACTCCTGTGGGTTCTACAATGGAAAATCCAAGGATCTGGTGGCCTGCGCCCAGCAGCTTTTGGAGCGGTTCGACGGAAAGGTTCCCGACAATATGGAGGATCTCACCTCCCTCCCCGGTGTGGGACGGAAAACCGCCAATCTGATCCTAGGGGACGTGTACGGCCAGCCCTCCTATGTGTGCGACACCCACTGCATCCGCATCACCGGGCGGCTGGGCATCACCGACGGGTCCAAGGACCCGGTGAAGGTGGAGCAGCAGCTTCGCAAGGCCATCCCCCCGGCAGAATCCGGGCCTTTCTGCCACCGGATGGTGCTTTTCGGCCGGGATGTGTGCACCGCCCGCTCCCCCAAATGCGAGGATTGCCCCTTAAAAGCGGACTGCGCTCAGGGGAAAAAGCTGAAATGATGTAAAAATGTGTCTGCGATTTTCGCAGGCACATTTTTTTCGCGCCGTTCATATACTGGTCTGAGACTGAGAGCATGGGAGGACACAGCCATGGATGAAAACACCAAACGGATGATGGAGCAGTTGAAGGCCGACCCCGCCGCCCTTCGACAGCTTATGCAGTCCCGCGATGGGCAGGCGCTCATGCAGGCGTTGACCCGGCCGGACAACGGCGCGGGACTTCAGCGAGCCATGCAATCCGCCATGCGGGGGGATATGAATGTCATGGCGGAGCTGGTGGGCCGGGTGGCCCAAAGCCCGGAGGGCGCGGCTTTGATGGAGCGCGTCAGCCAGCGGCTCCAGAAATAAGGAGGGAGGTCCGGCCTCATGGCGGAGTTTGACGACAAGCTGAATAGTCTCCTCTCCAACCCGGAGGCCATGGACCAGATCATGAAAATGGCCCAATCCCTCATGGGAAACGGCGGTGGGACGGAGCAGCCTCCCCCCGCCGCACCGCCCTCCGGTGAAACAGGAAGCGCAGCGCAGAACGGCGGCCTTCCGTTTCAGCAAAGTGGCCCCGTCAGCAGGGAGACGGCGCAGAGTTGGGGCCAGCCCAGCCCGGAAAGCCGAAACCCATCTCCCAGCGGGCCGGTGGTGAGCGGTCAGCCGGGGTCTGGCCCAGGTTTTCTCTCCGGACTAGGTGATCTGGATCCCAAGGCCATCGCCTCCCTCCTGCCGGTCCTCCGGGAGTTGGGTGAAGCCCAGAACAGCAACGCCCGTCAGCTTTTGTTCGCCCTGCGGCCCTATCTGAAACCGGAGCGGCAGGATAAGGTGGAACGGGCATTGCAGCTGGCCCGGCTGTTCCGGGTGGGGAAAAAGTTCCTGCTGAGGGGGGATGGCCATGTATAACCGCTATATCCGCCGGGATGACGGCACCTATACCAAGGTGGCGGAACCGGATCCGCCCCGGCAGGAACCAACTGGCCCCGGATCGAAGCCCCCTCCCCCGCCGCCAGACGATCCCAATGAATCCGGCCCCCGATCCGGCGGCCCGCCGCCGTCCTTCGGCGGCACGGAGGGCCTTGCCGGGTACCTGCGGCGGATACTGGATCAGCTGCATCTGGATCGGGTGGACGCCGGGGATCTGCTGCTGTTGGGTCTGCTGTACTTTCTGTTCCGGGAAAAGGCGGACGAGGAGCTTCTGGTGGCCCTGGGTCTGCTGTTGATTTTATAAACATAAACACCGTACCTGACTTGCGTCAGGTACGGTTTTCTTCAGACCAGCAGCTCCTGCCAGTCCGCGTATTCCAGATGATGGGCGTCCGCCAAGGCCCGCAGCGTTTCTTCGGCGTCTAAGGGGGCGCACCACGCCATACCGCAGTCCGCCGTCAGCTCCCGGGGAGTGGGGATCAAGCGGCCAGGGAGGTTCTGCGCCTTGCAGAGCGCTTCCATGGCCATGGCTGCTGCCGTGGTGTGGAACGTCACCACCAGTTTCAGGGTTTTGGGTCTCATTCCGCCAGCTCCTTTACCGCCCGGATCGCCGTGTCGATCTCAGCCTCCGTGTTGAACCAGCCGAAGCTGAACCGCACGGCTCCCTGGCGCTCCGTGCCCAAGGCCCGGTGCATCCGGGGGGCGCAGTGGGCACCGGGGCGGGTGGCAATGCCGTAGTCCTGCGCCAGCGCGTCCGACACCTCGCCGGAATCGTAGTCCCGGATATTCAGCGCCACCACCGCCGTCCGGGGAGCGGTAAAATCGCCGTAGACCGTTACGCCGGGGATGACGGAAACCCCCTCATAAAACCGGCGCATGAGGGCTTCCTCCTTCTCCCGGATGGTCTCCATGCCCACCGCCCGGATATAGTCCAGCGCGGCGGACAGCCCGGCGATGCCGTGGCCGTTGAGGGTCCCCGCCTCCAACCGTGTAGGCAGCTGCTCCGGCTGGGCGGGGTTGTAGGTCTGGACGCCGGTCCCCCCCACCTTCCATGGGCGGAGGGCAATCCCCTCCCGGATACACAGCCCGCCGGTGCCCTGCGGCCCCATCAGGGACTTGTGTCCGGTGAAGCAAAGCAGGTCGATCTGCTGGGCCACCATGTCGATGGGCAGGACTCCCGCCGTTTGGGAGGCGTCCACAAGGAAGATCAGGCCGTGGGCATGGGCGATGGCCCCCACCCGGCCGATATCAACGGCGTTTCCTGTGAGGTTGGAGGCATGGGTGCAGATGATGGCCCGTGTCTCCGGGCGGATCAGCCGCTCGAACTCGCCGTAGTCGATCCGCCCCTGCCGGTCAGCCGGGACGAAGCTGAGAGACACGCTCCGCTCCGCCTCCAGCCGGTACAGAGGACGCAGGGCGGAATTGTGCTCCAGATCCGTGGCGATCACATGGTCGCCGGGGTCCAGCAGGCCGCAGATGGCCATGTTCAGGGCCTCCGTGGAGTTGGCGGTGAACACCACATGGTCAGGCCGGGGACAGTTGAAGAATGTTGCCAGCTTTTCTCTCGTGCCGTAGATCATCCGGGAGGCGGACAGGCTCCCCTCGTGGGTGCCACGGGCACTGTTGCCCAAGGTGGTCATAGCCGACACCACCGCGTCGATCACCGGCTGGGGCTTCTGGCGGGTGGTAGCGGCGTTGTCCAGATAGATCATGGCTTGATGACTTTCCCGGCGGCGGCCAGCGTTTCCGCGATGGCGTACATATTGGTGATGCTGCCCACGGCCAGGGTCTCTTTCAGCTTGTAGAAGTCCAGACAGGTGCCGCAGGTGCGGATCTCCACGCCCTGCGCCTCCATGAACTTCAGATCCTCCAAAGAATCGGACCCCGTGCAGGTGAGATACGCGCCGGAATTGTAGAACAGGATGGTCTTAGGCAGCGTAGGCAGCTGGCTGACGGCGTACAAAAAGCCCTTCATCAGCGTCTTTCCAAGAGCTTCCTCCCCGTTGCCCATGCAGTTGGAGCCGACGGCAACCACCAGATCCCCACGGGCATCCGGGGCACAGGCGGTCTCTTCCGCGGGCTGTACCGGGGCGGACACCTCCATGGTGACGGAGAACCGCTTCTCCCCGGTCTTTTCCGCCCGGACGGGCAGCTGGCAGCTGGCGGCCAGCTTGCTGAGGTTCTGGACCGCCGCCTCATTGTCCACCAGAATTTCCAGTGTATCAGGGGTTTGCAGCTCTGCCAGAGCCTTCTTCGCCATCACAACGGGAATGGGGCACTGTTTGCCCAGCGCGTCTACAACAACAGACATGGAACACAACTCCTTTAATTCAGATTTTCAAGTTCAGTGTAGCACGATACATCGTGATTCGCAAGAAAAAACAACGAGATACGGCAAAACCCCCGCCGAAACCTCGGCGGGGGCGAATTCTGTCAGACGATCTCAAGGGTATGCTCCGTTTGGGCGACCACCGCACCTATGATGGCGCTGTCCGGGTCTCGCTCCCGCAGAGCCACGAGCAAGGCCCCGGCGTCCTCCATAGGGAGGGCCACCAGCAATCCGCCGGAGGTCTGGGGATCGGAGATCAGGTCCACGCGGGCCTGCTGGACGCTCTCCGCCACGGTCAGGCGGGGCTTCACATAGTCCAGATTCCGGTAGGCTCCGGCGGGGATGATCCCCATTTCCGCGAATTCCAGCGCACCCGGCAATAAGGGGAGCCGCCGGCTGTAAAGGCGGATGGTCACGCCGCTGCCACGGGCCATTTCATCGGCGTGGCCCAGAAGTCCGAAGCCGGTGACGTCCGTACAGGCGTGGATCTCCGGGCATTTGGACACAGCCTCCGCTGCGTGGGCGTTCAGCCGGGCCATGGAGTGAACCAGACGGTCATACTGCTCCGGCTCCAGCAGGTCTGCCTTGGCAGCGGTGGTCAGGACGCCGGTGCCGAGGGGCTTGGTCAAAACCAGCGCGTCTCCCGGTCTGGCGCCCACGTTCCGCAGGGCCTTGTCCGGGTGGACATAGCCGGTGACGCACAGGCCGTATTTCGGCTCATCGTCCTGAATGGTGTGGCCACCGGCGATGACGCAGCCCGCCTCCACAGCCTTCTGGTGGCCGCCCTCTAAAATTTTCCGGATGGTCTCCTGAGAGAGACAGCCGGGGACGCACAGCAGGTTCATCGCCACGGCAGGCCGTCCCCCCATGGCGTACACGTCACTGAGGGCGTTGGCCGCGGCGATCTGGCCGAACCAGAAGGGGTCGTCCACAATGGGGGTGAAGAAATCCACGGTATGAATGGCGGCGATCTCGTCGGTAATGCGGTAAACACAGGCGTCGTCGCTGGTGTCAAAGCCCACTAACAGGTTGGGGTCAACCCGGTTGGGAAGGTCTTTCAGAATGTTCGATAGGACACCCGGCCCTAATTTTGCCGCTCAACCCGCTGATGGGGTCAGCTGCGTCAGACGAGGCTCCTGATCCATGATGCTCCCTCCCTTCCCGGTATCTGGCCGTGGGCTTCACGGTCAGGAAAAGTATAGCACAGTTCCCGCCGTTTGGCAATTCGCCCGTGCTGGACTTTTTTGCAATCCTATGGTAACATACTTCAACAAAAACAGATGAGGTTCGCGGGCAGCCGCGAAGGATGGGAGCAGCTATGGGTATTGTGGTGTTGGGCGCCGTTTTCGTGGATATTAAGGGGTATCCCGCCGATGTATATATTCCCGGTGGGCGGAACGCCGGACGGGTGGAGATCGTCCACGGCGGCGTCAGCCGGAATCTGGTGGAGGACATTGCCAACGTGGAGCTGCGGCCCACCTTCGTCAGTCTGGTGGACACCACCGGCACCGGAGCGGACGTGATCCGCAAGCTGCAGGACCACAAGGTCAACACGGATTACATCCGGGCCGTGCCTGACGGTATGGGTACCTGGCTGGCCGTTTTCGACAACGGCGGCGACGTGGTGGCCTCCATTTCCAAGCGGCCGGACCTGCGGCCCATCGTGGATATTTTAGACGATCACGGAGACGAGATCTTCCGCAATGCCGACAGCATTGCCTTGGAGATCGACTGCGACAAGGAGATCGTAAAGGCGGTCTTTTACTACGCGGAAAAATACCGCAAGCCGGTGTTTGCCGCCGTGTCCAATATGAGTATCGCCGTGGAACGGCGGGACTTTCTGCGCTTCTGCTCCTGCTTCGTGTGCAACCAGCAGGAGGCGGGGATTCTGTTCTCAGAGGACTATGACAGCAAGACCCCGGAGGAGCTGCGGGACATTCTGGCCCACCACGTACAGGCGGCGGAGATCCCCCGGATGGTAGTGACCATGGGGGCCCAAGGAGCGGTCTACGCCATGCAGGACGGTTCCTGCGGCATCTGCCCCGCCAGAAAGGTGGACGTGAAGGACACCACCGGCGCGGGGGACGCCTTCTTTGCCGGGATCACCATGGGCCTGACCTACGGAAAAACCATGGATGAAGCCTGCGAGATCGGCACCCGGCTGTCTGCGTCGGTGATCTGCACGTCGGAAAACGTGTGTCCCCGGTTTCTGCCCAGCGAATTCGGGCTGGAACCCGGCAGAGCCGCCGGAGAGCAGCTGACCTTTGATATATAAAGTCTTCGGAACAAAAGAGGAGAACGCCATGAACATCAGAACAGCGACATTGAACGATCTGGACGCGGTAACTGCCGTGGAGGCTGCCTGCTTCCCGGCGGCGGAGGCCGCCTCAAAAAAGGAATTTGCAGAGCGGCTGCGGTATTACGGCAACCACTTCTGGCTCATGCTGGACGGCGAAAAGCTCATCGGCTTTGTGGACGGCATGGTGACGGACCAGACCGACCTGACCGATGATCTCTATGCGCAGGCCCACGCTCACAACGAACAGGGCTGCTGGCAGATGATCTTCGGCGTCAATACATTGCCGGAATACCGGCGCCAGGGCGTGGCGGCTGCTTTGCTGGAACGCGCCATCTTCGATGCAAAGGCCCAGGGCCGGAAGGGTCTGGTACTGACCTGTAAGGACAAGCTGGTGCACTACTACGCCAAGTTTGGCTTTGTCAGCGAGGGCGTGTCCGGCTCCACCCACGGCGGCGCGGTGTGGTACCAGATGCGGCTGACCTTCTGAGTCATCGAAAGCAGATGCAAAACCCCGCCGGGAGAAAATCTCCCGGCGGGGTTATTGTTCGGTCAGACTTCTTTTATCGGCGGATAAACTGGATATTCATGTCCACCCGGCCGTTGATCCCGGCCACGGCGCGGCTGCTGGAGAACTGCCAGTAGTCCATGTGATACACCAGCGTGGGGCACAGCTTCTCGGACTTTTCGCTCTTGTACTCAGGATACCAGCTCAGATAGTCCGCCAGAGCGCCCTGATCGTACTTCATGTAGGTCACATACGTACCGCCGTAGACCATGGGGGTATACCCCGCGTCCTTGATCCGCTCGCAGAAGGCCACAGCGCAGGCGGTAGCCATTTCCGGGGACGTACCGTAGACCCGGTAGGTGGAATCGTGCATCTCCCAGTCATAAGCCACGGGGCCGTTGATGTCCAGCCCGTCCAGCAGACTGATGACGTAATCTGCCTCCTCGATGGCCTCCTCCACGGTGACGGCCTGGGCGAAGAAGTACACGCCGGTCTCCAGACCCGCCCGCATAGCGCCCCGGATGTTCTGCTCGTAGTATTTGTCGGTGTTCAGGCTGCCGGTGCCGGTGCCCCGGAAGCCCACCCGGACCATGGCGAAGTCGATGTTGTCATCCGCCACGGCGTCCCAGTCGATCTCTCCCTGGAAGGAGGAAACATCGATGCCGTACCGGGTGCGGAACTCGCCGCCCAGATATTCCAGCCGGCGGCGGTTCTCATTTTCCTCATCCGTCCAGATGAAATCCACGTCAGAGAACACGTTCAGCGGACGGTCCCGGTAAATGGGCACGGTCTTGCCGCCGTATTCAAGGGTGCGGTCCAGCGTGGCACCGGGCTTGTAGACCTCGGAGGGCTTGGTAGCCGTGCTCTCCGGCGTGATCTGCGGCGCTTCAAAGCGCACCTCGCCGGTGCCGTAATTGCGGATATTGCCCTGGATCACGCAGTCCACCAGGGTCACATCCTTCGTAACGCCGGGAGCTAAGATCAGATCGCCGCCGATCTGGATGCCCTTCAGCGTCGCGCCGTCCGCCGCGCTGATGAGCAGGCTGCCGGAAACATCCTTCGTCACAGTGGTGGTCTCCTTCACCAGCGTATCCACCATGTTGCTGAGGATATTGATCAGTTCCGCCCGGGTGATGGGGTCCGTGGGCCGGAAGGTACCGGCGGCGGAATCCGTCAGATACCCGCGAACCTCAAACTCTCCCACATAGGCCATCGCGTACTCCGCGATCTGGTCCGTGTCCGTATAATCCGGTGCGGCGGTCTCCGGCGCGATCCGGAAGGCGCGGCCGATCATAGCCACCGCCTGCTGCCGGGTGATGGTGCTGGAGGGCAGCGCCGCGCCCTGATTGCCCAGATAGATGCCGGAGGCATGGAGCTTCAGGATGGCATCCTCCCAATAGGTCCCGGCGGTATCCGAGAAGGTGTCCGCGGGAGAGGCGTTCTGAAAATGGAGAAAACGGTCCAGAATTCCCGCAAAAGCGCCGCGTGTGATGGATTTATCCGGGCGGAACGTACCATCGTCATATCCCTGAATGATCCCATACTCCCCGGACCACTTGTTGATGGCGGACTCCGCCCAGTGTCCGTTCGTATCCGCAAATGCGTTGGCCGTCATGACGGTGCAGCCCACCGCCAGAGCCGCCGCTGTCAGCCACTTTCCAAAATGCCGCTTCATAGCTGCTCCTTTCTGTCAAAGCCAGTCGAATCTATGCCGAAAAAACGCCACGGCCCTTATGGGCCGTGGTATTATGTCGCCCTACAGGCACATTATAGCGAAACCGGAGACATGGGTCAATATTCTGTCGGAAATTTCTCCCGGAAAATTATGTAAAGTTTCAGAAAGTGTTCCCCCCTCTCCCCGGAAAAAGCACCCGACTTCACCTATGCGCTCTTTCCCTCTTGCAATGCGCAAACAGGCATGGTAGCATGGAGTTGATCCCGAAAACCGGCACAGAGACCCAAATTGTCGATCAAACCGCTTTGCGGCTTTCGCTGCGGTAGGAACCGAATCAGGAGGGAAACGCTATGGCATTGCTTGTATTCGCCATTTTGAACGTTATGTGCTGCTATTTTTGCTATTTCGTCGGCACGCAAAAGGGATACAACGGGCCGCTTTGTGCTTTTGCCGGGTTATTTGGCAGTTTTCTTGCGTGTCTGATCCTGCTTCTGATGCCCGATAAAGCCAGTGACACATTTAACAGCGCCGCCTATAACCGGGAAGTATCTGAACTGAGACAACAGGTAAAGGATCTGCAAAAGAGGATCACTGAATTGGAGCACAGCGCGGCGCCGGCAGATCAGCCGAAAGCGGCGGTCCATATGGAGCAAGCAAAGGACGAGCCGATCACTGAGATCAGCAAGCCGGTTCGGTTCCCCACCCGAACATCGGACACGGTCATTTGTCCTTGCTGCGGGAAGCGGCAACAGGGGAATCGGAACAGCTGCTACGCCTGCGGGCTGCCATTCTACTATGAGGATGAGCCAAGGCCGTAACAGTTCCGGTTCGAGATACAATAAAGGATTCAAAAAAACGGCGGAGACCATTTAAAATGGTCCCCGCTGTTTTTTTGCATTCTCTAACAATTTCCGTTTGGAACACTGCTGCTCAAAAGGTGAAAAATTGCAAAGCACGAATCATTCCACCGTCACGCTCTTAGCAAGGTTCCGGGGCTTATCAATGTCGCAGCCGCGCTGGAGAGCCACATAATAGGCAAAGAGCTGCAAGGGCACCACGCCCAAAGAGGGCTGCACAACCGGGTGGGTCTCCGGCACAGCTATGACGCTGTCCGCCATGTGGGCCATTTTCTCCTTGAAGGGCTCCGTGGCCAGCGCCAGCACCTCGGCTCCACGGGCCTTTACCTCCACCACATTGCTCATGGCCTTGTCAAAGAGCGGCTCGTAGGTGCCCAGGGCCACCACCAGCGTTCCCGGCTCGATGAGGGAAATGGTGCCGTGCTTCAGCTCGCCGGAGGCATACGCCTCGGAGTGGATATAGCTGATCTCCTTCAGCTTCAGGGAGCCTTCCAGACCCATGGCATAGTCCAGATTCCGACCGATGAAGAAGATGGAATCGTGGTTGAAGTACCGGGAGGCGAAATACTTCACATCCTCGATGCTTGCCAGCACCCGTTCCAGCTTTTCCGGAAGGGCTTCCAGTTCGTGAAGGATGGTATCGTACTCCGTTTTCTCAATGGTACCCAGCAAATCGCCCAGATACAGGGCGATGAGGTCCATCAGGACCAGCTGAGTGGAGTAAGCCTTCGTGGTAGCCACAGCGATCTCCGGACCGGCCCAGGTATAGAGCACATCGTCCGCCTCCCGGGCGATGGAGGAGCCTACCACATTCACCACTGCCAGTGTCCGGCCGCCGCGCCGCTTGGCCTCCCGCAGGGCGGCCATAGTATCCAGCGTCTCACCGGACTGACTGATGAAAATGACCAGAGAATGATCGTCCACCAACGGGTCGCAGTAGCGGAATTCCGAGGCCAGACACACCTCCACCGGGCGGCGGAGCAGGCGCTCCCAGTTGTACTTGCTGACCATGCCCACATGGTAGCTGGATCCGCAGGCCACGATGAAAATACGGCTGACGCCCTGGATGTATTCCTTCGTCAGGCGCAGATCGTCCAGCACCACCCGGCCCTCCCGGACCCTGGGGGAGACGGTTTTCCGGATGGCCTCCGGCTGCTCGAAGATCTCCTTTTGCATATAGTGGCGGTAGGGGCCGAGGTCTACGGCGCCTGAATAGGCGTGCATCAAGCGTACTTCACGGGTGACGGGGACGAACTCCGTTCCTTGGCGTGCGTAGACATCCGCGCGTTCGGGCGTTATCTCGCAGACGTCGCCTTCGGCGACGTACATGATGCGGTCGGTGAAGCCGGCGACGGCCATAGCGTCCGAGGCGGCGAACATCTCGCCGTCGCCCACGCCGATCACAAGGGGTGAGCCCTGACGGGCGAGGACGATTGTGTGCGGTTCGTCCCGGCAAATGACAGCAATGGCATAACTACCCCGAACTTCCAGAACAGATGCCTCAACAGCCTTGAGCAGGTTTCCGCGGTAGTTCGAATGGATCAAGTGCGCAAGAACCTCTGTGTCAGTCTGACTAGTAAACTCATAGCCGAGCCTCTTCAGGCGGTCACGAAGCAGTTCGTAGTTTTCGATGATGCCGTTGTGAACGATGCCGATCATGCCACGTGAGAAATGTGGATGCGCATTACATACCTCAGGTTGCCCATGCGTAGCCCAACGAGTATGAGCGATGCCCGTAACCGCCTCAAGGTCGACCTTTTTTATTTCTTTTGAAAGATGCATCACACGTGCAGTCGACCGAATTCGATGCAACCCCTCAATATCAACCGTCGCCAGGCCACAGGAATCGTACCCTCGATATTCAAGACGCCGCAGCCCTTCAAGCAACAACGGCACAACGTTGCGGCGACTGGCCGCGGCAACTATTCCACACATTTCAGTTTGTCTCCTCGTGGACGTAGCGCTTCTTCAAAGGCCGCTTCCAATCTTCTACCGTGACCTGACGGGGGCGGCTCACCGTGATCCTCCCTTCTTGCACCTTGAGTGTGAAAGTCGAACCCGCGCCGATCGTTGCACCGACCACCCGCTCGAACATCGTGCGATCTAGAAGCAACACGTCTTCGAAGCAAACGAGCATATGCGGATCGGAGGGATCAATCTCAGGAAGAGCCTCGCGCAGAAGATTCCCTGTACCCAACTGCCCGGACTGAAGAACGAAGGCAACATCCATGCAGCCTTCGCAACGAACCATGACGTTCTCGGCGCCGTTCCCCTTGACGACACCGCTGGTGAATTGGGAGAGCCCTACGGCGCCGTCGAGTACGGGGCCGAGCATCGAACACCCTGCCGGGGACAGCACGACCTTCGGAACAGGGGATCCCATACGTTTACTCATACGGGCGTCAAGAATTAATACGTTCATTTTAAATTATTAAATCTATCATTAATTATTTTATCGACCATCTTCATTGCAGAGATAATTGTATCCTGCATGTCGTAGTATTTATATTCACCCAATCTTCCGCCAATGTAGAAATTTCGTAGAGATTTCGTTTTCTCCAAGTATTTATGATAGACAGAATTATTTTTAACATCATTAATTGGGTAATAGGGTTCGTCCCCTAATTTCCATTCAACAGGATATTCATAAGT
>ERZ857840.2514-NODE-2514-length-17325-cov-5.276202_pt1 | contig 17325 bp, 8 predicted proteins | sample MGYA00519760_ERZ857840 | MGnify/ENA primary metagenome ERZ857840 (study PRJEB31778, sample SAMEA3449371) | human gut metagenome | biome: human gut; feature: human-associated habitat; material: faeces | place: United Kingdom | collected 2010/2012 ... | reverse complement strand
GGGCGAGCAATCGCCTTCGAAGAGGTTTCGCATCTCTTTTTTATCCATAATCGACTCTTTCTACCCTATATACGCACGACGGGGCCGCATTGCGTAACCGGAAATGAAAATCAGGCAAAAAAAATCGTCACGTCCGCCGACATCGCCTGCGCGAAGCCGCCGGTTCGCCCCGCGGACCGCAACGCGCCGACGGCTCTGCGAGCCGCATCCCCTGCCGCCGAAAGTCCGCAACCGCTCCGCTGCCGCAGGCCGCGTCGCGCCTCCGCACCCGTTCTCCCCGGCTCCGAACAAAAAAAACCGGCTCCGGAGAATCTCCGGAGCCGGTTCGAACGCTCGCCTCTGGCGTCACTCCACGTCGAGCGCCGCCGCAAGAATCGAAAGCGGATGTTCGACCCGCTTCGACGTCGACATCTCGATCTGCCACTTGCAGGTCTCGCAATCGGTGGCCACCACGTCGCAGCCCGTCGCTTCGATCTGCCGGAACAGCCCCTCGCCGATGGCCTGCGAGGTCTCGTAGTTCTCCTTCTTGAAGCCGTAGGTTCCCGCGATGCCGCAGCACTGCGAGTCGAGCACCGTCAGCTCCACCGAAGGGATCATCTTCAACAGTTCGATCGAGTAGTACGACCACCCGAGCTTCTCCATGTGGCAGGGGGTATGGTAGGCCACCTTCACCTTGGGCGCATCCTTGCGGAAGCGCAGCTTCGCCTTGCCCGATTCCAACAGCCGGTAGATATAGCGGGTCGCCAGCTCCACGCTATCGCGCACGTCCGACGTATCGATGCCCAGCAGGTGGGGATACTCGTCGCGCAGCGTGAAGGTGCAGGTCGACGAGGTGCCCAGCACGGGAAGACCTCGTTCCACGACCGACTCGCGGATCGAAGCGATATTGACCTCCGCCTGCCGTTTGGCCTGATTTATCAGTCCGTTGGAGATCAGCGCCACGCCGCAGCACTTCTCCTTTTTCAACAGCTGCACGCCGATGCCCAGCGCGTTCATCACCCGCACGAAATCCTTGCCCAGCGGCGGGTTGTTGTAGTTGACGTAGCAGCCGTGGAAATAGCTCACCTGTTCGGGGAAAGCCGCCTGCGCCTCGCGCTGCTTGCGCATCCACCCCTCGAACGTGCCGAAGGCGTATTTGGGGAAGGTGCGGCGATGATCGATGCGCATGACCTTATCCATGACCATCTTCACGGGTTTGAGCCCCACCGTGGCGTTGACGATCGGCGCCAGCGGCGTCGAGAGCGTTCCCACCAAATCGGTGTTGGCGAGCACGAACTCGCGCAGTCCCGGCCGCTTCTTGCTGTACTTGATGCGCGCGAGCTGGATGATGTCGCCGATACGCACGTTCGACGGGCAGGCCACTTCGCAGCGTTTGCAGTTGAGGCAATATTTGAGCGCCTCGTCGTAGAAGCCGGGCTGTTTCAGGCGCAGGCGTTCGCCGTCGGGCCCCGCCTGCTTCGGCCCCGGAAAGAGCGGATTGGCAGCCGCCGCGGGGCAGTAGACCGTGCAGACAGTACATTTGATGCACTGCTCGAAATTGTTTTCACTGTATTCCGTCATCATAACCTTACTCGTTTAAAATCCGTTCGGCGGCGGCCAGCGCCGTGAGCATCGAAACACCTGCGCCGCATCCCTCCTTCACGGGGTTGAATCCCGCCAGTCCGGCGCCGATCACGTAGAGGTTCTCCACCGCACGCCCGTCGCGCAGGCCGCGCAGACGCTCGTCGCACTTCACGCCGAAGAGCTCGAACGGCTGCGCCGCGAACAGGTCGCGGTCGTACCATGCGCCGCGGTCGGCGGCACAGGCCACGTCCAGCCCGAACAGCGGTTCGCGCACGCCGTCCATCCCGGCCACCAATCCCTGACTGAAATAGCTGCCCGTGGCGAGCACGTAGCTGTCGGCCTCGAAGGCGATGTCGCCGTGGTCGGCCGTGTAGAGCGCCGTGATGCGGCCGCCTTCGGCCTCGTAACGCACGGCGGTGTCGCCCAGCATGTAGACGCCGCCCGACTGTTGGAAGTAGCGCCGCAGCTGCAACTGCGCCTGCAATCCCGGCACCGACGGGGGCAGCGTGGCCACCATCGCCACGGGACGGCCCGCCTGCCGTTCGAGTTGCGCCGCCGCATCGCGGCGGTCGATCCCCAGCACGGCGGGCAGCAACACCGCTTCGGCATCGCCCGCCTCGCGCCGCAGGATCCGGGCCAACTCGTCGAGATTCTCCTGCCGGTCGAAGATGCGGGCGATATTGGCCGAACGCATCTCGCTGGGATTGTTGCGGATCGTTTCGAGCGCCGGCATGTTGAACGTGCGCACCGCGCACTCCGTCCCCATGCGGCGGAATCCCTCGGCGAGGAACTGCGTATAGAAATCGAGGAAGCCCTCGGCATTGAACAGCACCACCTTGCGCCACGGCAGCGCATCGGACGCTTCGCTGCGCACATACCCCGCCAGCGTCAGCCACGCGGGTTTCAGCCCGCCCATCGGCGTGAGCCGGTAGTGGTTACGGGCTGCATCGCCCTCGACGGCGACGCCCGCCTCCGCGAGCAGTGCGGCGGCCTCGGCCGCCAGCGCCCCGAAACGTTCGGCGCCGATGCGGGCGTAAGGGTGTTCGGGAGCCTGCCGGATCGTCTCGGCCACCGACTCCGCGGGAGCGGTCACGGGCGTACCGTCGGGCAGCGCGCCCAGCAGATCGAACGACCCCGACGAGAAGTGCAGCGCGCTCTGCCCCGAAGAGATGATGGCGCAGCGCCGCCCCGCTTTCGAAAGGCGGATGCCGCAGACGAGTCCCGCCAGGCCGCCGCCGATGATTACACTATCGAATTTCATATCGTCATTTCGTATTGTTAGCACTCGTTAAACCGCACACGCCGTCGTAGAGCCACATCGTGAACTCGCTCTCGCGCAGCGTATCGCCCCACGCCACGGGGGCCATGCCCTTCCAGCGTTCGTTGAGGAACGCCGTCAGATCCTCCTTGGCGCGCCGCACGCAGTACTTGCCCGCTTCGGCCATCAGCCCCGCGGCGCGGCAGGCGCACAACTCGCCCTGACAGGTACCCATGCCCACACGGGTGCGCCGGCGCAGGTCGACCAGATTGTTCACGTCCAGCTCATTGAGCGCATACTCCACCTCGCCGACCGACACCTCCTCGCATTCGCACACCAGCGAACGCCGGGCGGCATCGCCCACAGCCACCTTGCCGGCCATGTCGCCGTGACGGTGGATCGACGAGGCGCGCTGCGCCACCGGCACCGAGATCAGACGACGATTGACCTCCTCCTCCGGCTCGCGCGAGCCGGGCAACTTCTCCTCGGCGGTGGTACATTTGGCCGTAAGATTCAACTTTTTGCAAATCAAGTCGGTCGTCCACTCCGCCATCAGACGGTAGGTCATCAGCTTGCCGCCCGTGATGGTCACGAAGCCCTCCAACCCGTCGCGCGTGGCGTGGTCGAGCACCACGATGCCGCGGCTCACGCTGCGGCCGCTCGGATCGTCGTCCGACGCCACCAGCGGACGCACGCCGGCGTAGGCGCGCAGGATGCGCGTATGTTCCAGCGACGGGGCCAGTTTCATTCCCTCGCGCAGCAGCAGGTCGACCTCGTCGGCCGTCACGTACATGTCGTCCACCTCGTCGAAGGGCACCTTGCTCGACGTGGTGCCGATCAGCGAGATCGTATCGCCCGGCACCAGGATGTCGGCGTCGGCCGGCTTGCGGCAGCGGTTCAGCACGATGTTGTTCACCCTGTGGCCGAAGATCAGCAGCGAGCCCTTGGCCGGCAGCATGTTGACCGTCACCCCCGCCTTGCGGGCGATGTCGTGCCCCCAGATGCCGCCCGCGTTGACCACCACCTGCGCGCGGTATTCGGCCGTCTGGCCCGTCTTGCGGTCGAGCACCTTGACGCCCGTGATGCGGTTCTGTTCGCGCAGGAAGTCGAGCACCTCGTGGTAGGTCAGCACCTCGGCGCCGTGCGCCTTGGCATCGATGACGTTGGCGGCCGTCAGCCGGAACGGATCGACCGCGCCGTCGGGAACGCGCACCGCGCCGATCATCGCCGGATTGGCCGACGGTTCGAGCCGCAACGCCTCCTTCGGATCGATCACGTCGGCGCGGATCCCCGCCGCGCGGCACGCCTCGACGAACTTGGCCTGGAATTCCAGCCCGTCTTCGGGCAGGCTCAGGAACAGACCGTCGGTCTGCTCGACGCAATGGCTGGCGATCCGGCGCAGGATCATGTTCTCCTTGATGCACTCCTCGGCCGACTCGCGGTCCGTCACGGCATAGCGTGCGCCGCTGTGCAACAGACCGTGATTACGGCCCGTCGCACCCGTGGCGATGTCGCCTCGTTCGAGCAACAGCGCACGGATACCGCGCAGGGAGCAGTCGCGGGCCACACCCGCACCCGTAGCGCCGCCGCCGATAATAATCACATCGAATTGCTTTGTCATAGGATATTTTCGTTTTCGATTATTTTCCGCATACAAAGGAACGCATAAAACGAAAAATTTCAAAATAAAACCGTAAAAATTTCATAACGAAACCGACATTTCTTCGAGCCGTCCCCCTTTCCGAATGTCAAAATCCCCCTCCTCACGGACATAGCGCCCGACAATCGCAAACGAAACCGGACGAAAAGCGGGACGGCATTCCGCCGTCCCGCATCGCAAATTCGTCCGAAAGAGGGGTCAACGACCCGCCGCGAGGGTGAAATCGCCCATCAGACCGTAGTCCTGCTGCACGTAGTCCTTACCGGAGGGATACTCCTTGACCCCGCGCCAGAAGGCCGGCGTGATCCGTTTGAAGTGCGCGGCGTGCAGCGGTCCCATGAGGTTGTAGTTGCTGCCCACGACCTTCACCTCCACACGGTTGCGGCCCGCCACGATCCACTCCGTCACGTCGACCGTATACGGCTCCGCATAGACGATACCGGCCGAACGGCCGTTGACGAGCACCTCGCAGACCGTACCCTTCCACTCGCCCAGCGCCACTTCGTAGTAGGGCGCCTTTTCGGCGACATCGAACTCCCGCGCATAGGTCACCTTGCCGGGATAGCAGGGCCAGCCCTGCGCCTTCCAGCTGCCGGCGGCGAAATCGCCCGGAGCGACGATGTTCCACCCTTTGGCGGCCGGTTCGAGCCGGAAATCGCCCAGGATGTAGATCGGTTCGATCTCGGCCAGCACGCGCATCGGCGAGCACTCCATCGTCAGCACGTTCTCGCCCGTGCGCACGGCATCGCCGAGGGGCATGAAGCGCATTTCGGGATCGATCCAGTGCTTGTCGGACAGGGCTTTCAGCTCCACGCCGTTGAGCGTCACGCGGTAGAGTTCGGGCTGCTCGACGACGGCCTGCAAGCGGCTGCGGTCGACACCGGACGTCACCGTGAACCGGTACGACGCCTTGAATCCGCCCATCGTGAAGGTGTCGCGGCGCACGGTATGGTCGCGGAACTGCACCGAGGTGCTCCACGGATTGCCGGCCTTGAAGCCGTGATGCTGGTAGGCGAGTTTGGCCGCGTCGTAACTGTTCAGATCCGGATAGACCTTGCCGTCGAGTTCCAGATCGCAGAAATCGATCGTCATCACGTTGGGCGCGTCGGGCTTCGCCGTCAGACCTCCCGCGGCAGGAACCGCCGTCAGCACGCGCCGCGCAGGCGCGGGTGCCAACCCTTCGCGCTCCTCGTCGAAGACGTAGAGCAGCAGGCTGCCGGCCGGATGGAGATCGTAGGCGATCGTCAGCCGGTCGCCCTCGCGCTGCGCCTCGTAGCCGCGGATCTCGCCCGTGCGGGTATCGAGCAGCGCGGCCTGACGTCCTTGCAGCGTCACCGTACCCCGGACGGGGCGCGTAAGGCTCGAATTGGCGAGGAACAACAGCTGTCCGTCGTCCATGCGGCGGCGATGGTGGAAGAGATAGTTGCCCTCCGGCGCATCGAATGCGATTTCGGGCGTGGCGAAGAGCGAGTAGTCGATCGGTTCGCCCGCATCGGCGCGCGTCACCTTCGCCGGATCGGCGAAGAAGGCCTCCGCCTCGGCGCTCCTCGCACCGTCCACATACTGCGGCGTACCGTAGGCGATGATCCGGCCGCCCTTCGCGGCGAACCGTTCGAGCAGGTCGAACGTCGCGGCGTCGACGTTCTCCATCTGCGCCGGCAGCACCACCGTCCCGTAGGCGCGTTTACCCACGACGAAGCGGTCGCCCTTGACCGAACCGTGGTTGAGCAGGATGTTCTCCGACCCCAGATCGAACTCCACCTGATGCCGTTCCAATGCGGTGATGAAGGCCTGGAACTCCTCGCCCATCGTCCGCCAGCGGTTCGGGCGCGGCGCGTTGTAAGTGTAGTACATCCAGATCGAGGTGGTGGGTTCGAGCACCAGCACGTCGTTGTACTGGCCGCCCGACGAGAGCGCCAGCGACAGACGGGCGAAGTGGAGGTTCAGCTCGCGGTAATACTCCCACCACGGCGAATGGGGCGTGAAGGCGGGCGGATAGTCGTACTTGCGCGCACCGGCGATGCTCAGCGGTGCGATATGCTGGTTCATGAAGTTCACGCCCAGCGCATATTCCCAGTCGCCCTGACGCTTGAAGTCGCGCAGCGTCATATCCCAACCGCCGCCGCCGTAGGATTCGCTCAGCTTGCGCACGCGCCCCATCTGGTTGGCCGCACTGTTGACCTCCTTCACAGAACGCACGTTGCCGAAGTGGGCGTTGGGCGATTTGACGTCGAATTTGTTGTACAGCAGGTCGATGCCCGGCATCTGCTGCCAGGCGTACATGGCCATATTGTCGGGGTTGTGCCCCATGTCGGGCCACCCGTGCTCCCAGAAATGGCCGGTGAAGACCAGGTTGTTGCGCTCGCAATAGTCGTGGCAGACCTTGATATAGCGATCCAGGAAGAGATTCATCAGCACGTCGCGGTAGTTGTGCCGCACCTGCCGCCACGGACCGACCTCCTCCCAGAGCGAGACCAGATTGGGTTCGAGATCGTATCCCCAGCGGGCGCGGAAGGCATCGAACAGGTCGGGTGTCCAGCGGATCGACTCGCGGTCGGTCACCACGATCTGCGGCTCGTCGGTGAACCAGCCCGGAACGGTACCGCCGAACTCCTCGCCCACGACCTTCTTGTAGCCGTCAAGCGTCAGTTCGATGAATTTGTCGGCCACGCCCTCGTGCATCAGATCCACGTACGAGAAGCCGCTGTACCACGGCGACGTGGGGTTGTAAGCCTTGTAGAAGAGGTAGTAATCGCCCTTTTCGCCACGCCGCGAAACGGCTTCGGCCGTAATGTCGGTGAAGGCGTCGCCTTCACGTCGCAGGCAGCAGAAGAAGCGGTCGACCGTATCGGGCAGCACCCCGGCACGCAGGTATTTGAGCGCCACGCCCTCGTCGTAGCTCTCGGGCATCGCCTCGTTGACGTGGCCGCCCGCGAAACCGCTCGGATAGGAGTTCTCGTCGTAGATCCAGACGTTCATGTCCAGTTCGCGGCCCTTCTCCATCGTATGGCGGAAGAGCGAGAACCAGTTGTCGTCGAGATACTGCGTCACCATGCCCGGACGGGGGTGTACGAAGACGCCGCCGAAGCCCTTGTCTTTGAGGTCGGCCATCGCTTCGTCGATCCGTTCGGGCGTCACGACCTTGTTCCAGACGAAGAGCGGCGCCGAGCCGTACTCCTTGGAAGGTGCCGCGAACTGCGCGCTCAGGCTCTCGAAATCTTCCGCAGCCGGAAGATTGCGCCCGTCCGGCGCAGCGCAGGCGACGGTCAACAGCCCCCAAAGGGGCCATATCGCACTTCGGAATGTTCGTTTCATCGGTTGCATAACAAGTCAGATTAATAGTTGGTTTGTTCTCTCTGCCGTTTACGAATTCTCCGCCGGCCGCCGTCACCGGCCGTCGGCGGAGAAATCCGTCGTTCGAATCTGCGGCATCAATACCCGGGGTTCTGCTCCATCGCCGTGTTAGTGTTCATCTCACCGACCGGAATGGGCCACAGGTAGTCGCGGTTGGGGTTGAAGACGCGCGTCTGGGCCAGGTAGCGGTCGTCGGCACCCGGAGGCGTCGCGCCGTAGACCTCGCCGTTCATCACCTGCTCGGCGATCCGCCAGCGGCGGATATCGAACAGACGGTGTCCCTCGAAGGCCAGTTCCACACGGCGCTCGCGGCGTACCAGTTCGCGCAGCTTCGTCTGCGTAGCGTACTTTGTGCGATCCACGGGCGGCATTCCCGCACGGTCGCGGATGTCGTCGAGATAGTCGTAGATATTCGGATCGCTCAGCTGGTTCAGCTCGATGGCAGCTTCGACGTAGTTGAGCAGCACCACCGCATAGCGCATGTTCTGGAAGTCGAGCTTGCCGCCGTCCGTACTGCTGTAATTGGTGCGGTCGGTTTCGTTCGCCCACTTCTTGATCCAGTAACCGGTCTTCGTCGAACCCTCCTTGCCGATGGCGTCCTTGTGCGAAGGCTCCCACGGATGGGCCGTATAGCCGAGGAAGGTCTCGGTGGGGAAGATGATCGACATGCCCAGACGCGGATCGCGCTTTTCGGGCTGCGGGTCGAGCTGGTAGGCCCGTTTCTCGTCGGCGGGCAGTTCGTCGAGCGTGCGGCCGTCGAGCAACTCGAACTCGTCGACGAGCGACGCCGTGGGCGACAGACCGGTCTGGCCGTTACCGCCGTCGGGCGGAGCCAGACGGCGCTGCACCTGACGCATACCCAGCTCGGTGGTGAGGATCGACTCCTTCGTGTCGTTGTTGTAGGCCTCGTGGATGAACTGCCGGCGGAAACTGTCGGCCGGATCGGCCGTGCTGCGATAGAGGTCGTAAATTCCCAGCTTGATTACCTCCTCGGCCCACTTCTTGGCATTGGCCCAGTCGCCGACATAGAGATAGAGGTAGGACATCCACGCATAGCAGGCGCCCTTCGTCCAGCGCCAGCGCTCCGACTTGGTCTGCGGCACGACCGGCAGGTTGTGCGACGCACCCTCCAACTCGCCGGCGATCCAGTCGACGACCTCCTGCTGCGGACGGCGCACGAGGAACTGCTCGGTCGGCAGCGTCGAGTGGTCGACGAGCGGAATATCGCCGAAGAAGAGGAAGAGCTCCAAATGGTAGAACGCCCTGAGCGCACGCGCCTCGGCGGCGAAACGGTCGACGGTCTGGATGCCTTCGTGCGGCGCCGCGTCGGGGGCCACCGTCGCCTGCTGGTAGTGCTCCATGAAGCGGCAGCAACGGCGTATCACCGTCCATTTCATGTTCCATATCTTGTTGCAGACATCTTCGCTCGACGATGTAATTCCCGCCGTAAAGGCGTTGTAGGAGACATAGTTGGCCGAGCCGACTCCGTTGTCCGTCAGTGCCTCCATCTCCACGCGGGCATTGGGATAGCCGCTCGCCTGCGACTGCTTGACATCGTGATTGACATAGGTGATGGTGCCCGACGGCATGGGCTTGTAGAGGTTGTTGAGCGCCGTGTTGAGCTGTCCCTTGTTCTGCCACCACTCTTCGTCGGTCGTCTGGTTAGGCACGTCGCGCACCAGAAAATCCTCGCATCCGGCCATCAGCGCACCGCCGGCCATCAGCAGCAGGAGCGCTGCGCGGGAGAGGTATCCTTTGATATGATCGATATAGTTCATAATTGTTTACTGTTTAGGTGTTACCGGTTAGAAATTCACATTCAGACCGACGGAATAGGTCTTGAACATCGGGTAGGTGGTGTGCGTGCCCTTCGTCTCGGGGTCGATCAGCTCGACCTTGGTGAAGGTGAAGGGATTCTGCACGTTCACGTAAACACGGAAGTTACCGGCATGGATCTTCTTGGCCAGCGCCTTGAAGTTGTAGCCCAGCTGCATGTACTTGATACGGACGAAGGCGCCGTTCTCCTTCCAGAAGGTCGACAGCAGCGCATTGTTACCCGGATCGGTCGTCACGCGCGGCAGTTTGGCGTTGCGGTCGGGATTCTCGGCCTTCCAGTGGTCGAGGTGCCAGCGCTGGGGCGTACCGCCGTACTCCGGATCAAGCGGATTCGAGATCAACCCCTGATAGAAGATCGGCACGTATCCCACGCCGTTGACCTGCATGTCGAAGTCGAGGTTCTTCCAGCGGAACGAGAGGTTGCCGTAGTAGACGCTGTGCGGGTCCTGGTCGCCCAGCGGCACGCGGTCGTCGGTCGTAATCACCTTGTCGCCGTTGGTATCCACGTAGCGGATGTCGCCGGGCAGCTGCGCGGTCGTCGCGCCGTCGTAGCCGCCGATGATCGGCACGCGGAAATCGAGGTCGTCCTGCGTGAGCAGGTGATCGGCCTGATAGCCGTAGTACTCCTTGATGGCGTGTCCCTTGCGATAGATCGTATTGCCGTTGATAAGCTCGTCGTTGGTGATTTCGAGCCACTTCGACTTGTTGTAGGAGTAACCCAGATTGATGCTGAAATCGATGTCCTTCGTAAAGGAGTGGTTGAAGCCCACGCCGATCTCGTAACCCTTCACCTCGGCCTTTCCGACGTTCATCGGGGCGGCCAGCAGCCCCGAGCTGGGCGTCGAAGGCACGTTGACGATCATGTCGTCGGTCACCTTGCGGAACCAGTCGAAGGTCACTTCGAGCTTCTGCCCGAAGAGGCTCAGGTCGACGCCCGCGTCGAGAATCTTCACCTTCTCCCACGTCAGGTCGGGGTTGCCGTTGACGATTTCGTTACCCGAGTTGTCGATAATGGTCTGATAGCGATAGAGCGCCACGTTGTTGTTGCCCAGCATACCGTAGGAGGCGCGGATCTTGAAGTTGTCGATGAACCGGGCGTTCTGCATCCACGGTTCGCGGTTGACGTTCCAGCCCACGGCCACCGAAGGGAAGTTGCCCCACTTGTGCCCGTCGCCGAAGAGCGACGAACCGTCGCGGCGAATGCCGACCTCGGCCAGATACTTGTCCTTGTAGCTGTAATAGGCCTTTCCGAAGAACGAGAGCAGCGCCACGTCGTCCCAGCCGTTGCGGCGGTCGACCTCTTCGTTCCATCCGCCCAGAATGTTGATGCGGTGGTTGCCGAACTCCTTCGTCCAGTCGAGCGTCGCGCCGACCATCCAGTAGCTCGTGCGCGTGGTATAGGTGGCCGACTTCACGGCGCCGAACGTTCCCGACTCGTTGCCGGAGAAGTAGTCGAGGAAGACGTAGGCGTTGCGGTCCTTCTTGTCCATGCCCGATGCGATGCGGTAACCCACCTGTCCTTTGAGCGTCAGGCCGGGAATGATATGCCACGTGGGGCGGGCGTTGATCGTCACGTAGTCGCGCACGCTCTCCACCTGCGTACCGCGTTCGAGGTTGGCCAGCGGGTTCATCCACTCGAAATAGACGCCGTAGTAGTCGTATCCGGGCTTCTGTCCCTCCTTGCGGGGATATTTCGAGACGAGCGTCGGCGGTGCGAGATAGATGTAGTCCAGAATGGTCTTGTTCATCGTCTCGGGCTGACGCTGCGTATCGCGGCCGACGAACATGTCGACGAACATCATGATGTCCTTGTTGAGGTTCACCGTCGTGTTGGCGCGCACCGTCAGACGTTCGAATCCGTTGTCCATCACCTTGTACATACCGTCCTGATTGAGATACTGCGCCGACAGGGCGAAGCGCGCGGTGGTGTTACCGCCCGACACGGTGAAGTTGTGCTCGTGGATCGGGGCCGTCTCGCGCATCGTCTCCTTCATCCAGTCGGTGCTGGGATAGTGGATCGGGTCGCTCCCCTCGCGCGTGATCCGAATCTGTTCGGGGGTATACTTGTCCACGCCCGTGGTATTGCGGTTGGCCTCGTTGATATACTCCATGTAGGTGGCTCCGTCGACGAAGTCGGGCAGGTAGATCGGCTGCTGAATACCGAAATAACCGTTGTACGACACCGAAACCTTGCCGGCCGAACCGCGTTTGGTCGTGATGAGGATAACGCCGTTACCGGCTTTGGCGCCGTAGATCGACGCAGCGGCGGCGTCTTTGAGGATCGACACCGACTCGACGGTCGAGGGATCGAGCTTGTCCATGTCGAACTCGAAGCCGTCGACCAGCACCAGCGGGTCGGAACCCAGAAGCGACGCCACGCCGCGGATCTTGATCGTCGCACCGTCACCGCCCGGAAGGCCCGAACTCTGAGTCACCAGGATACCCGTCGTTCCGCCCTGCAAGGCCTGCGACAGACGGGTGATGGGCTTGTTTTCGAAATTGGAGGGCGCCACCGCGCCGACCGAAGCGGCGATATGCTTGCGCTGCTGCGAAGTCATACCCGTCACCACGACCTGGTCGATACTGGTCAGTTCCTCCTCCATTGCGATCGAAAGGTTGGCCACGCTTTTGTTCACCCGATACTCTTTGCCCGTGTACCCGATAAACGAAAAGGTGAGCACGTCGCCGTGTTTGGCCTTGATCGAGAAGAATCCTTCGGCGTCGGTCGTCGTTCCGCGAACCGTTCCCTGCACGAGCACCGTCACGCCCACCAGCGGCGTGGGAGGGTCTTTCGTATCTACGACGACGCCCCGGATATCCAACAATTCGTCAGCCGGCCGCGCCGCAAAGGCGAGGGGGGGGGAAATCAATGCCAGGCCGGCCGACAGGCAGGCCAGACAAAACAGTCCGAGCCGAGAGCCGAAGGCTTTCGACCGGTTCGTTACTGGTCTAAGTTCATCCATGATTCATAGTTTTAAGTTTGTTTACATCTATCGGAGATAGGGATCGGCTGGTGTCGGCGGCCGTTTCGGCTCCCTGCTGTCCGTTTCCGCTTCTCGCAGCGGCCGCACGAACTGTCCGGCGGCACGGAAAAAGGAGGTCTGACGGCTTTTTGTTACATAATTGTACACAAATATAGAATGTTCGGAAACGGCGTCGTTACGCATTTTGATTTATAGATTTCAAAAAATGACTCTCCCGGGACAATCGATAGAATCAGGCGGCAATATCCCATTTTGCACCGCCGCGCCGCCGAAGCCCGACGACCCGAGCGGGCCTTGCCCGAAGCCCCCGCCGAGGCGGGGGTTTGGGGGTGGGTCCAATCTGCAAACGCGGCTCCGCCGCGAACGCTCCGACGGCCGGTCGGGTGCATCGGATCGGAAATCCGACGGGGTGCGAAGCCGTATATAGCTACCAAAATAAAGAGAGGCGCGGCTTCTGCGGGCCGCACCCCTCTCTTACCATCGTGCCGGATTCCGAAACTCCGGCGCGAATCACTCGGCCGGAACGATCAGGACGTTGTCGAGGAACCAGCGGTTGGTAAGCCCGTTCTCCTTGGCGAAGACCGCACTGAACTCGATGTGCGTCTCGGCCGTCGCGCCTGCGACGTTCACCGTACAGGGCTTCATCTCCCGTTTCTCGCTGATCTGTACCTTCGCCTCCTTCTGGCCGTCGATCGTACCCGGGCCCACGACGATCACCTTGATTTCGGGATTGTCGCTCTTCGTGCTCGACGAAGGATCCTCCCACCAGCAGCAGGCGTCGAAGCTCACGGTGATGTCGGTCGCCCCCGTCAGTTTTTCCAGCGCCGGCGTCTGAATCCAGCCGACGGCCGATCCGGTACCCAGTTTGAGCATCCCCGTAGCGCCGTAGACCGAATTGTTGCCCGTGTGTCCGGCCGCATTGTTGCCGCCTACCCAGCCGTCCAGGCCGACCGCCGAGCGGTAGGCCGCGCTGTGGGTCGTCCAGAGGTTGGCCGCCGCCGAATTGGCATTGCAGTATTTCTCATAGGGCACGAAGATCTGATCGAGCGCCTTGCCTGTCGGATTGTCGTTCACATCGCCTGCAAACGCCGTATAGACGTTGTTGCCGCCGTAAGCCAGATAGCGGAAATCCTGGAAGAGTACGGCGTCGGCCGGCACCTCCGGTTCAGCCTTCGTCGTCACGGGACACAGCTCCGTCCACTTCGAGTCGATCTTGCCCGCATCGTCGGCAACCCCCTCGGACGGGCAGCGCTTCACGCGGAAATAGTAGGTCGTTCCGGGATCGAGCGCCCCGATGATGAAACGGTTGTAAACATACTTCGGATTCTTGTCGTCGTTGCTGTTCACCTCGTAGGTGAACTCGCGCACCACCCCGGCGTCGTCCGCATCGGAATCCAGCAGCTGCCATGCCCACTTTCTGGTGCGTACGGTGCTGTGGTCGTTGTCCCACTCCATGATGATCTCGTGCGAATCGGCACGGAAGACGTAGAGTCCCGTCGGCGCCGCCATGCGGTTGGCCGTTTCGCTCTTCACCTCGTAGGGGCCGAAGCTCTTGTCGCCGAGTTCGACGGCGACCTTGAAGAGCACCTCGCCGAAGGTCGTGGGCGTACCCGTCACGGCCATGCGCGCCACGCCGCTGCCCGCGTCGAGCGTCACCTCGCCCGCAGCCACCGACAGGCCGTCCGAGCCCTCGCCCGACAGCGTCGGCGTGACGGTCAGCTTCTCGCCGCCCACCGCACGCGAATAGTTCACGGCGATGTAGGTCTTCTCGACCTGTTCGTCTTTGGCCATGTCGCCTTCCAGCTCCACGCCGTCGATGCGTACCTGGCCGTCTTCCTGCACGACGGTCACCTTGCGGTCGAAACCGGCGCCCGTAATGTGCAGTTCGGCGGTGCGTTCGACACCGGTGTTGTGCAGCGCCTTGATCGTCACGCGCTGCGAAACGATGCCCTCGTCGCCGGGGCCGCTCGTCTTGTCGAACGCGAGCCACCCGTCGCCCGTCAGATAGGTGCAGTCCAACGTCCACGGCACCGTCGAGCGAATCAACAACTGCTGGTCGGACTCCTCGTAGGAAAATTCCAGTTCGTCGAAATTCGTCGCCAGACTACTCGCCGCATCGTCGTCCGAGCAGCCGGCGAATGCCAGCGCCGCCAACAGGACAGCGCACATTCCTCTCAGTTTGAGTAACATTGTCGTAATTTTAGGTATTCATTAACATTCGAACAGTTTTTTCCGATCCCCGTTCTCCTGTCTTTCGTTTCCTCGCATTGTCGCCGCTCCGCACGCACGGAGCCTCCGGCCGGCATCAATACACGGGCGACCTGGCATCCGTGAAGTCGTCGGGCGCCGTGAACTCCGACTGCTCGTAGCGGTTGCCCCAGCGGTCGACGGCCACCACCTTCAATGCGGCCCTGACGTCGTTCGGCTCGGCCACGTACATGTGCTTGCAGGGCGACTTGTAGTTGTCGCCGCGCCCCAGCACGCCCACATGGTACCCCACCGACCACGCGTCGGTGTAGGTCGTCACCAGCGTCATCGCCTTGGTCTCCACGCCGTTCTCGCAGAGCGTAACCCGCCATTCGGGATCGGCGTTCCAGACGTTGGCGATCACCGTCTTCGGCGTATAGGGATAGGTGAAGCCGCTGTGGGTGTCGCCGCCGCGATGCAGACGGATCTGGAACGACTCGTCGTGCAGGCTGGATTTGTAGCGCCAGTCGGTGATCGCCGCTCCCTCCACGTCGTAGACCGCATAGCCGTTGGGCGTGCCGTCGCCGTTGAGCGCCGAGTGCCAGAACACCCCGCAGGGTGCGCCGTGGATATGCTCGTAGAGTCCTCCGTCCGCGTCGGTATTGATGAAATTCTCGTTGTAGTGGGTGTGCGCCGCCATGAGATGCGCCTCGGCGTACTCCGACAGCAGCGCCTTGACGGCCGCCATGTTGCGTGCCGTACCGCTGCGCAGCGGGATATGGTAGCAGAGGATGACCATCTTCTGCTTCGGCACGAAACTCAGGTCGGCACGCAGCCAGGCCAGCTGGGCGTCCGTAAAGCCGTTGGTGTACTCCGTGCCCGAGGTGTAGATCACGTCGTCCATGCAGACCACGTGCACGTCGCCGCGGTTGAACGAGTAGTCCACCGGCCCCATCGTATAGCGGAAATAGGAGGCGTCGCGCGGCGTGGCGTCGTCCACCTTGTATTTGTCGTGGTTGCCCGGCAGCGCGAAGACCGGAATGCCCGCCGTCCCCAGCGAACGGCGCACGCCCGCGAGCAGGTCGGATTTCTCGCCCGTGATGTCGCCCAGCGCCACGCCGTAGCAGGGCACCGCCGAAGCCGTCGCCGTGCGGCGCACGTCGACCATCGCCTCGCGTTCGAACCGCGTCGCCTCCTCGGCCTTGGCGGGCTGGGGATCGCCGATGCAGATCAGGCGGAAGCTGCGCTCGACGCCCGCGAGGCGTTCGAGCGTGAAATCCTGACGGATCTTCTGCTGCGAGGTATCGAGCCGCACGTAGAAATCGGGATAGCCGTCGTGTCCCGTGCGGATCTTGAACTCCGCGGGCACCGAATAGTAGACGTATTCCGCCGCCGCGTTGCGCTTCATCTCGTAGACGCCCCCGGCATCGGTGGCCACGCACTGGAAGCCGTCGCTTACGACCACGCCCTCGACAGGATTCCCCGCCGTGTCGCCCACGAATCCGTAGAGCGTACTCGACGCATCGACCTCGATCTCCCTGGGCGGCTCCGCAGGAGGCGTCCGGGGTTCCTCTTCACCGCCTCCGCAGGCGGTCGTCAGCAACAGCGCGAGCACCAGGGCCGCGCGGCGCATCAAAGCTTCGAATCGGTTCATTAGAAATGTTTTATTTGATCTCGACAAGCGGAATATCCAGCAGGAAGGCCACCTTGCGCAGCGTGTCGCCCACATGCCCCGTACCGATCGCACAGTGGTGCGACGGGCCGGCCAGGCTCCACTCCTCGATGAAGCGGCGCGCCCCGCAGGCGAAGCGGTAGCGGCTGTTGGTATTGCCGATGCGCAGCGTCGGCCCCTCCACCGACTCGCCCTCGGCCATGAGCAGATAGACCCCATCGGGTCCCTCGCAGACCGACAGCAGCGTCACGGGGCCGTGCTTGACGCTCATCTGGATCGAGAGCCCCTTGCCGGGCTTGCCGTGGTAGAGCGGCAGCGGAACCAGCCCCACCGCCCCTTCGGCGATGGCGAAATGGGCCGGGCCGTCGTGCCCCAGCATCACGATGTCGTCGTCGAAATCCAATGCGTAGAACTCCGAAAAGGAGCCGCCCGCACCCAGCAGCGAGAGGATCTTCATCGCCTGCGCGTTCTTCACCTCGCACTCGCCCGCCACGGGGATTCCCCGTCCGGTGAGCAGCGTATTGCCGGCGATCACGGAGGTGACGATCCGCTCGTAGTCGTTGCCCGGAGCACCCTCGTAATAATAGGCCATCGCCCCCAGCCCGTGCGCCGCCACCAAGCGGTCGAGGGCCACCGACGTGCGCGCCGCACGCTCCAGCTCCGCCTGCTCGCATTCGGGCGACACCTCGAAAGCCGCGCGGAACTCCGCGATCTTGCCCGCGACCTCCGCGTCGGTCACCCGCTCGCGCAGGGCGTGCAGCTCGCACATTTCGAGCAGTTCGACGTGCGTCCCGAAGACGGCCGACTGGCG
>ERZ857840.2511-NODE-2511-length-17336-cov-5.955327_pt1 | contig 17336 bp, 17 predicted proteins | sample MGYA00519760_ERZ857840 | MGnify/ENA primary metagenome ERZ857840 (study PRJEB31778, sample SAMEA3449371) | human gut metagenome | biome: human gut; feature: human-associated habitat; material: faeces | place: United Kingdom | collected 2010/2012 ... | reverse complement strand
TTTTTACCCAACAATATCTTTAATTAAGGGAGACGGGCGTCGGTCTGCCGGACATCAATACGCTGGAACCTCTGGCCGACGCACTGGGCCTGTCTCTTGCGGACCTGATGCACTGCCATGCCCCCGGTCAGGGCGCCCCTGCCGCACCGGTCCCTCTGGAGGATTTCTTTTCCATGTTGCGCCGCCAGCATACCGTGGACTGGCATTCGGTCCGCGTCGCGATGCTCTGTCTGAGCGTTGCACTGGCCCTGTGGGGCATATTCGCCTGCCACGGAACACTTGCAGTTCACTGGCGTTCCCTCAGCGATGGTTCTCTACAAGCCGATGGCTGGATGTCCTCGTGGGTCGTTTTTCCGCTTCTGGCCGGAATGGAATTTCTCATGCTGGAACTCTGGAACAGCTTTGAACAGAGCGGTTTCTATCACCGTTACCTTGAAGCGTGCACCCCTCTGGATACACCGTTTTTACGCCTGACGCGGGTCATATTGGAACTGCTGCTTTTCTTCGGCTTTGGATTTTTGGTGCCCTGCGCGGAAATAACCATCATGCTGTTCAACTGAGATAAAAATCAGCCCCGGAACGACCATCATCGTTCCGGGGCTGGTTGCTTTTTATCGTTTATTTTGCCGCTTCAAATTCGGCCTCGATGTCCGCACCGGGGGCCGGGGTGGCAAGGCTGACCACCACGCAGGCTGCCAGCGAGAACAGGAAGGCCGGCAGCAGCTCGTAGATGCCGAACACGCCGCCCAGCGGGCTGATGAGGTACTTCCAGACAAAGACCATCAGGCCGCCGGCGAGCATCCCGGCCAGCGCACCCTGCCAGTTGCAGCGCTTCCAGAACAGGGCGCAGAGCATCACGGCACCATACGCACCGCCGAAACCAGCCCATGCAAAGCTGACGATGCCGAACACGCTGGAATCGGGGTCACGGGCCAGCACCACACCCACCACGCTGACGCAGATAATGGTCAGGCGGGCGGCAAACAGGCTCTGGCGTTCGGTCAGCTTCATGTGGCCGAACTCCTGCAGGATGTTCTGGGAGACGCTGGACGCGGCGGCAAGCATCTGGCTGTCGGCGGTGGACATGGTGGCGGCAAGGATGCCCGCCAGGATCAGGCCCGCCAGAACGGCTGCCAGAATGCCGTGCTGTGCAATGAGGTTTGCAATGCGGACGATGACCGTCTCGCTGGAGGAGCCGCTCAGGTACTCCAGCGCGCCCGCCTTGGTCATGCCAAGGCCCACCATGCCGATGATGATGGAGGCGGTCATGGCAATGACGACCCACACGCTGGCAATGCGGCGGCTGAGTACCAGCTTCTTTTCATCCTCAATGGCCATGAAGCGGAGCAGGATGTGGGGCATTCCGAAGTAGCCCAGGCCCCACGCCATGGTGGAGACGATGTCCAGCAGGCTGTACGAGGTGGCCGTGCCCTCGGCGGCGTTGTGGCTGGCCATCATGGTCAGGTAACCGGGCAGGCTCTGGGCGTTGGCTACAACGGCATCCCAGCCGCCTGCCGCGCCAATGCCGTACACCAGCACAGCCACAAGGGCCAGGCTCATCACGATGGACTGGATGAGGTCGGTGGTGGTAACGGCGCGGAAGCCGCCCGTGATGGTATAGCCCACGATGACGCAGGCCGAGACCACCATGGCCGCCATGTAATCCACGCCGAACAGGCTGTGGAACAGCTTACCGCAGGCGGCAAAGCCCGAAGCTGTGTAGGGCACAAAGAACACGATGATGATCACCGCGCCCAGTGCGTTGAGCAGATTGCGCTGGTCGTGGAAGCGCAGGGACAGGAACTGGGGCACGGTGATGGCTTCCAGATTGGCCGAATACCGCCGCAGCCGCCGGGCCACGATGAGCCAGTTCAGCCAGGTGCCCAGCGCCAGGCCGATGGCGGTCCAGCCGGGCGAGGCGATGCCGGTGAGGTAGGCAAGGCCCGGCATTCCCATCAGCAGCCAGCTGGACATATCGCTGGCTTCGGCGCTCATGGCCGTGACCAGCGGGCCCATCTTGCGGCCGCCGAGGTAGAAATCGGTGCTGTCGTTGTTGGACTTGCTGTATGCAACCCCAACCAACAGCATTGCCACCAGATAGATGATGATGGTGGCGATGATGCAGATGTTGGTCATATACTTTTTCCCCCTTGTCTTTCCAAATGAAAGTACGCTTCGATTTTACCACAGTAAAGCATCAAAGTGCAAGTCTTTTGGCAAAACTTTGTCCTGATTCGCCAAAAGTCCACGAGTGGCGGACAAAAAGTTTTCAAATTGACAGGAAACATCCGCCACTGGGATTTTTCTTGCAAAATCCCGGAAATCTGTTATACTACCAATCCAGGGGGTTAGTGTATATGAAAGAATCCAAAACCATACAAGCTGTACCGGGCTCCGGTGTGGTGTGGCAGGCTTTCCGGGCCGCCGCACCCCAGACCGTGCCGGTGTTTGCAGGATATCTCGTGCTGGGCATGGGCTATGGCATCTATGTACAGAGCCTTGGCCTGCCCGTCTGGATGCCTATGCTCATGGGCACCGTGGTCTACGGCGGCTCGCTGGAATTTGTGCTGGCAAGCCTGCTGCTGGGGACCTTTTCCCCGCTGTCGGCTTTTCTGATGGCGCTGATGATCCAGGCGCGGCACCTGTTCTACGGTCTGGCCATGCTGGAGCGGTACAAGGGTTACGGCCTGCGCAGCTTTTACATGATCTTTGCCATGAGCGACGAGACCTTTTCCATCACCTGTTCTGCAGAGCCGCCGCAGGGGATCGACCGGGGCTGGTTCATGTTCTTCATCACCCTGCTGGACCAGTTCTACTGGGTCGCCAGCGCCGGGCTGGGGGCCGTAGTAGGGTCGGTGCTCCCCTTCAGCACCAAAGGCGTGGATTTCGTGATGACCGCCATGTTCGTGGTCATCTTCCTCAACCAGTGGGAAAAGGAAAAGCAGCATTACAGCGGCATCATCGGGCTGGCCGTGCCGCTGGTCTGCCTGGTCCTCTTTGGTTCCGGCAGCTTCCTGCTGCCCTCCATGGCCTGCATTCTGGTGCTGCTGCTGGTTTTGCGCAAGCCCATTGAGCGGGCCAACGGCATCGTCCCCGGCCAAACGGAGAAGCAGAAGGAGGCAGCGCAATGACCACGTTCCAGATGGGTCTGACCATTGCAGTGTGCACGGCGGCGACCATGCTCACCCGCTTTCTGCCCTTTTTGATCTTTTCCTCCAAGGACCAGCAGCCGCCCGAGGTGATACAGTATCTGGGCCGGGTGCTTCCCGCCGCCATCTTCGGAATGCTGATCCTCTACTGCCTGAAAAGCGTCACACCCTTTGCGGGCAGTCACGGCATCCCCGAGGCCATTGCCATTGCTGTGACCATCGCCCTGCACCGGTGGAAGCACCAGACACTGGTCTCCATCACCGGCGGTACGGTGTGTTATGTGCTGCTGGTGCAGCTGGTGTTCGCATAACAGAAACGGGAGGTGCCGGTGGGGCATCTCCCGTTTGTTTCAATGATAGAATGTATCAAAATTGATCTGCCGGTAGAACCGCTGCTGGAGCTGGTCAAAGTTCTCGCAGTTCTGGGCCAGCAGCCACATGACCTTGGTGACAACGGCCTCAATGGTCATATCGTGGGCCTCCAGGAAGCGGAAGCGATTCTTGACCCGCTTGCCCACCTCGTAAATGCCCACATCGCTGCCCTCATAAGTGACCTGCGTGGTCAGGATCAGGATCTTGTGGGTCTTGTCGTAATCGCCCAGCTCCTCGGCAAAGGCATCCATGAGCCGCTGGGGAATGCCGCCCACGCCAAAACTTTCCACAATGACGCAGTCATATTGTTGAAAGATGGCCGGGATAAGTTCCGGTCCAAGGCCGGGGGTCAGCTTGAGCAGGAACACTTTGGGGTTCAGCGCCCGGCCAAACTCCACCGGGCCGGTGGGCCAGGGCGAAGCCACATACCGCACCAGCCGGTCGCCCTGCACCAGCGCCAGCGCCGGGAAGTTGACCGACGCAAAGGCATCGTAGCTGATGGTCTTGTTCTTCTTGGCGCGGGTGCCCGCAATGACGTGCCCGCCAAACACCACCATCACACCCCGGCTGCCCGGGTCAAGGGCACAGATCACGCTGTCCCGCAGGTTCTTCTTGGCATCGGTGATCTCGTTGGAAATGGGCTGCTGGGCACCCGTGAGAATGATGGGCTTGTCCGCGTTCTGGACAAGGTAGGACAGCGCCGCCGCCGAGTAGGCCAGCGTATCGGTGCCGTGGCAGATGATGAAGCCATCGTAAAGCGCATAGTTTTCCTGCACGGCCTTGGCCATCATCAGCCAGTGCTCCGGGCCAAGGTCGGTGCTGTCGATGCTGCACAGGTTGAGCGTTTCCGGGCAGCAGAGCTGCTGCAATTCCGGCAGATGGGCCAGCAGCTCCTCGCTGGTCAGAACAGGCTTGAGCCCCTGTGCGGTGCGCACACTGGCAATGGTGCCGCCGGTGGTGATAAAAAGCAGGCGCTGCTTGGACATAGGTTTTTCCCCTCCATGGTGTCGATTCTTGCGATGTTTTCAGTATAGCACAGTTCGTCGGAGATGAAAAGTGCGGGGAGTTGAGGTATAATAGTTATCATAGGATCAAACAGTCCTCTGTCCAACCTACCATAAGGAGAAACTGCCATGTCAAACATTGTGATCATTGGTTCCGGCCCCGCAGGTGTCTCGGCGGCATTGTATGCCGCGCGCGCCGGGGTGCAGACCACCGTTCTGACCAAGGGCCCCGGCGCACTGGACCGGGCCGAGCTCATCCAGAACTACTACGGCTTTGCCGAACCCATCACCGGTGCCGAGCTGGAACGCCGGGGCATCGAGGGTGCCAAGGCCGTGGGGGTGGAGTTCGTCACCACCGAGGCCGTGGGCCTGACCTACACCGACAAGCTGACCGTGGAGACGCTGGCCGGGGATTTCCCTGCCGATGCCGTCATTCTGGCCACGGGGGCTTCCCGGGCAGCGCCCCGCATTCCGGGCCTTGCCGGGCTGGAGGGCCACGGCGTGAGCTACTGCGCCACCTGCGATGCCTTTTTCTACCGCGGCAGGGATGTGGTCGTGCTGGGCAGCGGAGAGTACGCCCTGCATGAGGTACAGGCCCTGCTGCCCGTGGCCCACAGCGTCACCCTGCTCACGGGCGGGGCCCCGCTGACGGCACAGTTCCCGCCGGAGGTGGCCGTGCGGACGGAAGCCGTGGAAGCCATCCTCGGTGAAGAGCGGGTCACCGGCGTGCAGCTGAAAGACGGCGGGACACTGGAAGTCTCCGGCGTGTTCGTGGCGCTGGGCGTGGCGGGCAGCACCGCCCTGGCCCGCAAGCTGGGAGCCGAGGTAAACGGCAGCCGGATCGTGGTGGATGACCACATGCAGACCTCCCTGCCCGGCCTGTACGCCGCCGGAGACTGCACCGGCGGGCTGCTGCAGGTCGCCAAGGCCGTGTACGAGGGTGCCGTGGCAGGCACCGAAGCCGCCAAAGCCCTGCGGAAATGACCCAGACAGAAAAAGGACGCTGTGCCCTGCGGTACAGCGTCCTTTTATTGCTTTGCTCAGCTCTTGCAGCCGGATTCCTCTTCGATGCCGGTGAAATCGCTGGCTTCCGCGATCTTGGTGATATCGAACTTGCCGTTCTCATCCTTGGGGGCAACGGCAGGGCCTGCCTCCACAGGATTCACGGTCGTTTCCTCTGCCGCAGGCTTTTCCTCGGCAGGCTCCTCTGCCCGGGCAGCTTCCACCACCGGGGCTGCGGGCGCAGTCTCGGGCTCGGCAGGAGCCTTTTCAAAGGCAGGAGGCCATGCGTCACCGGGAGCGGTCTCCTTGGCCTCGCCCTCGGCGTAGGCTTCGGCAGTCTTTTCGGCCTCGGCGGGGTCCTTTTCAGCTTCCTCGGGGAACTCCACGTTTTCGACGTGGAGCGGGTCCTTGTCGTTCAGAACTTTGTCCAGCACGACGATGGCGGCACCGGTAACAGCCACAGCGGCAGCGGCACCCAAAACACGGAACAGAGTTTTCATGGTGAAGTCCTCCCTGTATAAGATAGGATTTAAGAGAATGTTACGACATCGTTCTGCGGCTTTTCGGCGGGCTCCACCGAGATGGCGGTCAGCACCGGGCCCTTGCCGCGGTAAATGTTGTGGAACTTGTAATTGACCTTGGCAGTCACAGTGACCCAGGCGCGCTGCTCCAGTGCCTTGTAGCCATCGTAGCTGCAGGGGAAGCCCACGAACTGGATATCCTGCACGCAGCAGGTCATTGCAAAACGGCCGGGTACAAAGCTGTTTTTGCCCGCGCGGTTGGTCTGGCAGACCTGCGCCAGGAACCGGACGGTCTTGCCCACGTACTTCTGGGGCTCGTCCTGGCAGTCCATATACCAGATGCCGAAATCGTCCTCGCCGATCTCAACGATCGGGGCGTTCAGATCAAAGGGCAGCGGGTCAGGGATGTCATCGTATGCCACGCTGCCGTCGGCGAACTCATAGGCGATATCGCACTTGCGGGAGGCCTGACGCACCAGCTTGTGCAGCTCCTGACGGGCGGCATCGTTGTTCACGGCCTCGGCGCGGTTGAACACGATCAGCTCACTGCGGGCGATCTTGTCCAGCAGCAGAGAGCGCATGGAGTTGTCGCGTGCGTAGGTCAGAGCCGTGGTGCCGTCGGCCGTGGCGATGCACTGATAGACGATCCAGTTCTCGGGCAGGTTGTTGGCCAGATCCTGCAGCAGCCACATGCCGTTGTACTCAATGACCACACGGCCTGCGCCGGAGTCTTTTTCGAGCCTGGCCAGATTCTGGGGGTTCAGCTCCGCCTTATCCTCGAGGACCTTCAGGGTCACGCCGGGGAAGGCGAACTTCTTCTCGTTATATTCTTCCTCGCCCTCTTCGCAGACCAGCAGCAGGGTCTTGTCGCCGGAGTCAAAATTGGGGTCTTCAAAGGTCTCCTGAATGAACTTGGTCTTGCCGCTTTCGAGGAAGCCCACAAACAGGTAAACCGGGATCTCGTTTGCCATAATCGGTTTTTCTCCTTACACAACTTGCAGCTCAGCAGCCAAACAGTGCGGCAATGGCCTTTTCGTCCAGCTTGGAACCGATGACGACCAGCTTGCCGCCCACGTCGGCACCGCGCTGACGCACTTCCCACTCGCCGGGGACGTAATCGAACTCCAGCCAGCCGTCGGCACCGCCGTCCACGATGCCCTTGGAGCGCAGGATCATGCCGTACTTGCCGCCGTCCAGCTCGGTCAGTGCATGCTCGATGTCTGCCTTGCTGAACTTCTTGGCCGTCTCGACACCCCAGCTGGTGAACACCTCATCGGCATCGTGGTCGTGGTGATGGTGGTGGTGATGGCCGCAGCAGCAGTGGCCGTCCTCATCGTGGTGATGATGCTCATGCTCATCATGGTCATCGTCATCCTCATGGTCGTGGTCGTGATGGTGGTGGCAGCAGTGCTCCTCGTGGTCATCATCCTCGTGGTCGTGGTGATGCTCGTGCTCGTCCTCATCATCGTGATCATGGTGGTGATGGCCGCAGCTGCACACACCGTTCTCATCGTAATGATGGTGATGATGCTCGTGCTCTTCTTCCTCGTCTTCCTCGGCGTGCTTCTCATTGGCCTTGGCAGCCATGGCGATCAGCTCTGCCTTGAAATCGTCCTTGGAGGACATGGCCTTCAGGATCTGCTCGCCGGTCAGGGAATCCCATGCGGTGGTCACGATGGTAGCGGTGGGGTTCTTCTCGCGCAGCATGGCGACCGCAGCGGCGATCTTCTCCTCGCTGGCGGTCTGGGTGCGGCTCAGGATGATGCAGCTTGCGTGGCTGATCTGATCATCATAGAACTCACCGAAGTTCTTCATATACATCTTGACCTTGTTGACATCGGCCACGGTGACAAAGCTGTTCAGCTTCACATCCAGATGCTCAGCCACACCCTCCACAGCGCGGGTAACATCGCTCAGCTTGCCCACACCGGAGGGCTCGATGACGATGCGGTCGGGGTGGTACTGCTCCACCACCTGCTGCAGAGCGGCGCGGAAATCGCCCACCAGAGAGCAGCAGATGCAGCCTGCGTTCAGCTCGTTGATCTGGATGCCGGACTCCTTCAGGAAGCCGCCGTCGATGCCGATCTCACCAAACTCATTCTCGATCAGAACCACCTTCTGGCCCGCAAAGGATTCCTTGATGAGCTTCTTGATCAGGGTCGTCTTGCCGGCACCCAGGAAGCCGGAGAAAATATCGATATTCGTCATAATGCTGTATGCCTCTTTCTTTTTCCAAAAGCCCGCAAGGGCCGTTCAGCAATCAGAGCCGCAGAGTGCTGGCTCAAAAATCTTACACTCCTATTATAACAAGGCTGTCAATGGGAAACCGCCTTTTTTGATGAGAAAATTGTAACTTTTTTTGCAGTTTGGCTGCGTTTTCAGAAAACGCTGCCTCCCGGACACAAAAAAGCCCCCGGAACGGGGCAGAACGCCCGCACCCGGCAGCCGTTTCAGCCGCCCGGGCACGGGCTTTCTGTGCAAAAGGTTTGGAATAGGAAGGAAAGGGGAGATAAAGGAGAACTTCAGTTTTATGCGGCCTTTGCCGGGGCAAAGAATGCCGGGCAGAGACAGAACACCACGCACACAAAGATCCAGAGCAGATAGGGCGTGTTGCGGAAAAGCTCGATATAGGCCGCCGAGAACCACCCCAGAATGCGAGCCGGGCCCTTTTGCAGTAAGTGCGGGCCAGCACCAGCAGAGAACCCAGGATCAGGCCCAGAATGACACCCAGCACCGAGAGGATGCTCTATCCGTTCTTTGTGATTTCCTTTAATTCAATCCGAACAGATGAAGCAGCTTCTGCCAGAAGTTCCGTTTGACAACAGGGGGCTCTTCGACAATCGCTTCTTCTGCCTTTTCGATTGCAGCTGTTTTGATGACGAACTGTAACGAGTCTACATTCGTATTTTTTCCGAAACGAAGGATTGGATCTCCTCACCGCCGGTCAGAGACCCCATAACATTCTGAATCTGCTCATCTACCATGCCGTCAATGCCGCTGGTCTGCCCGGCAAAGGTCTCGGTGCCGTTGTGCAGCGTCTGTGCACCGTCTGCCAGCTCACCGGTCTTGCTGTTCAGCTGGCCAACGGCATCTTTCAAGGCAGCAGTGTTCCGGTGCAGCGTGTCCACACCGTTGTGCAGAGTCGCCGCACCAGAAGCAGCACTGTCCACGCCATTCGTATAGGCTGCAACACCGTCATAGAAGGTCTGGTAATTGTCCAGCTGCGTCTGGAGGTCATCAATCTTGCCAATGGCTGCGGTCACTTTCGCTTCGACTGCCTTGGAGAAGATCTTCGAGAAACAGTTTTCGGACAGCATTCCGTTCAGCGTTTCCTTCAGGTCAGACAGCGTTTCAGTGTAATTTTCCGGGGTCAGGGTCACTTCGGCAATGCCCGCTGCAGAAAGTTCACTGTTTAGCATCGTCTGCGCGGCGCTGCACAGCCCTGTGAAAGCCTGATAACCATGTAACCTTAACAAGATAAGAAAAAGTATAAAGTCCACCGAATGTCCTGTGTGCAGAAAAAGAGAGTTTTCCTGCCCGGTTACAGGCGTTCGGTTACAAGGAATTGGAGGTCTGCCTATGAAGGAAGTTCGCGTTTGCGAAGCAATGAAGTCCCCGGTGGAGACTTCAAGCGACGGAACGGTCTTGCATCAGCAAGATGGAGGGACCAAGTCCCGACAAGTTCCGATCTGGGAAAAGAGCAATTTAACGCTGGAAGAAGCTGCAGCTTACTCCGGCATTGGCATCAACAAGCTGCGTGAAATCACGAATGAGGATAAATGCAAATTCGTCCTTTGGGTGGGAAACAAGCGTCTGATTAAACGTCGCCTGTTCGATTGCTTTGTCGAGCAAGCATATTCTATTTGAGAGGCTGCCAAAGGCTGCAAATGTGAAATCGTCCTTTTCTCATTCGCTGCGGGTGGAAATCGCATGGTTGATGTGTTATACTGACACTGACCTTATAGATGCGCTTTTCACAGAAAGGAGTTTCTAAATGTCTGAAAAGCGCAAAGATAGCAAGGGCCGTATTTTGAAGGATGGCGAAAGCCAGAGAGCAAACGGCACCTACGACTATCGTTATACCGATATCCACAAGAAACGGCGTTGTATTTACGCTAAATCCCTGACAGAGCTGCGGAAAAAAGAGGAAGAACTGTGGCGCGATCTGGCAGACGGCATCGACTACGCCGCCGGAGAGATGACGGTGGCTGATCTGGTTGACCGCTATATGAACCTGAAACGTGGGTTGAAACCCAATTCACTTCGGTCGTACAACACAGCGGTCAAGCGGATTCATGCTGACCCTTTCGGGCAAAAAGCCATCAAAACGGTAAAATTGTCCGATGCGAAAGGCTGGTTCGTGTTTCTGCATGACAGCGGTTTCAAGCAAAACACCATAGGAATCCTGCAAAGCGTTGTCAGACCGGCGTTTGAGATGGCGGTGGAGGATGACATCATCCGCAAGAATCCATTCAAGTTCAAGCTGTCGGACGTTGTGCCGAAGGACGCTTATGTGCGCAATGCCCTGACCAGAGAACAGCAGGAGAAATATCTGCAATTCGTTCAAGACTATGGCGGCAACTATTATGATGATATCGTCATTCTTATGGGAACCGGCTTGCGTGTGAGTGAGTTGTATGGCCTGACACGAGCAGATATCGACTTTGAACGGCACTGTATCCATGTCCGGCGGCAGCTTTGCCGGACGGCTGAAAAGCCCTACTTTGTCACACCGCCGAAAACAAAAAGCGGTATCCGCAATGTTCCCATGACAGATACCGTTTGTGCAGCGTTGCGGCGTGTAGTAAAAGCCAGAGCGTCCACGAAAGTGGAAGCGCTGGTGGATGGTTGCAGCGGATTCCTCTTTCTGGACAAGTCCGGAATGCCGAAGGTGGCAATGCACTTGGAAAACTATATGCGTGGCGTGCAGGGAAAGTTTGAGAAGGCGTACGGCAAACCTGTTCCGCGCATTACACCTCATGTGCTGCGACACACCTTCTGCACCAATGTTCAGCAGGCCGGGCTGGATGTAAAAAGCCTGCAATACCTGATGGGACACTCCAATGCCAGTGTGACGTTGGATGTCTACACGCACAGCAGCTTTGAATCGGTTGAAAGAGCCTTTGAACAGATCGCCGGCAACCTGTGATTTTCGACGCATGAAGCGGAATTGCTTACGCCGAAACTTACGCCAAAACTTACGCCAATCACCCGGTAAGTGGCGTAGATTTGCGTAGAAAAGCGTGGATCGTGCAAAAACGGAGAATCTGGAAAAATCGGCTTGTGGCCTTGATAATTCTACAAAAGTCTACGTTTCCCGATATTCGTGATTCGGCTCCAAAAGTGTGGTTTGGAAGGGCGGCATGTACTAAGCCGCACCGGCTCCCCGTACCGATTCAATACGCCGCAGAAGGCAGAACTTCCCACCCGGGAGGCTCTGCCTTCTTTTTTGTTGACACCCTTTCCAAACAAGAGTACACTTAGAAAAATCGTTTTTGGGAAAGGAAACACCAATGAACACTGCCGCTTTTACCGCCTACCGCGAAAAAGTTGTATCCAACTGTGCCCGCGTCATTGTGGGCAAGGAGGATGCTACCGAGAAAATTCTGGTCAGCTTCCTCTGCGGAGGCCATGTATTGCTGGAAGATAAGCCCGGCACCGGCAAAACCATGCTCCTGCGTGCATTTGCGCGCACGGTGGGCGGGGACTTCAAACGGGTGCAGTTCACGCCCGACCTGCTGCCCTCCGATCTGACCGGCATCAATTTTTACAACCAGAAGTCCGGTGAGTTCGAGTTCCGGCCCGGCCCGCTCTTCACCAACTTTGTGCTGGCGGACGAGATCAACCGCGCCACGCCCCGTACCCAGTCGGCCCTGCTGGAGGCCATGGAGGAAAGGCAGATTACCGTGGACGGCGTGACCAGCCGCCTGGCTGAGCCCTTTATGGTGCTGGCCACCCAGAATCCGCTGGAATCCTTTGGCACCTTCCCGTTGCCAGATGCCCAGATGGACCGTTTTTTCATGCGGCTGTCGCTGGGCTATATGACCCGGGAGCAGGAGCTGGAGGTGCTCTCACGCCCCTCGGCCCAGACCGTGCTGAACGAGCTGCAGGCCGTCGTCACTCCCGAGGAGACCGCATACGTCCGCACGGCTTACCGGGAGGTCAAGGTATCCGAGGAGGTCAAGCACTACCTTATGGACATCGTGGAAGCCACCCGCACACAGAACGGCTTTGTCAGCGGCGTATCTACCCGCGGTGCGCTGGCGCTCTATCAGGCTGCGCAGGCGTATGCCTCCTTGCAGGGCAGGGAATACGTCATCCCCGAGGACATCAAAGGGCTGGCCCCGGCGGTGCTTTCTCACCGAATTTCTCTGGGCAGCAGCATGAACGCCGAAGCCGCCGCTCTGCGGATGCGCAAGCTGTTGGCCGAGATCACTGTGCCGCTGGAGAGTGCGGAATGAGCGCCGTCATCTTCGCGCTGCTATTGGTGGCCACAGCCCTTGGGCTGGAGCGTTACAGCACAGTCCACAGCCTGGACGATGTGCAGGGGCGGCTGGAAGTGGAGGATCACCTTGTGGAAGCCGGGGAGCCCGCCATGATCCACCTCGTTGTCCGGAATAACGGCCCCCGTTGGAAGATGTTCCTGGCGGCAAAGCTCCACCTGAACAAGGAGTTTCTTCCCTGCGCGGAGCACCACATTGCGCAGGATCAGACAGGTTGGGGCCACACGGTGCGGTTCACCACCTGGCTGCGCCCGGGGCAGGAGGCGGATTTCTCCACCGCCCTCAGGCTGGAACGCCGGGGCCGCTATGTGCTGGAACCGATGCAGGTCATCGGCGGCGACTTTCTGGGTCTTGTGGAACAGTCCCGCACCGAGCGGGGCTTCCACGAGCTCATTGTTCCACCCAGGGAGTGCGCTCTGCCGAAACTGGAAGAGATGCTGGGCGGTTTTCTGGGCGAGCTTTCGGTGAACCGCTATCTCTACGAGGATCCTATTCTCACGGCGGGTTACCGCCCCTACACCAGCGGTGACCCCATGCGCTCCATCGCCTGGAAGCAGAGCGTCCGGGGGCAGGGGCTTATGGTCAAAAAGTGGGATTACACCACTGAGCCCCGGGCAGTGGTGCTAGTCCATGCGGATACCAAGGATTACGACCACCCGGAACCGGCGGAGCTCTGCTACTCCATGGCCCGCACAGTCTGCCGGAGGCTGGAAGAAAAGGCGGTGTCCTACCGCTTTGCGGCAAACGCTGCCTTTGACCTGCTGCTCAATGCGGCTCTCTCCGGTGAGGAGTGGAGAAAGCCGCTGGAAACCCCGCAGGGCTACGGCCCCGAACACTACCGCAGGGTGTTGGAAATTTTGGGCCGCGCCACCGGGCAGACCGCCCTTTCCTGCGCGCGGTTCTGCGCCGAATACTACCACCCGCAGGAGCAGGTCGGCTGCATCGTGGTGACAACGGAGCCGGAAGAAGCTGTGCGTGCTGCCGTGCGGCCCCTGCCTGGCATTCCGCTGCTGGTGCTCACTCCGGAAATGGCCGTAGAGACGGCCCAGACAGGGGAGGAGGGCGCATGATGTTCTTACATACCCTGCGCCTGGCAGGTGATCTGAGCTTTTACTATGCCTTTGCGGGCTTTTTTGCCGCCAGCTTCGGCGGGACACCCATGCCGCTGGTGCTGGTCTGGCCTGCCTTCTGCTTTGGTCTGGCCTCCTGCTTTGAGGGCAGCCGCCCCCTCCGCACCACTCTTGCGGCCCTGAGCGCGGCGGCGCTGCTCTTCCTGCCTACAGGGGCGGACAAGCTCTGCTACTTCCCGGCGGCAGTCTACCCGGTGCTGCTGGCCTACACCGGCGATTTTGCCCTTTCGCCGGTGCGGCAGGCCGAGCGCCTGCACTGGCTCTGCCGGGTATGGCCCTTCTTTGCAGTGGCAATGCTGCTGTGGAACGCCAACGCGGTGCTTTCGGCGGCCCTGCCCTTTGCGACGGCGGCAGCGGTGCTTCTGGTGGGGTTCAACCGCACCACCCGGCAGGACCCGGAGATCTCCACCCGGCCGGGCTATCTGCTGCTTTCCGGCGGCGTGCTGGCGGCGGTGTGCGCAGGGCCGTTCCTGCTCAGCCGCAGTGTTGTGGTTGCCGGTGCAAAGGCGGCTGCGTCTGCCGTTTACTTTGGCGGGATCGTGCCGGTGCTGCAGCTGTTTTTGAACAACATTGTGGTGCAGGGTGTGACTTGGCTGTTCCACGGCATCCTGCAGTTCATCCACTGGCTCTTCACCCTCTTTCCGCCCAAACCGTTGGAGCGCACCGAAATCGTTTCTACCGATGAGGTCATCGCCAACGCCCAAAAGGCCGCCGAGAACGCAGAACCGCTCATCGACGGGATGTCGATGCTGACCGTGCTCGGTATCCTGCTGGCGGTCCTCTGTGCGGTGCTGGTGGTGCGGCATTTCCTGCGCCAGAAGTTCCGGCACACGAACACTGCCTGCATGGACACCACTGTGCGGCGTAGCACCCACAAGCGTGCCCGCCGCTGGCCCGGGCTTTTTCTCAGCCCGGTGGACAAGGTGCGGCGGGAGTATGCCATCTATCTGGACCACTGCCAGCGCCACGGCGTGACCATCCTGCGGGGCGATACCAGCCTTGACCTGACCGGCCGCGCTTTCGGTATGGACTTTGCCGCCGAGGCCGAGCTGCGCCAGATCTACCTCAAAGCCCGCTACAACGGCACCGCCACGGCCGAGGATGCCGCCCGCGCCGCTGAGCTCGTCCGAAAAATCTGCTCCTGAACGCATCAACGCCCCCTTTCCTGCCCATCCTAAGCGGGAGAGGGGGCGTTTTCATGTCCGGCAAACGGGTGCTGGCCCTGTATGGGGCCCTGCTGTTCTGCTTTGCGGCGGTGGTCTGCCGCCTGTACTGGCTCTGCTCCGACACGGCCTACGGGGCCCGGGCGGCGGCGCAGAGCGTGGTCACCCTCCACCTGCCCGCCCGGCGGGGCAATTTTTATGATCACAGGGGCCAGCTCCTCACGGGGCAGACCACCCGCTGGATGGCCCTCTGCGTGCCCGGGGAGGGCAGCTATGCCCGCCTGTTCGCCTACACCGATGCAGCCGGGCAGGCGACGCTCTACCAGAAGCGGAACGCCGCGTCCCCGTTCTTGCTGGAGGTGGACCGGGATGTTTCCGCGCTGGGCGTTTCCTGCTGGCCGGTGGAGCGGCGAAGCTCTGCCGCCCCGCTGGCAGTGCAGCTGCTGGGGTATCTCGATGGCGAGGGCCATGGTGCTGCCGGTCTGGAAGCCGCCTTTGACGAACTGCTCACCGGCAGCGGGGCGGGGGATACCCTGCTCTGCACCGTCAACGCCCAGGGAAAGCTGCGGGCCGAGCCCGTCCTCACCCCCGCCGACAGCGGGGCCGTGGGGGTGCAGCTGACCCTTTCCCGGGAGATCCAGCAGACCGCCGAAGCCGTGGCCAACGAGACGATGCAGAGCGGCTGCATCCTGGTGCTGGACACCGCCAACGCCAAGGTGCGGGCCTGCGTCAGCCGCCCCGGCTATGATCCGGAAAACATTTCGGCCAGCCTGAACGCCCCGGACAGCCCCCTGCTGGAGCGGGCGTTCCAGTGCTATGCCGTGGGCTCGGTGTTCAAGCCGGTGGTGGCGGCAGCGGCGCTGGAGGCAGGGGAGAGCGGCTTTGTCTACACCTGCCCCGGCTGGTGCGCGGTGGATGGCCGGATCTTCCGCTGTGCGGGCGGCATTCCCCATGGCGAGGTGGATCTGGCCGACGCGCTGGAAAAGAGCTGCAACGGCTACTTCATCCGGCTGGGGCAGGCGTTGGGGGCCGATGCTGTCCGCGCCATGGCAGAGCAGCTGGGCTTCGGGCAGGCGATCCCGCTCACCGATGCCCTGCGCACGGCGGCGGGGGTCCTGCCGGAGCGGGAGGCTCTTGCGTCCAGCGGGGCCTACGCCAATTTCTGCTTCGGGCAGGGGGAGCTGCTGGCATCCCCCCTCCAGGTCGCCGCCATGATGAACACCATTGCCTGCGGGGGGATCTTCCGCACCCCGCTGCTGCTGGAGACCACTCTGGACGAGACTACCGGCGCGCCCCTCACGGCGCTTTCCCATGTCCGGAGCAGACGGGTGCTTACAAAGCGCACCGCCGCCGCCCTGCAGGCCCTGTTGGCGGGTGTAGTGGCCGGGGGCACCGGCCATGAGGCCGCACTGCCCGGCCAGACCGCGGCAGGCAAGACCGGCACGGCCCAGACCGGCCAGTTTTCCGGCGGTACAGAGCTGAAAAATTACTGGTTTGCGGGCTTTGTCCCGGCAGAGCAGCCCCGCTATACCATCGTGGTGCTGCAGGACACGCAGGCCGAGCCTGCCTTTTCCAGTGCGGCCATCTTTGCCCGGGTGGCGGCAGGGCTGGAAATTCTGGCCCCGTAGCTCACGGTTTTTCTTGCATTTCCCGGGTTTTTGTGCTATCATACACTTGTATTTGTATGCAGTCTCTATGAAACTAAAGATAAAAGGAGCGTTCCATCCATGTCTGTCATTGAAATCGTCGGCGGTGCCATCCTGCTGGTCGTCTCGGCCGTCATCATCCTCCTCACCCTGATGCAGCACACCCACGGTCAGGGTCTGGCCGGTGCCATCAACGGTGGTGTGGGCGGTGCCAACAATGCACGCCTGACCCCTGCGGATCAGATGCTGGCCAAGGTGACCCGCATTGCAGGCATCGTGTTCTTTGTGGTGGCTATCCTGGCCTGTGTGTTCGCCAGCCGTCTGGCCTGAGCACTCGTGTACAGCCCCGTGTAAGGCGGGGCTGTTTTTCTGTCTAAACCTTTCGTGGGAAAGAAGTTGTCCGGGTTCCATTGGAGAATGCCGGAAAAGTGTTAAGGAGAAAAATATGTCATTACGCGATAAAATTGAACATGCCATCCAGAACCAGCCCTGCATGGTCAAGGACCTCAAGGCAAAGTTCGGCGGCGACCGTGCCGCGGACCGCAAGGTGATGGAGGCTCTGGACGAGCTGGTGCACGATGCTGTGGTCTGCCAGAAGTCCGGCGTGTTCTTCACTGCCCGCTCTGGCCGTGCCGAAAAGGCCCTGACCTGCAAGGTGGTCAAGCTGGGCAAGAACTTTGCCTTTGTGATGCTGGAGGATGAATCCGGCGATATCTTCATCCCGGGCCGCTTCACCCGCGGTGCCATGCCCGGCGATTCCGTTCTGGTGGAGAAGTTTGCCCACCCCCGGGTGGAGGGCAGCGATGAGGGCGAGATCCTTGCCGTGCTCGAGCAGAAGAACGACAT
>ERZ857840.2509-NODE-2509-length-17354-cov-5.047575_pt1 | contig 17354 bp, 7 predicted proteins | sample MGYA00519760_ERZ857840 | MGnify/ENA primary metagenome ERZ857840 (study PRJEB31778, sample SAMEA3449371) | human gut metagenome | biome: human gut; feature: human-associated habitat; material: faeces | place: United Kingdom | collected 2010/2012 ... | reverse complement strand
TTGTCCGACAAACTGCGTTTTGTCCGACAAAGGTGCTCGCTCTGCGAGGCCGGGGTTCTCCCGAGTCGAACGCCTTTTTAACCGATATTATGAATACCGACCGAAAAAGAACGCTACATCCCCCAACACCGAGTTATAAGTACTCTTTCCGGCTTAACGAGGCGCAAAACATCCGCTTCAGCGAGTTGCTCTGCAAAGTTGGTTTGGAACATAACCGCAGCCGGTTTATCGTAAAACGCATCTTCGGCGAGGAGTTCGTCGTCATCAAACGCGACCCGTCAAAGACGCAGTTCGTCGCCCGACTGAACGATTTTTATTTCCAGTTTCAGAAACTGGCTAATAACTATAATCAGATTGTAAAGGCTGTCAATTCTCACTTTTCCAACGTCGCTATCCCGCATCAGATCGCTATGCTGGAGCAACGGACCCGCGAGCTGAAAGCTCTGAGTCTTGAGATTCTGAACCTCGCAAAACAGGCTAAGGAATGGTTGCGAATATAAGATCCGGGGCAACACCTGGTGGGGCTTTGCGTTATAACAAGGAGAAAGTGGATAAGGATGAAGCCGCGGTGCTTTTCTGGCAGAAGATGTTAGAACCGTTCGACAAATACGGACAGCTGGATATCGATGCTTGCATGGATAGTTTTTGGCCGTACCTCGAAGCCAACCGACGGACGACCAATACGGTTTTCCATGCTTCGCTGAATCCCTCGCCCGAAGACAAACTGACAGACGAACAGCTCCGGGAAATCGCCCGAGAGTATATGGAACGTATGGGTTATGGCAACCAGCCCTACATTGTCTTCAAACATAAGGATATCGAGCGGCAGCATCTTCATATCGTATCGTTGCGCGTCGATGAGCAGGGGCGGAAAATCAGCGATTCGCACGAATACGATCTCTCCATGTTCGTATTGCGAGAATCAGACCGAAAATATGGAATGCCAAGCAGCAGATTAGGTATTTTCCGACCAAAGATCGTAATTCAATGAATATGACGATGCAGCATGTGGCAAGATATGCGGGCTTCAGGTTCTATCCTACCATGCATGTGGCAAGGCACACCTTCGCGACGACGGCTTCGCTTGCTTAGGGCGTACCTCTGGAAACTGTTTCGAAAATGCTGGGGCATAAGAACATTACCACAACTCAAATTTATGCGAAGATCACCAACGACAAGATTGGGCGCGATATGGATGCCCTCACGGTGAGGCCCGATGGGAAATTCAGAATGGTATGAGGTTAATAAAAACCGAATCCGAAATTTACAAAATCCGGATTCGGTTCTATTGGATTGGGAGCTGCTATTTCATACGCATCATTTCCGCTGCTGCAAGCAGGAAAGCCCCGACACCGTAAGGAGCGGTCATTTCCGCCGTCACATGGGCCGGATCATGGCCGATAGGCTGCACGTAACCCAGTTTCCCGTCTTTCTGAACATGACTCTTCAGCGCCTTCCATCCCTTCACCGCCGCTTTGCGGTAAGCCGGATCGGTCAGAATGCCATTATTCACACCCCACGCAAATCCATAGACGAAGAATCCCGAAGCGCTGTTCTCCGGCTGGGGCCAGCTCTGCGGATCATACATACCCGCATGCCACGAACCTTTCGCATCCTGACAGCGCAGGATCGCGGGCGACATGCGGCGGAACAGGTCGAGGTAATAGGCATAACTGAGGTGGTTCTCCGGCACATACTGCAATAGAAGCGCAAGTCCGGCATAAACCCAGCCGTTGCCGCGCCCCCAGAATACCTTCTCACCGTTTTTCTCACGGTCGTTCACCAACCGCAGGTCCCGGTGGAAAAGTCCGTCTTCGAAACTGAAAAGCGCATCGGTGGTCACTTTGAACTCCGAAAAACAGAAGTCGAGGTAGTCCGCACGGCCGTCGCACTGTGCCAACTGCGCATAGACAGGCGGCGCCATGAACAATGCATCGCACCAGCCCCAGCGGTCGCGGTAGTACTTGCCCTTGGGGGTGATCAGCGGATTCGTATCGGGATGCGCCATGACGTAACGGACACGTTCACGGACCTTTGTGGCCATGGCAGGGTTCCCGTATCTGCCGGCCAGCAGCAGATAGGTCTGTCCGATGCAGAGGTCGTCGGCGTCGTAAACCCGCTCGAGCATGTCCCAGTCACAGGTTTCGCCGATCCCGCGCAGGAACGTCCAAACCGATTCGTCACCGCTCTCGGCAGCCCATTCGGCCATACCGCGGTAGAGGGCGCCGTTGGCCCAGTGGCCTTTTGGAAGCAACGAATCGGTGAAATTCCGGATCTGCCATTGTACAGCCCGGTCGATCAGTTCGCGGTCGCGTGCCGCAGGACTTTTGGCTGCGAGCGGTCCGCAAAATCCGACCACCAACAGCAAGAGAAGAAAAATACGTTTCATATCGAGGTTTTACAGTTCAGTATTATCGGGTATTCCACTTTTCCAGGGCCGGAATCGGATCACCGGCTTTTCCGGCCGCATCAGCCGGGATCAGCCGCACGGTATAGGCCGCCCGGGCACCGGGCGCGAGCGTAGCCGTAAAACCCACCATCACCGTCCCGGGATTGGGCTCGTCGTATTCGTGGCGGGGCTCCGTCGACCAAGTGCCGAGCTGCACGCTGTCGCCCTCGACCCGCATCGATAACCGTTCGTCCCCAAGCGTCAGCTCCGCCGTCCGGTCATCGACGATCCGGACCTCGGCTGGAGTCAGCATGGCCCAGCGCAGGGGCATTTCGCGGCTCCCGTTCATGACCTCATCGCGGACGACGACATAGCTGTCACCGACGACAGCCACGCCGCGGCGGTGGGCTGCGACAGCCGCCGCATCTACTTTCGAAAGGTCCGTAACGGCGTAGACGAAACCCTCGCGGTCGCCGGATGCGACGATTTCCGCCCGCGCGTCAACCCGTTGAAGCGAATCGGCGAACGTCATCATGTTATGCACCCGGCTGCTCAGCCGCAGGGCTTTCCAGCGCGAAGAGTACTGCGAGCGGTCGCCCAACTCGATGCCGTATTTCTCCAGCGAATAGTAATCCTGAATACCGAGATCTTTGGCCCATTGTTTCGTTCCACGGTACATCACGAAACTGCCGATGTCCATGTGCGAATGGTTGTGTCCGCAGCTGCCGCCTTTCAGTCCGGCAAAAATCTCATCGTCACCGCCGAAATGGCTGCGCATGATCGCCACGGGTGTCGTGCCCTGTCCGACGTAAAGACGCTGTTGCGGGGCCTTCATCCCGTCGAAAGGTCTCTCCGCCGCCCAGAGCATCACCGAAGGAAGATAACGCACCCGGTACATGCGTGATTTCGCTCCGGACCGTATCATATCATCGATCTTCTGCTTTTCGGCCCACAGCAGCGAAGGGTTTCCGGTGCGGGCGGCGAACCAGAACATCGGATAGGAATTCTTCATGCTCTGCGGGTCCTGCGCGGTACAGTCGGCATAAGCCCAGCAGCCGAGGCCCTGCGTCGACATTTGGAGGATATACTCCGGTGTACGGAGGAATCCCGGGACGTCGGCCAGTCCGAACGAAGTGCCGTAAACGCCCTCCAAAGCATCGATCAGCATCACGGCGTAGGCTGTGCCGTAATTCCAATAGGTATAGCCCTCGGGATAGTTGCCGTCGGGCGCATACTCCGGAATACCGATTTCGCGCACCAGCCGGATCGAGCGGGCGATGATCCGACGCGCCAATTCGGGGTCCTGCTCGTAGGCCGCGATCGCCGCGAAAGCCATCGAAGCGTTGCAGACCGGATTCCAGTTATTCTTCTTTTTCAGCCACTTGCAATTCTCGGGCGCCGAAGTGGTCTCAGGCACCCCTTCGGCGATGCCCAGCCGGAACATCGCTTCGGCGACCGTCCGCCGCGTCGACTCCGCAAGGTTGTCATACAGCCAGTCGTACCCGATGGCCAGGGCCATCGTCATTTCCGACACGTCGAGAAAGTGCGAGGAGTTCCAATCGGGAAAGGCGCAGACATTGAGCATCTCCCGCTCGGCACGACGGGCGTAGCGGTCATCTCCGGTCATACGCCACGCATAGCTCAGGAAATAGATGCGCGTGAGCGCCTCGCGCGACACGGCGAGCATGCGCGAACCTTCGAACGTGCGTTCGAGCAGCGGGGCTTTCAGGTATTTGCCGCTCTGGTGAAGGATAGCTTCGTGAATGCTGCGCAGGAAATCGTCCGAAGCGATCTTGGCTTCGATCCGCCGTTCGCCCCCGCGTGGCAGCAACAGCCGCGGATGCGGCCCCGAAACGGCAAGGTCGGAGGGATTTTGCGCCGCACCGTCCAGCGGACGGAACAAAACTATGAGAATTAGAAGCAGGCCGGCGATGCGGAATCGTGTCATAATCATAAATTTTGAGACAGCACAAAAATAACCATTCCTATCCGAACCGAGGGGCTGTAAATCGTGAAATCTGATGCCGAAATCCCGCGCACCGGGCCGGCAGAGGTTTGCATATCGTGTGCCGGAGTGCCGCAAATCGTGCAGCGCCGTCAGTCGGAAACACCCCCGTTGGCCTGCTGATAGGCCGAAGGCGTCATGCCGAACTCTTTCTTGAAGCAGGTACTGAAATAGCGAATATCCGAGAATCCGACTTTTACGGCGACCTCCGAGATCGTATAGGCTTTGGTCGTGAGCAGCTGTGCGGCGCGTTTGAGACGGATACTGCGGCAGAACTCGCTCGGGGACTGATTCGTGAGGCCCTTGATACGCCGATAGAGCATCGACGTGCTCAGATGCATCTTCCCGGCGAAGATGTCCACCGAGAACTCCTCGTCGGCTATATTCTCCTCGATGACCTGCATGGCCCGGGCCAGGAACTTGTCGTCGGCCGAAACGAGCTGTATCTCTTTGGGACTGGCGATGAACTCCTGTTTGATACGTTCGCGGATGATCTCCCGCGACTGGATCAGACTGCGGATGCGCACCAGCAGGTAATCGACCTCGAAAGGTTTGGTGACATAAGCGTCGGCGCCGTATTCGTAACCCTCTTTCTTGATCTCGTCCTGCGAATACGAGGTCAGGAAAAGGAACGGGATGCAGTTGGTCGCGGCGGCGGATTTCATCTTGCGGCACAGTTCCAGTCCCTCTTTGCCCTCGGAAAAGACGACGCCGGAAATGACCAGTTTGGGCTTGTTGCGCACGACCTGCTCGTAGACGCCTTCGGGCGAAGCGAACGTTTCGACCCGCATGGCGGGACGAAGCATCTTTTCGAGAAACCGGCGCAGTTGTTTGTCCTTGGCGACGACATAAATCAGCGGAGCCCCCGGTTTGCAATAGTCGCCCGGACCCGTGCCCGTATCTATCGTGCGGATGTATTCGTCGAGTGTGGCCGAGTGCGACGAATCGTCGTGCGGGATCTCATTTCCGTCCCGGTACAGACGCCGGTTGTCCGCCGGAAGACAGAAGCGGAAAACCGAACCTCTGCCCGGCTCGCTTTCGACCTCGATGCGTCCCCGGTGAAGTTCGACCAGTTCCTTGGCCAGAGCCAGGCCGATACCCGAACCGCTTTCGGCACTGCCGTCCGACCAGAACCGCTCGAAAATACGGCCGAGATTTTCCGGACGGATACCCGTACCGTTATCGCTCACCTCGACCCAGATATTTCCGTCCCCGTCCGCCCGGCAGGTCAGCACGACCCGTCCGCCCGGCTCGGTGAACTTGTAGGCATTGGATAGCAGGCTGAAAAAGACGTTTTCGATCTTGTCGCGGTCGAAGGCCAACGGTGCGGAGGCAACCTCCGAAACGAAATCGAACGCGATGCCCTTGCCTTCGAACAGATGGCGGAAAGCCCCGGCGATATTCTCGGCATAAGGGATGAAATCGGTCTGCGTCAGTTTCAGCGCGGCGCTACCCTGGTCTATTTCGCAGAAATCGACCAGTTGGTCGATCAGCAGCGACAGCCGGTTGCTGCTGCGGCGCACGGTTTCAAGCATATACTTGGCCCGGTCTCCCGGCGTGCGGTCGAAATCGTCGATAAGCTTCTGCAACGGGGCCTGCAACAACGAGAGCGGAGTTCTGATGCTGTAAGAGATGTCGGTATAGAATTTCAGCCGCAGACGGTCCACGACCTTCTGCGTGCGCAGTTTCTCCTGCACGCGCCAAGCCCTTACGCCCATCCAGACGATGAGTCCCAGCAGCAGTGCATAGGCCAGCTGGGTATACCAGGTCCACATTACCGGCGGACGGATGCGGATTTCGAGCGCATGCGCCTCTTCCTGCCAGACTCCGGCGGTATTGGTGCTGCGCATGCGGAGCCGGTAAGTTCCCGTAGGCAGATTGCCGTAGGATACGTAACGGGGTTCGGACCCGGCATAAATCCATTCGGAGTCGATGCCTTCGAGCATGTAGCCGTATTGGAGATTGTCCTGTGCGACGAACGAAAGCGCCGAAAAAGAGAAGGATATCTGATTGTCCTGATGGCGCAGCGTAATCCGGTCGGTGTAGTTGATATCCTGCGGCAGTTCGGGCGAGCCCACGACAAGCGAGCGGTTGTGGACCTTAAAATCGGTGATGAACGTGTGGTAGCGCGTGGTGTCGGCGGCAACCCGGTTCGGATGGAAATAGGTCAGGCCGTTGATGCCGCTCATAAAGATATAGCCGTCACTGTCCTTGGCGCAGCCGAAAACGAATCCGGGGCGGCTGAAACGGCCGTTATCGAGCGCAATGAACTGCCCCGTGCCGTCCGACGGACCGTATTTGCAAACGCCGGTCGTCGTGGCGATCCACAAATTACCGCGGTCATCGTTGATGATCCCACTGATATAGGGCGAATTATCCGTAAGCGGCAGATCGACGAACGCGAATCGGTCCCCGTTGTAGTCGTAGCGGAACAGTCCGCAGGCCGTACCGCACCAGATATTGTTGTACGGATCGACGAACAGACAGGATACCCACGTCACGGGATTTCCGGCTCTGTCGGCGAGCGCATAACCGCGCGGAGCCTCCGCTTCCCGGTCTGCCGGCAGGCGGAACAGTCCGTCGCGTTTCGAACCGACCCAGACATATCCGTTCCGGTCCCCCTCGACGGCCGTGCAATTATCCAGAACGCCCTTTCCGGAGGGCACTTCCACCCGGTAGGTCGTGTCACTGAGCGCTTCGTGGAGATAGAGTCCGCCGTTTTCAAACCCGATCCACATGTTGTCTTCCGAATCTCGGTAGAGCGCCCGCACGAAATTGCTCTTCCCGACGGCCCGTTCGATCGAGGGATTCCGGCCGAACCGGTCGTTCCGGGGGTTGAAGAAGCGGATGCCGGTCTTCGTTCCGAGCCACATCATCCCGTCAGCATCAAGTTCGATCCGCTCGATCTTGTTGGACGAAACATGGTCGCTGTCGCCCGACGGAGCGAAGAAGCGTTCGATGCGGTAGGTGCCGGCTGCCGACCCGTCGAAAGTCATACGGTTGAGTCCGTAGGCCGTGGCGAGCCATACCGTATTGCGCTCCTCGATCCAGATGTCCGACACGGTGTTATGACTGGGCGTATTGGATGATTCGACGTCGTTTTTCAGGTTGACGAACGGACCCTGGCTCTTTTCTTCGAAGCGGAACAGCCCGTCGCGGGTTCCGAGCCAAAGATTGCCCCGCCCGTCGTCGTAAAAGGTATTCGTCGTACTGCTCATATCGTCGAAATGCGGACTGGTGAGCAGCCGTTCCGACGCTGTCTCACGCCCCTCGTCGTCGCGGCGGATGATCGTATTCCCCTGCCCGCGTATGCCCAGCAGCAGATCATTGCCCCTTGCGGCAAGGGTCGAAACCTCGATGTGACGTACACGGAAGGGATCGGCGTTCCCGAGCTCCCCGACACGCGCCGAGAGCAACCGCTGCCGGTCGTAAAGAAAGACATTGTCGAACCGGTCGGCGGCCATGCGGTAATTCGAGCCGAGCACCGCCAGCGTATCGGTCCCCGCTAACAGCTCTCCGGGTGCAGGAGTCCCGCTCTTGCGGAGCGTTTCGGGGTTCAGCCTCAGGCGGACCAGTACGCCGTTGACCGCTGCCAAAAGATGGCCCTCGCGGTCGCGCACAACGGAACACAACCCCGCATTCGGTCCTGTCTGAGGGTCGGGAGCATAGGCGTAGAGCGGTTCGGAACGGTCGGTGGCAGGCGTATAGAGGTAAATACCGCGGTTGGTACTCAGCATCAGCCACTCTCCGGCGGTACGCAGGACGGTATAAACCCGGATGCCGGCCATCGTCGCGGACTGCGCGAGCCTGCGGCGGCGGACATCCAGCAGGTAAAGCCCCTTGTCGGTACAGAGCAGCAGGCTGTCTCCCGTGAGAAATTCCATGGACTGAACGATGTTTCCGCCTTCGAAAAGCTCCGTACCGGACATTCCGTCCAGCGGATGATACGAGAGCCCGTCGAAACGGGCCAGTTCGCCGCGGGATGCGACCCAGAGGAATCCGAGCGGATCACGCGCCAGCGCCGTGATGTTGTTGTTCGTAAGCGGTTGGCCGTAACGGGGACGGCGGTAATCCGTAACGCTTGCAGCGAAGAGCACCTCCGTACAGGAGAGCGCGAAAAATATGACCGGGAGAATTCGTTTCATAGGCGGACCGCCGTCGTTTACTGCAAATTTATCTTTATTTTTCGGATTATCGCACGATCCGCGCCTAAAAATCGCATTGGGGCGGCAGACCTCCGAAGCGACCTTTTATCCGCTATAAAACAATGTTTTAAGGGTGGTGAATGCATGATTTTCAAACAATAATAATCGTTTTTCAAACATCCGGACCGCCGGAATTTCACGCTTGCGCCCCCTTTTATGCAGGATTTGCAGGCCTTGTTTTCGAATTCCGGCACTTAACTTTGCAATACCGAAAAACTGAAACAAAGATGAACCTCCTGCAACGCATCCTGCCGCTCATTCTGCTGCTTGCCGCCGCATCCCCCTGCCATGCCGGACGCTACCGGCCCGGGCAGGTGCGCACCGAACGGACGATCGACCGCGACTGGACCTTCCGCTATTTCCCCTCCGGAAAGGAGGACGCCGCACCGGCATCACCGGACTACGACGACGCGACATGGCAGGCCATAGCGCTGCCCCATACCTGGATGACCTACGAAACGACGGGCGACATCCATCCTTATATCAAATTCGCCTCCGAACGCGAAGACTCCTACTGGTGGAACGGCTGGGGCTGGTACCGCAAACGGATCGTGATCGGCGAGGAACTGCGCGGCAAACGAATCTTCGTCGAGCTGGACGGCGTGCAGAAGTACGCCCGGGTCTACCTGAACGGAACGCTGCTCGGCGATCACAAGGGCGGTTACAACGGTTTCTATTTCGACCTGACACCCCATATCCGTTACGGCGCGGAGAACCTGCTGGCCGTGCAGGTGTCGAGCCGCCGCGACGACAGGTTCGGCACCATTCCGCCTGCCACGGCCGGAAATTTCAACGTCTACGGCGGCATTTACCGCGACGTGCGGATTGTCGTCAAAAATCCCGTCTACATCCCGTTTCAGGGCAGTTACAAGCACGAGGGCGGCACGTTCGTCACCACACCGCTCGTAAACGAGCGCGAAGCGCGTTTTTGCCTGCGTACCTATGTGAAAAACGATACGCCGCAACCGGCGGAGGTGAACCTGCGCAGTGTGGTGACCGATGCCGACAGCAAGGTGATCGCCGTACTGGAACAACGCCGAGACATCGCCGCCGGGGAGCTGGCCGGATTCTGCCAATGGAGCGACACGCTCCGCGCACCGCGGCTCTGGAGCCCCGAATCCCCCTACCTTTACCATATCCACAGCGAAATACGCGACGCCGCAGGACGGCTGCTGGATACCTACCATACGCCGCTGGGCTTCCGTTGGTTTGCGTGGAACTACGACGACAATACGCTCTCGGTCAACGGAAAGAAAATCCATATCCACGGCACCAACCGTCACCAGGAGTTCCCGTGGCTGGGCGACGCCATGCCGCAGTGGCTTACCGAACGCGATATGCTGGACATCCGCTACGGCATGAACACCAATTTCATGCGTACGGCCCACTATCCGCACATGCCGGCGGTCTATGACTTCAACGACCGTCACGGCATCATCACCGTCGAGGAGGTTCCCAACAACAAGGCCATCGATTTCGACCGCGAGGTGCAGGAACACAACATGCGCGAAATGGTACGCCGCGACCGGAACCACCCCTCTATTTTCCTTTGGAGCGTCGGCAACGAAACCTCGAACGCCGCGGACTCCCGCTGGACCCGCGAGGAGGACTCCACACGCCTGATCCATGAACGCAAGGCCGAGAATTACGGCGACTACGTGACGCACCACGCCTCGAACCTCGACATGGAAAACCTCCTGCGCGTGACCATCCGCGGCTGGACAGATACAGACGTGAAAAACCTCGAACCGAAAAACAACGCCGCCGTCGCCAAGAGCGGCCAGCTGGCCGGTACCGAGGAATGGCAGCACACGATGGCGCGCGTCGCCGACGGCAGCATCCGCGGCCGCATCGACGGCCAGGTGGTAGGGTGGCTCTACGCCGACCACGGCTGTGACCGCATCTACAAGGATGCCCCGCTGAAAAACATCAATTATAAGGGATGGGTGGACCTCTACCGTATTCCCAAGTACATGTATTATCTCTGGCAGGCCAATTACCTCCCGGAACCGATGGTCTTCGTCCATCCCCACTACTGGCAGCGCAAATACCTCGGACAACGCCGCACGATCCGCGTGGACAGCAACTGCGAACGCGTAGAGCTGTTTGCCGGCAACCGCAGCCTCGGAGTACGGCATCCGTCCAAAGAAAATTTCTTCACGGTGGAGTTTCCCGACGTGGAGATCGTTTCCGAAACGCTCCGGGCGGTGGCCATACGCGGCAAGGAGCGCCGGGAATGCCGGGTCGTGATGGCCGGTGAACCCGCAGCCATCGTGCTGACGGCCCTCCGGGGCAGAATTCCCGCCGACCGCAGCGGACTGGACATCGTCACGGCCGAGGTGGTCGATGCCGACGGCAACCCCGTGCAGGGTTTTTCCGGACCGCTCGCATGGAACGTCGAAGGAGAGGGTACGCTGGTCGGCTGCCCGCTCTACACGAGCGACATCGACAAGACGCTTTCGGACGAAGGAACCGGATATGTGACAGCCCCCGTGCCGAACGTCGTGCGATCCACGGCTCGCCCGGGACGGATCACGGTGACGGTCTCGTCACCCGGACTTGCATCCGGCAAAGTCACGATCCGCACGCACGCCGTGAAGGAGAAGACTGCGGACGGCATCTTCGAACCGCGCCTCTTGGACGAAGGCCGCACGAAGATACGGCGTGACACGGCTTTCCGCGAGGTCGTGGAGTATGTCGAAGAGATGCGACCGATCTTCGCACCCGAGCAGATCGAAGCAGCGTCGAAGGAAGAGTATGCCCGGCAGATGAAAGAGTTCGTGCTCGCACGGAATCCGCAGATCGACAAAAAGAGCGTCGAATTCAAATGCCTCGTGAAAAAACTGACCGTCTACATCGAAAACACCCGCGGCGAACTGACCGAAGACGACTATAACTTCATCGCCCGGACTTACAACGATCTGCGGATGCTTTCGCGCTCGATCGAAAACCGTCATTTCCATCCGGCCTACACCGAAGAGCTCAAAAGCTACTACGCCGATCGGATGCTGGTCCGCGGCCGCACGACCGACATCGGCAAGACGATCCGCCTGATCGACGCAATCCCCGACGGTCTCGATATCGTCTACGTGCGCAATCCCGAACGTTCGACACAGCCCGCACCCCTGCAATACGGCAACACGACCTACCGGTATTCGGCCGTCGCCGCATCGGTGGAACAGGCCGTGGAACTGCTGCATCCCGAATTCACGGACTTCGCCCCCGCCGAACGGCGCCGTGTAATGGATTACCTCACCCGTATCAACCCTTCGGTCGTTCGCAACGGCGACGGTTACGCGTTCCGTTTCGACCGCCCGCTGGCCATACCCCGCAATCTGAACGAACTATGAAAACCGACCTGCATAAACGCTTTCTCTGCGTCGCGGGACTGACCCCGCTGGCTGCCTTGTCGGGCGGCTGCACCGACACGTCCGACACGCGTCCCAACATCCTTTTCGTCATCGCCGACGACCAATCGTGGCCCTACGCCTCGGCCTACGGATGCAAAACGGTCTCGACTCCCGGTTTCGACTATGTCGCCGGCCACGGGGCGCTGTTCAACAACGCCTATGTTACCTCACCCGGCAGCAGCCCTTCGCGGGCCAGCATTCTGACGGGACTCTATCCCTGGCAGATCGAGGAGGCCGGAACGCATGCCAGTTCGTTCCCGGCGCGTTACACGTGTTATCCCGACGTTTTCCGCGAAGCCGGATATCACGTCGGCTATACGGGCAAAGGCTGGGGGCCCGGTGACTGGGCAGCTTCCGGACGGAAACACAATCCGGCAGGTCCCGAATATAATGAGTGCCGTCTCGACCCGCCTTACAGCGGCATTTCGAAGATCGACTACGCGGCCAATTTCCGCAAGTTCCTCGCCGAACGCCCCGAAGGAGCGCCGTTCTGCTTCTGGCTCGGGACCCACGAACCCCACCGTCCTTACGAAAACGCCTCGTGGGTGAAAGCCGGACACGTGCTCGACGAAGCCGAGGTCCCGGGTTTCCTGCCCGATGCCGATCCGGTCCGCGGCGACATCCTGGACTACGCCGTTGAGATCGAATGGTTCGATCGACACCTCAGATCTTGTCTCGAAGAGCTGAAACGCCGCGGCGAACTGGACCGCACCATCGTCATCGTCACGGCAGACAACGGCATGTCGTTCCCGCACGCCAAGGCCAACTGCTACGACGCCGGACTGCACGTGCCGCTGGCCGTCTGCTGGGGCGAACGCATCCGGCCGCGGCAGGTCGTCGAATCGCTGGTGAGCCTGGTGGACGTATTCCCGACGCTGCTCGAAGCCTCGGGCGTAACCTACGGCGCCGACAGCGTACTGGTCGGCGAAAGCCTGCTGCCGCTGCTCGAAGGACGGGCCGCGGAATACAGTTCTGAAGCGGTTTACGCCGGACGCGAACGACACTCCTGCTCACGATATAATAACCAGGGTTATCCGATGCGTAGTATCCGGTCGGGCAACTACCTGCTGGTACGCAATTTCCATCCCGAGCGCTGGCCGGCGGGCGATCCGCAGGCGCTCGACAAGAAAGGCCGCCCGGCGGCGATGCACGGCGCCTACTACGACATCGACGCAGCCCCGTCGAAGGATTATCTGATCGACAACCGCGAGAATCCGCAGGTGAAATCTTATTTCGATGCCGCCGTGGCCCGGCGCCCCGAATTCGAACTCTACAACCTGAAAAGCGATGCCCGCTGCCTGCACAACGTAGCCGACGATCCCCATTATTCGGACATCTTCGAACGCCTGCGTTCACGGCTGCAAATGCGGCTCACCGAAACCGGCGATCCGCGTGTGGGCAGCAACCCCGAAATATGGGAGAGCTATCCGCGTCTCGAAGGCAAGATGCGGACGTTTCCCGCTCCCAAAGAATAAACACGACCCAAAACCGAACCTACGATGAACAAAACCCGTTTTACCCGTCTGACGCTGTTCTTCGCCGCCTCCGTATGGTGGAACGCCGCCCCGGCCCAGAAAGCCGCCGAACGTCCCCGAACCGAGCAGCCGCTCCCGAACATTTTGCTTATTTCGGCCGACGACCTGGGCTGGTCCGACATCGGCTGTTACGGCAGCGAGGTGCAGACTCCGAATCTCGACGAATTGGCCCGCCAGGGCGTTCGTTTCACCCAGTTTCACAACACGTCGAAAAGCTATCCGTCGCGGTCATGTCTGCTGACGGGACTTTACGCCCAGCAGAACGGCTATTTCAAAGATGCCCGCGGACCGCTGGAAAACAGCGTGACCTTGGGCGAGTACCTCAAAACGGCGGGTTACACGACCCTGTGGTCCGGCAAGCATCACGGTGCCGAGAATCCCCGCACACGCGGTTTCGACCACTTCTACGGACTGCGCGACGGAGCCTGCAACTATTTCAACCCCGGCTGCCAGCGCGACGGCGAAGGCGTTCCGGCACAGAAAGTGAAGAACCGGTTCTGGTGCGTGGAAAAACAAACCTACGCTCCGTTCACACCCAAAGAAAAGGATTTCTACACGACCGATTATTTCACCAACTACGCCCTCGAATGGCTCGACGAATATGCCGGGAGCGAAAAACCGTTCTTCCTCTACCTGGCCTACAATGCCCCTCACGACCCGCTGATGGCGTGGCCCGAGGACATCGCCAAATACGAAGGCAAATACCGCGACGGCTACGAAGCCATCCGCCGTGCGCGTTACGAAAAACAGCGCTCCCTGGGGCTGATAGACGACCGCTACCGCCTTTCCGAAGCCACGTTCCGGAAATGGGAGTCGCTCAGCGACGAAGAACGGGCCGTCGAGGAGCGCAAGATGGCCGTCTATGCGGCGATGATCGACCGCATGGACCAAAACATCGGCCGTGTGATCCGCAAACTGAAAGAGCAGGGCAAGTTCGACGATACGCTCATCATCTTCGTTTCGGACAACGGCGCTTCGGCCGAGGTCGTGGAACTGAAAGACAGCTGCGGTGAGATCGGCTCGATGACCTGCTGGACGTCGCTCGGGCCCGACTGGGCCAATGTGGCCAATACGCCGCTGCGTTATTTCAAGAATTACAGCTATCAGGGCGGCATTTCGGCCCCGATGATCGCCACGTGGCCCAACGGTCTGCGCAACCCGGGCCGTCTGTCCGATTTCACGGGCCATTTCATCGACATCATGGCCACGTTCGTCGATCTGGCCGGTGCACCTTATCCCGAGGAGTACAAGGGACGCAGGATCGTACCCTACGAAGGCGTTTCGCTGCTTCCGGTCATCCGCGATGAGAAACCCGTGCGCGAAAAGCCTCTCTTTTGGGAGTGGCAGCACGGGCGGGCGGTCCGCGACGGCAAATGGAAACTCGTGAAACACGGATCGGACACCCCCTGGTCGTTATTCGACATGGAGGCTGATCCGTCGGAAACACAGGATCTGGCCGCTTCGCATCCGGAAACCGTAACGCGTATGAACGCGATGTTCGAGGCGTGGAAAAAGCGGGTATCGATCACCAAGGCGCATCCTCATCTCAAAAAGAATCTATGAAAACGACGGGTTTGTTAGGAATTACCGCACTGGCGGCAGCGACATCGCCCGGTTCGGCAGCCATCGCCCGGGAGCGGAAAGCTCCCGAGCGGCGGCCCAACATTCTCTGCCTGGTGTGCGAAGACATCAGTCCCTATCTGGGCTGTTACGGCGACAAACTGGCCGACACGCCCAATCTCGACCGCTTCGCACGGGAGGGAATTCGTTATACGCGCATGTTCACCACCATCGGTGTCAGCGCACCCAGCCGGGCATCGCTCATCACCGGGTTGTTCCCGACCTCGTTCGGGGCCAATTACATGCGGACGTCGAACACCAAACCCCTGACCGAAGGGCTCGTGCCGCCCTACGAAGCCGTACCGGACGACGGGGTGAAATGCTACACCGAGTTTCTGCGCGCCGCGGGCTACTACTGCACCAACAACGTAAAGACCGACTATCAGTTCAAACCGCCCGTGACGGCCTGGGACGAGAGCAGCAAGACGGCCCATTGGAAGAACCGCCCCGAAGGAATGCCTTTCTTCGCCATCTTCAACATGACGGTAACCCATGAATCGCAGGTATGGAAACGGGCGGACGAACCGCTCGTCCTGTCGCCCGATGAGGTCGTTCTGCCGCCCTACCATCCCGATAATGCAGTGACGCGCCGGGACTGGGCGATCATGTACAGCAACGTCCACGAAATGGATCGCCAGATGCAGACCTACATCGACGAGGTGCGCGACGCAGGACTGCTCGACAACACCATCGTCATCTGGTACTCGGACAACGGCGGCCCGCTGCCGCGTCAGAAACGCGAGCTCTACGAGAGCGGGGCGCTGGTGCCTTTCATGGTGCGTTTCCCCGACGGAACCTATGCCGGGACCGTCGAAGACCGGCTGCTGATGTTCGCCGACATCCCGGCGACGATTCTCTCGCGCTGCCAGCGTTATGATTTTCGCCGGATCAGTCAGGAGACGATTCTGAAGCGGCTGGAAGATCTGATGGAAAAAGAGCAGGTCGACGCGGAAGAAAAGGCGCTGCGCTACGTGGCAAAAAAGGGCGACGGTTCGATGCGTGATTCCTTAAGTCTGCTGGATCAGTGTATTGCATTTTATCTCGGAGAAAAGCTGACGTATGATCGGGTGCTGGAGGTACTCGGCGCAGTCGACACGGATGTGTTCAGTGAGCTTTTGCGTCTGGTTCTGGCAGAACAGATCACAGATGCGATCGCGCTGCTCGACCGTCTGATCCTTGACGGACGGGATCTGACGCAGTTTGTCAATGATTTTACGTGGTACCTGCGCAATCTGATGCTTTTAAAGGCATCTGACGATATGGAGGATATTCTGGATATTTCCACAGAGAATCTTGCACAGCTGCGCGAGGAAGCAGCGATGATCCGGAACGATACGCTTATGCGCTTTATCAGGATCTTTTCCGAGCTGGCCAATTCGATCCGGTATTCGGTCAACAAGCGGGTTATGCTCGAGATGGCGCTGATCAAGCTGTGCAAGCCGGAGGCGGAGAAGGATGAGCTGTCACTAATTGAGCGGATCCGGAAGCTGGAGCGGATGATAGAGCAGGGCATTGCTGTGCCGGGCAGAATGCAGGCACCGTTAGGTGCTTCGGCATCATCAGCGGATGACGGAAGATGGGACCCGGCGATGTATGGAGCAAACGGGGATTCAAGGTATGCAGCCTCCGGTGTCGGCGTACCGGCCGGAGGCGCGGGCTATAATAGTACCGCAGGCAATCCGGAGCCGTCGCTGCCGACCGCAAAGGCCGCGCCGGAGGATCTGAAGAAGGTCAAGGCAATGTGGAAAAACATCATTGTGGAGACCTCTGCCCCGTTCCGTTTGGCACTTGCCTCAGCGGAAGTGAAATACAATGCGCAGGAAGAAAATGACAACCGTCTGTTCGTCGTGTTTGCGGATTTCCTCGCCGAGCGCTATATCAACAATGCGGACCGCAAGCGCGAGCTTGAGAGTATTATCGCGGACAAGACCGGCAAGCAGGTAGAGGTGCGTTTTATGCTTGCTGCTGACGAGGGCGCCCATCGGGGCAAGCTTGTATCCATTGATATAGACGAAAGAATTCGAGAATTTATTCACGCAGATATAGAAATCGAAGACGAAAACTGATATGATAACAACAGTTCAGAATAGCAGCAAAATGTAAGGACAGATCATAGCAAATTTATTTGCTGTGAGCTGTAATTACATTTTGGGATAAGCGGGACGCCTATCAATCGCAGACAGGAGCTGC
>ERZ857840.2507-NODE-2507-length-17359-cov-4.137829_pt1 | contig 17359 bp, 18 predicted proteins | sample MGYA00519760_ERZ857840 | MGnify/ENA primary metagenome ERZ857840 (study PRJEB31778, sample SAMEA3449371) | human gut metagenome | biome: human gut; feature: human-associated habitat; material: faeces | place: United Kingdom | collected 2010/2012 ... | reverse complement strand
ACCTATCAGGATGGGAATTTTATCTTACACCACGATCAGCTCCTCTCTCCGGCTTATCTTTTCCCTGCTTTTCTTGAATTTTCCTCTTATTGATTTCCAGTCTTTCATGAATGGAAGGCTTCTTTGCTTTCGCAGCCACATTTTTATCTTCTGTCCGCACAATCGAAGCCTCTTTCCCGGCAGTCCTCGTATTTTTCACTTTCGTCTCTGCGGTTGCTCTTTCCCTTCCTGTCAAACCGCCCTGTTTTTCTGCGATCTGTTGTTCTCTCCGCTCTTGTACACCTTTTTCTTCCAGACTGCAAAAACTCTGCAGATACGGCAATACATGATCCTGCATATCCGTCAGTTCTTCCAAATACTTCTGAAATTCTTCATTTCCTTTATTTTTCATAAATGAGAGCCAGCTTTCATCTGTCAGTTTCATTTCATTCTGTAGCTTCAGCTGGCTAAGGATGCCGCCATTTCCTGTTCCAATATCAATTTTACTTTTAAACTGCCGCAACATCTTATCGTCTTTTTCCGCATAATATACGGTAAAAAACATCTGGGCTGTCATAGTAGGCTCATTAGTCCTCGGATTACGGTCTGCATACCATTCTTTATCCTGTTTGGCAACAAGGGCATCCAAATCTGAGAATTTCTGACAGCGTAGTTCTATCAGTTCGCGCTCTTCACAGTAATTCACATACACCATCGGCTCTGTTTCTTCGGATATATCCGGTTCATAGAATTTTAACCGTTCTATCAACACTCCGGCTCGTACAGACTGCTCACACTCTTCCTCCACAATGTCTTTCAGATAGGAAATATAAGAACCAATATTTCCGCTTTGCAGATCCAGTATGACTTCCTGCACGGTGTCCTGCCCCGGTTCTATATGATCCCGATACTCATACGGATCAAATGCTTCTGCAATCTCATCCAGTGCCTCTGCCAGCTGTTCTGTGGTCATCTTCTCTGGATACATTGCTTCTCGAACATCCCTCATCGGTACATACTTGTAGTCCGGCAATGCTTCATGAATTTTCTCAATCCCTTCCCGTACCAGTGCAAGCTCTCCATAAAACTGAACATCATCCATCAGATTTCCAAGTACTGTATTTCCTTTTACGATTGCAAATTCAGCATCATCGTAGTAACTGTCTTCCGGATCACGATAGATAATCCCCATACTGCATACTCGATAGGCATTTTCAGGATTTTCCCTATATTTTTCATAGACCGCAGCAATCTGATTAACATCGGTACTTTTTTCATAAGCTTTGTACTGGTCAAGCATTTTTGTAACACTTTGTTCGATAAATACCTATCTGTAACGAGCTTCCATTGGTGTTAAATAATTATTGTATGAATGAGGACGGACATAGTTATACCAATTTATATATTTCATAGTTAGTTCATCCATCATCTCTACATTTGAAAATGTAGTTACGTTATAAAAGTTGCTTTTGAAAGTATTGTAAAATCTTTCCATGGGAGCATTATCATAAGGACAGCCAGCCTTACTCATACTTTGTGTTATATTATTCTCTTTGCAAAAATTTACAAATTCCCATGAAGTAAACTGTATCCCCTGGTCTGAATGCAAAATCACTTTAGGGTAGTTTTCCTTTTTAAGGGCTGTTTTCAGAGTGCTTATTGCCAAATCAGTGTTGATATAATCACTGTTTAACGAAGCGACAGCTGACCTGTCATACAAATCAATAATTGAACAGTTGTATCTGAATTTTCCATTTGGCTGGCGCATATATGTGAAGTCTGTGCACCATACTTTGTTCTTGCAGTCGACAGTAAAAATCTGATTTAAGAGATTGTCAAAGATTTTATTCTTTTTGCCAGTCTTGTAACCTGGCTTAGAATGCATAATTACTGCACAAAGATTCAATTCCTTGTTCATATATTTATGCATTGTGGTATTGCTTAACTCATAGCCATATCGTTTGATAAAAATGCGCATAGCCCTATAGCCTATAACACGATTGTTGTTGTAATAAACATACTTTATAAGCTCAAAGATATGTGCTAAGCGTTCACGATATTTTCGCTTTGCATCCTTTTTGTAGTTGTAATAACAATTAGGGCTGATTCCAAATTTGTTGCACAGCCATCTTAAACCAAATATATTTTTATTATCATCGATAAATCGATATACCACTAATCGATTTCTTTCGCAAAGAATGCCGCCGCTTTTTTTAAGAAAGCAATTTCCTTATCCTTTTCATTTAGCAGCTGATTTAATCTTCGGATTTCCTTTGCATCATTAGATTCTGCGGTTGTGCTAGTGGTATAGAGGCATTCTTCCTTGTATTCGTTAATCCATTTGCTAACGGAACTTTTGGCAACATTAAATTCAACAGCCAGTTGTGGTATTGATTTGTCGCCTGCCATATAGGCTTTAACTACTTCTTTTTTGAAGTCTTCGCTGTAACGTACTGACATAATGACGTCCTCCTTATTTGAGTAATATTATAATATATTATTCGAACAAGGTGTTACAAATTTACTATACCACTACAACCGAAACTATCCGAAGATTCCAGTTTTCTCGTATGATGAACCAGCAAAAGACAAATTGCATGTTCATCGCTGAATTTCTTAAGCCGGGTAACAATATCGTAGTCACTGGCATAACTGTATTTGTCTCCGCCAACCTCCCGGACTTTCTGCAGCGTGTCAATAATGATCAGCCGTGCATCCTTATGTTCCGCTACAAACCGGATCAATTGTTCTTCCAATCCCTGATTTAGTGTCTTGGATCGTGTTGCCAAATGAAAAGCATCTGTACTTTCTACCCCAAACATTCTTGAAAGACGTTTCTGCAGTCTGCCATAATCGTCCTCCAATGCAAGATACAATACAGTTCCACCATTGACAGGATAATCCCACAACTGTATTCCCCGGCTCACATGATATCCAAGCTGTGCCATAAAAAATGACTTTCCAACCTTCGGTGCACCGACAAACAAATACGTCCCATTGTAGAGTAATCCATCCACAATCGGCACTTTCGGCGGATAAACGGTATCGTATAGTTCTTCCATTGTAACCGTCTGCAGAATGTCCTGTCTGGATTTCCCCGGACTGACTTTTTTGTCTGTTATCCCCACATTTCCTGTGGCTTGCAGATTGTTTTGTTTCTGATCATCTGTTATAATTTCGTTGTGTTTATTACATAACGGCTGCTTCCCATCTGCGCCAACAGATGATCCCGGAGCAGTCGCTTTTTTCTTATCCATCATTCCTCTTCCTCCTTCATTCCATCGAGAGTAATCGCTACAAGCTGTAAAGTATAAAGAAATTCCTCACTCAGTTCCGCTGCGTTCTCTATGCGTTTTAATTCTTGATAGATCTGTAACATCTGATCCCGCAATGCTTTATATACCCGTGGATTTCCCTGCACAACAATGTCCTGGCACTGCAGCCTGCGGATAATATAATCCTGCTTGGTCAACCCGGATAATCGAACCATGCGGTCAATCTGTTCACTTTCCTCCTGCGACACCCGAAATGCCACTGTCTTATGTCTCCATCTTCCCTGATGATCTAATCTTCTTTCCATCGTAGTCCAACCTTCCTTTCTGTCACCGTAAAATGTTATCACCCTTTATAACCGGTATCCTCTTCTGCGTCCTTCTTGATCTGATCAACAGATATTTCTTCCTCAATATTTCCATTCAGGACAATATCTGTTGTCCTCTCAATATCCAGCCGGTTCGCCATTTCCGTCTGCTTATTCGGAAACAAATGTGCATAACGGTACGTGATATCAATACTCTCATGCCCTACACGGTCAGCAATCGCCAGTGCAGAAAATCCCATTTCGATGAGCAATGAAATATGCGAATGTCGCAAGTCATGAATGCGGATTCTTTTCACCCCTGCCACTTTGGCACCACGATCCATTTCATGATGCAGATATGACTTTGTGATCTGAAAGATCCGTTCGTTTTCGCCAATGTCATATAACATCCGAATATAATCCTGCATTTCCTCACAAAGAAACTTCGGCATCTTGATCGTGCGGTTACTTTTAACCGTTTTGGGAGAAGTAATGACATCACGCCCTTTTAAACGCTGATATGATTTGTTGATCGTCACTGTCTGTCTTTCGAAATCAAAATCCGCCGGCGTCAGTGCCAGCAGTTCTCCCATCCGAACACCACACCAATACAACATTTCAAATGCATAGTATGACCTCGGCTTGTCCATCATAGCATCCGCAAACTTCAGATATTCTTCCTTCGTCCAAAAGAGCATTTCTTTATGTTCTTCACACCCCATCGTACCGGCTTTCTGTGCCGGATTACTCGGTAAGTGATAGAATCGCACCGCATGATTAAATATTGCACTAAGCTGGCTGTGGATCGTCTTTAAGTATGTGGGTGAATAGACTTCCCCATTCTCTCCCTGATATCCCAAAAGTTTACTCTGCCAGGCGATCACGTCCTTCGGCTCTATCTCCGCAATCTTGCGGTTGCCAAAATACGGCAGTATCTTCGTCCGTATAATATGGCTCTTGGATTCCCATGTGTTTTCCTTTACCCGTTTCTTTTTATCCGCTTCATAGACTTCAAAAAAGCTGGCAAAGGTCATATCAAGCTTCGATTCGCTTTTCAACATCACCTCCCGTTCCCACTGCTGCGCCTCCCGCTTCGTCTTAAAACCTCTTTTCTGCGTCTGCTTTCGTTCGCCCTGCCAGTTGGTATAACGATAGATCACACGCCATTTATCACCGTCTTTATACAACAGCCATAGCATCATCTCCTTTCCAGCTGCACTAAGATTACCGTATCTACAGCAGTCAGCCTTCTTCGCCGTAGCATAACTTCTTGCGAAAGAAGCTGGTATTCACTCTCCCGGATATCGTCAGATAGCCAAGCTCCCGCATCTCTGCATTAAGCTCCCGGACCACCTTGTACGCATAGGATTTGGACACCTTTAACTCTTCCGCCACTTCCTCAACTGTCATAAAATTCTTCTCCATCAGCATCTCCTCCCTTCCAATGTTAAGGCTTATACACTAACTCAATTTGTTTAAGTTGTTGTTTGACATAATACTAAACATTTTAATTTAAGTCAAGTGGTTTGCAGAAAAATATTAACTTTTTTTGCTTAGTTTTCTCTTGCTATCCTATTTCCCTCATGCTATACTCTACCTAAACAAAAATGTTTATTATTGCATTTATAACCACAAAATGGCAACGAACAAGAAAATGGAGGAAATAAACATGGCAATCGGACAAAGGATCAAATTTTTCCGAAATCGAAAAGGCTTCACACAAAAGCAACTTGGCGAAATGCTCGGTTTTCACGGTAAATCATCCGATGTACGCATGGCACAGTACGAATCGGAAGCACGCATTCCAAAACAGGAACTGATAAAAGAAATGGCTGACAGGCTGGAAGTTGACACAAAAGCATTAACTGTACCAAACATTGACAACTATTTGGGACTCATGCACACATTCTTCGCATTAGAAGATATGTATGGGCTGACCATCGAAGATAATGACAGCAAGATCTGCTTTAGCTTTGATCCAGCAATAACAGAACCTCACTCAACACTTAATGAAACATGGCTCCGAGAGAAAAACAAACTGGAGCATGGGGAGATCACCAAAGAGCAATACGATGAGTGGAGGTATAAGTATCCGGCACTGGAAACTCTGCAGAAGAAGCAGAAACATCACTCATAAATAGGAATCGAGGTAAATATTATGGCATTTAGCAAAACAATCCAAATGTATATATTTGAAGGTAACCCAAATGGACGTATCATGTGTGAACTTTCTAACTGGAATGGTCGTATATATAAAATTTCTCGAAACGAGCTTTCCGAATTTGCAAAACGTAAGGATTCGGAAAACACTGGCGTGTACTTCTTATTTGGTAAAGATGAAAGTAATTTTGACACGGTCTATGTTGGCGAAGCCGAAAAAATGTTCACACGTCTCAAACAACATCTCAAAGAAGATTACTGGAACGATTGTATCGCAGTAATAAGCAAAGACAACCTTCTAAATAAAGCACATGTAAAATATCTTGAAAACAAATTTTACAATATTGCCCTATCTACCGGTCGTGCCAATGTGTTAAACAGTACAATTCCTACATGTTCATCCATTTCAGAATACGATGAAGCTATGCTTTCCGAATTTATTAGTAATACAAAATTACTAGTAAACACTTTAGGATATAAAACATTTGATTCCATCGAAGATTCCTCTATCAAAGCTGGACCTAAACAGTTACTCTTTTATATTGACGGAGCAAGAGGTGCTAGTTCCAAAGGTGTTATTGTTCCCGATGGTTTTGCCGTTTTTAAAGATTCCAAAATTGCTTCCAGTACCGTCCCCAGTATGTCTGCACCTCTAATCAAATTACGTACTTCTCTTATTGAAAAAGGAGTCATTGATTCAAACTTTTGTTTTACAAAAGATTATATATTTACCAGCCCTTCATTGGCTGCTGCTATTGTTATGGGCAGAAACGCAAACGGAAGAACTGAATGGAAAACGGAAGACCATAAATCTATCAAAGATATTGAAGAAAAACTTTAAAACAAAAAAACCTTACCGACTTCAGTCCTCACAACTGAAAATCAGTAAGGTTTTTATATGCAATAAAACAATTTACTCAATGAATAACGAAAAAATGTTGCCAAATCGTTGCCACGTTCTAAACAAATTTGTTTGGAACAGGCATAAATTATAGCTTTATTTTCCCATACACATTACTCAAACTCTACAAAGACTAACGCTTTTTGTTTAGGAATTATTCTCTGTAATGTTTCTCGTTCTTTTGATTATTTGATATATCCATATTATCCTGCCTATACGAGCTAATGTTATCATTTTGTTATCGGCATTGATAACACCTACTCGATAACTGTGGATAATAACTATATGTAGCATGTCAAATTATAAGCTATTTTGCTTAGAGATTCAACACAAAACTGAAATTTTACTTTTCCTTATATTCATCTGGTATTGCTATTTGAAATGTTTCACACAACAGCATCACATCATGCACATCATTTTTATCGTGTTCATATCCCAAATGAAGCATTACCTGACTCAATGGTTCAATACAAGAAACAGTTATATCTCCAACTTTTCCAATACCGGAAAAAGTTTTTGATGGAAATATATCTCCCTCATAAACAATTCCGTCATCTGTAAATTCAAAACAATGTAAATCAATGATTCTTTGTTTATCATCTTTCCAGACAGTATGACCATCCGTTGTATAATCAGTATTTACTTCCTCAAATCCATGCTGCTTAATCACATAAATATAATCATGATAATGTTTCAGTTCAACAAACAAATCAATATCATTGTGTATTCTTGATTCTCTTTTAAGAAGTGCATCAACACCCCATCCGCCATCTAAATATACTTTAATTTCGTTTTGCAAAGCATATTTTATAATTTCACATGCATCTTCTGTACGTACCATAATCTATCCTCCAAATTCAAATCTTTGTATGCTTTCCAACTCACTAAAAGCCTGAAATTTGTCAGTCTTTCATCCTTTTTGTTATCAATCACCAATTAGCTGTAATCCATTAGGATTTAGCTGATATATTTTATCGCACACCTCTTCAATATACTTTCTATCGTGAGAAATGCTAATGACAGCCCCCGGAAATTCTCGGAGCATTTTTCTTATTACCGGACCGGACAATGGTGAAAAATTTCTTGTCGGTTCATCCAGAATAAGAACATTTGCACCACTTAAGCTCATCCTCAAGAGAAGCACTTTCGCCTTTTGTCCGCCTGATAACTCCCGAATCGGATGCTCCATTTCATCTGGTGTGTATTTAAGTGAACCAAGGTATGTTCTAATTCTTGTACGCTCTTCTTTATCTCCTGTTTTATCAAGGTAATCAACCGGTGTAACATCCAAATCCAGCAGGTCTTCATAAGTTTGAGGCATATATTCTGCTTTAAGGTCATTCCGATTTAGGAGTTCTTCCGCTATCTTTTTTAGAAGAGTCGTTTTTCCTGCCCCGTTGGCTCCTATCATACAGATTTTTTCTGAACCTTTTATTTTTAAATGAATTCCTTCTGCTAAAATTCTTTTGCCATCCGGAGTCACAAGCTTTGAAAGTTCATATTCTATGACCGTTTTTCCTGCGGGAATGTGTGAGTTTTCATCCCCTAATTTGACAAAGATTGCTTCTTCCTGTTCCGGCATCTGAGTCATATTTTCATCTTCTTTTTCAAATCTTCGTTCCATTGCCTTAACCGTATGCATTTTGTCCTTTAAGTTTTTGGCAACAGACGGTGCTTGTCTGGTACAACTTCTTAATGCACCTTGTACACTCTGCATAACTCTTTGATATTTTTCATCGCGAATCTTTTTCTCCCTACGGTCACTCAGTGCCCGCTGTTTTTGGATTTCAAATTTATGAAGCCGTTCTTCCACATAGCGTCTATAGGGAAGCTTTGCCACGGTATATCTCGCCTTTGTTTTTCGTATAATCTGCTCGATATGTATCACCATGTTGGCAGTACGCTCTATCAGCGTTTCATCGTGTGAAATAAAAAGCACAATGTGCTTCCAGTCATTTATGATTTTTTCCAGTAATGTAAGCGTCGCAATGTCGATGTCATTGGAAGGTTCGTCCAACAACAGCACAGAAACATCGCGAATGAAAAGCCTCATAAGTTGTGTCTTGACTTTTTCGCCTCCTGAAAGACTACCCATTGTCTGGTTACTGTAGAAAAAATCATTTTTCATTCCAAATTTTCCCGCAATAACAGACAATTCTTTAGGCGTTTTCTCCCAGAATATTTCCTCTTCAGAAAAATATTCGTATATTGTTTTTTCCTTATCTTCATCGAGCATCTCCTGCGGAAGATAACCAAGACGTTCGTGTCCCATTATCCTTTCCCCATCTGCTTCTATATAGTTTTCTACAAGCGACGGATTGTATATCCACTTCATTAATGTCGATTTCCCATTTCCCTCTTCTCCAATAATAACTGCCTTATCTCCATCATTTAGCACAAGGTTGAAATCATTAAGAATTATTCTCAGGTCTTTTTTATGTGTTAAATTTAATTTTTTTATCTGCAACATTAAAGTTTCTCCTTTTCGAAGTCTGAGCCAATTATTATTTTGAACACACAAAAACGAGTCTTTTTTGCATACGCAAAAATAGACTCGCTAAATAGCCCCTTATTTCTTTTCCAAAAGGAAAACAAAGGAAATGCCTCTTGCGATAATCCAACTTAAGCGTACACAAAACAAACCTATTCTCTACAGGCTCAATAACTATATGTGTCTTACTTAAATCAAATTATCTATTAATCATTTCCTCACCTTACACAAAATGTGCCTTTCTTTCTTCTAATGGCAATACTATCATACTGTATTTTTTGTGTCAATACATTTCACCTTATGGAAGTGCAAATTAAAATTTTCACTTCCTAATTATACATCCAACCATTACGAAATTCAATCTTTCACAACCTCTTTACAACCACAACCACAGCACTCCAGCAAACGCAGGAGCACCATACCGTAAAACGCTTATGTGTAAATCAACTCCGTTCCTACAACTTCCCTCACACAAGCCTGAATATTATTCATTCTTCCAATCCATTCGTAGGGATTATCTTTCTTTAATTGTTCCGTCACATCTTGTCTGTCGGCATATTCCTTTACCAGTCGAAGAAACATATCCTCTGCTTGCTTATCGACTTCTGCAAGATAACTATGCAGCTTTCCGCTTGTCAGCAGGTTCATATATAACACTTTATAGTGTTCCTTTAAATGCCTTGCATGTCGTTTCCCCCATAAACCAATCGGCTCTATTTCTTCTTCGGCTGGTACTGTGATGTTCGGCAATAAATAATCACCCACCTGTCTATAAGTTCCGCCCATTTCTTCAAAAATTGTCTTTGTCATTTTCCTTTTCCTCCTGTGATTTTTGTCTATCGTGATCGTGTATTATCACGCTTGCGACCTTTAACTGTTCTTGCCTGCTCCAACAAATCATCTATCTGTTTGCGACCAAAAACCTTACGGAGCAGGCTGTAATCTTTATTTTCTGCTTTTAGGATTTTGTTTTCTTCGGTCAATCTTTCATTGACTTTCTCCAAACGCTGATTGGTGCGGTATAACTGTGCATTCGCTGTATTCAGCCTATGATAGTTGTCCCACCCCTCAAAGCAGCGGGCAAGCACCGTTTTGACAAGTTGCTTCAATTTCCTTACAACCGGCTCTGCCATTTTGGTTTTATATGCCTTTGCAGTCATAAATTTCTCTGGTTCTGGCAACTGATATTTCGGTGCAGTATCAAGCTCTATTTCAAGATTTGACAGCTCGTCTTTTGCCTTATCATAGTTCAATACTCGTTCCGACAACACATCAAATTCAATCTGTTTCTGCTCGATTTTCGCACCTAATGCCGCCACTTCTTTTTCTCTTTCCTGCTTTTTATAATCCAAAACAGAAAGATGTTTTTCGTGTGTGCCTAAATGTTCCCACTCAATCCCATAACGTTCCATCACCGCCGCAAGCTGTTCTTTTTCGGACTGTATCCATTGCGACCACTCCGTATCGCCACGACTGCCGCCCTTAAAACCTTGCGTTGCAAGAGCCTGCTTTAGTGACACTCTTGTATCAAGTCCACGCTTGCTGCCTGTGGTAAAAGGTACAAAATCTATGTGCAGATGTGGTGTAGCTTCATCCATATGCAGATGAGCCGAGAACACCCGAAGCTGTGGATTTCGCTCCTGAAAACCCTGATAGTATTCATCTAAAATCTGCTTTGCCAGTTCTCCGTTTTCCGTATCGGCGTTCATATTTCCCTTACCGCCCACCTGTAAAATGATTTCGTGGAACGGTTTTTCCTGCTTGGAACTTCGGATTTTTTCATAATAATCTTTTATCTTTCGGTCTGACCTTATCTGCTTGGCATTGTATCTTTCCAATGCTTCATCAAACAATTCGTGATAAACTGTCTTTATATTTTCATTGCAGTAGTCGATATTGAGATGAGTACGAGTTCCGTCTACATTTTCTGCTCGGAACTTTCGGCTATTGTGATTGACCGAGCCTTTACCGACCATTGCACTTATCGTTCTCTGCATTTTTTCATCTCCCATCTGTAAATTTCAACATTCTCAGGTTTTGTTACTTTTGTCAAAAGTAACGCAAAAGCACTTTTGACGGGTACACCCATCAAAAATGCGACCTGTAAACAGGTTTTGCGTTCTCCGAAGGCTCTCCGAGGGGTGAGCGTGTGCCGGTGGCACACACGCCTGCGAACCGACCGAGCCAGCAGGCGAGACCAAAGAGCCGCCTTTGAAAAGGCACTCTCTGCACACTCCCCTAAACTTTATCCGGTGTCAAAGTGTGACGATGGTGACAATGTTTTTCACAGCGTGCTGCTCTCAAAAACATTGACACCTTTGACACCGTTTGTCACGCCGTCTGCTCGGTTTCTTTCCAAAGTGAAACCTTTCTTCCGTCGTGTGTGCGGCTGTTCTGATAACGGATACCGTAATCACGAAACAGCCTGCTTGCGTTGATACTGAGCCTTAAAGAAAGTACATTCGGCTTTATATCCACCGCAAGCCTTTCGCAAAGTTCCGAAGCAGTTCCTTCCCATCTGTCACTTTCCGAAAAGAGCGTATCCGCTATCTTCTCAAGCAGAGGTTCGGGCGGTTCTTTCCACATCTCCGTTTCCGATTTTGCAAAGTTCCACACCAATCGCTCGCTGTCCCTTACAAGATGGATTTTCATATCCTGCTGGTCTCTGCCAGCAACATCAAGTGTGGCATTGTTGGAAGTACGCTTGTCCTTACTGAGAACAAATGCACCGTCTGCCGCACCCATCAGACCATTCGTGCCTGAAATCATATCGAATATATCTTCCGATTTTTGTTTGCGTGTATGATGAACAATAAGCATTGAAACCTTGTAACTGTCTGCCAACGCTTTCAGCCTTGCCACAACATCATAATCACTTGCGTAGCTGTAATCTGCTCCGCCTGCTTCACGCACACGCTTTAAGGTGTCTATGATAATCAAGCCTGTGTCTGGGTGTTCCCTCATAAACCCTCTTATCTGTTCTTCCAGTCCGCCATTGACCGTTTTACATTCCGTTGCGAAATACAGATTGCCTGTCTCCTTTGCACCGAACATCTGAAACAATCGCTTCTGCAAACGTGGGTAATCATCTTCAAGGGCAAAATAAAGCACCGTTGCCTTACGCACCTTATACTCCCAAAGCGGTGTGCCTGTGCTGATATGATAGGCAAGCTGTGCCATCATAAAGCTCTTTCCCACTTTCGGGGAACCTACGAAAAGGTAAGTTCCCCTTTGGAGCAGACCGTCGATAAGTGGTGTCTGAACCTCAAACACCGTATCATACAGCGTTGTCATTGATACTGTTTTCAGATAGGAAGGGTCTAACTGTCTGAGTATTTCCCTTTGCATTTCTTCAAAAGATTGCTCGTACCCCTTGAAATCCGTATCCTGATTGACTATACTATTGTCAGTACATTTGGAAAGTGACTGTTCCGCATCTGTTGCCGCAGATACATTTGGAATAGTCATTTCTTTTTTATTCTCCATTCGCATCCTCTCCTTTCAAACCGCCGAGAATAATGGAAATCAGTTCTATTACACTCAGCAGTTCATCATCCACACCTTTTCCTGCTTCAATCCTTTTCAGTTCCGCAAGGACTGTGGCAAATTCCGTTTTCAACGCCTTATACACTCTCGGATTGCCCTGTACCACCACATCCTGATTTAAGCAACGGCGGTAACAATACTCCTGTTTTGGCAATCCTGATAGAGCTACAGCTCTGTTAATGAGTTCGTTTTCTTCGGGCGATACTCGAAACCCTACTGTGATATTCCTCCAACGATTTTTGTTATCTCTGTTCTTAGCTGACATTTTCAAAATCTCCTTTCCCTAAATCATCTAATTTTTCTGCCATCTCAATCTGCTTTGACGGAAAGAGGTGTGCGTACTGATAAGTAATATCAATACTTTCGTGACCAACTCGGTCAGCAATCGCCACCGCAGAAAAGCCCATATCAATCAAGAGTGAAATGTGGCTGTGACGGAGATCGTGAATGCGGATACGCTTCACGCCTGCCGCCTTTGCCCCTCTGTCCATCTCGTGATGAAGATAGCTTTTCGTCACCGTAAAGATACGGTCTTTCTTCTTCAATCCGTAAAGCATACCGAGATATTCTTTCATTTCCTCACACAGAAACTTCGGCATTTTAATCGTGCGGTTGCTCTTTTTCGTTTTCGGAGAAGTAATCACATCCTGCCCTTTCAAACGCTGATAGGATTTATTGATTGTGACTGTTTCCTTATCAAAGTTGAAATCTGCCGGAGTCAAAGCTAACAGCTCGCCCTCTCGGATACCGCACCAGTAAAGCATTTCAAACGCATAAAAGGAAACAGGCTTGTCCATCATCTCAAAAGAGAATTTCTTGTATTCTTCCTTTGTCCAGAACAGCATTTCCTTGTGTTCCTCACGTCCCATATTTCCCACCTTTGCCGCAGGATTGGAACGCAGTTCATAGTAGCGGACAGCGTGATTGAAAATGGCGGACAACTGATTGTGCAGCGTTTTCAGATACGTCTGTGAATAAGGCTTTTTCTTCTCATCACGATAGGCAAGCATTTCATTCTGCCAAGTAATAATCTCCTTTGTGGAAATCTCGCTGATTTTCAGTTTCCCGAAATACGGAAGTATCTTTGTGCGTATGATATGCTCTTTGGTAAGCCACGTGTTTTCCTTCAAACGGTTCTTCACATCATTGATATAAAGCTCCGTAAAGGCTTCAAAACTCATATCAAGGTCTGAAGAAGTCTGCAATTTGAACATTCTTTCCCATTCCTGTGCTTCTCGTTTGGTAGCAAAGCCACGCTTGCATTTCTGCTTGCGTTCCCCTTTCCAGTTCACATACCTTGCCATCACATACCAAGTACCGTTATCTTCATTCTTAAATACCGGCATTTACATTTCCCCCTTTCCTGCTCCGTAGAGCCTTTCGTAAAAATACTGGCGATTTACACGCCCTGCAATCGTAATAAAGCCCTTTGCTTTCAATTCCTCATTTAATTGTCTGATGAGTTTATATGCATAAGGTTTTGATACGTTTAGTTCCTGAGCCACATCTTCGGCTCGGATAAATCTGTTTTCCATATCCTTTTTCTTCCTTTCTTAAAATAATTTTTTGCTTGCCGCTTTCTCCGTGTTAAAGTTCCAACAGGCACTCCTGCTTGTCGGCAGGCGCTGTGCTGTCCCAATGCACCGCAGTACATCAGGCGCTCGCTCGTATAGGGGTTCCCGAAAAGTCGGAGACTTTTGGGGAAGAGGAGGAGCAGTGCAGCGAATGAGCTTTTGTGCTTGCACACAAGCGAACGATACGGAACTTGCTCCGACGAGGTCTTGGCGGTTTGGCTTTTCGGACGGTCATTCAGTTGTCGCATTAAGCATATTTGTTTAATTCGTAATTTATTTTACTAAACATATTTGCTATTGTCAAGTGGTTGCAAAGAAAATATTAAACATTTTTGTTTCGGTTTTTCTTGACTTCCACTAAACATTTCTGCTATACTTATTTCACTAAATATAAAAGGAGCGTATCATTATGGCTATCAGCGAAAGAATACATTTTTTCAGACTAATGCGTGGTATGACACAAAAGTATCTCGGTACAGCAATCGGTTTTCCAGAAAAGAGTGCTGATGTGCGTTTGGCACAGTACGAAACTGGTACACGCAAACCGAAAGCAGACCTTACAAATGCATTGGCACAGGTGCTTGATGTTTCTCCACAGGCTCTTGATGTTCCTGACATAGACAGCTATATCGGTCTTATGCACACTCTGTTTACCCTTGAAGATATTTACGGTCTTACTGTCAGTGAAGCAGACGGAGAGGTATGCTTAAAGGTCAACAAGGACAAAGGCAGAGAAGCATATGAACTCCTCAAAATGCTGTATGCTTGGAAAGAACAGGCAGACAAGCTATCTTCCGAAGAAATCAACAGAGAAGAATACGATAACTGGCGTTACCATTATCCAGAGTTCGACACCACACAGCGTTGGGCAAAAGTTCCATCACAGGAATTAAGTGACGCTCTCGTGGAAGCATTCAAAGACCACTTGAAAGATAAATAAGCACCTACAGGACCTGCCACTGGCAGCTCCCTACAGATGCTTTGGCAACGACAAAAAAGCCCTTAACTATGGTTATTAACCACAGCTAAGGGCTTAGTTTATAATATGGAATTTGTTCAGAGCCAAGCTCCGAACTTTAGTCTGCAAGCCACCTGTTAATTGTTCCGTTACCCATAAACCACTGGATAACAAGAATAATGGCACTTGCTATGACTGTTATCAATTTGTTATCAAAAGACTAATCGAAATCGCTGAAACCCGCATAAACACTGGCTTTTTTAAGCAACTCGATTTATTCCCATTCAATCGTTCCCGGTGGTTTACTTGTCAAATCATAAAATACTCTGTTTACCCCGCGCACTTCGTTGATTATTCTGCTCATGACGGTCTGCAATACTTCAAATGGTATCTGTGCTGATTCGGCTGTCATGAAATCTATTGTGTTTACTGCTCTTAGAGCTACAGCGTAATCGTAGGTTCTCTCATCACCCATCACGCCTACCGAACGCATGTTTGTGAGAGCTGCAAAGTACTGGTTTGGCATCCATGAAGGGGCTTCGTTGTTTGCTTTTTTATATTCTTCGACTGCTTTGTCGACCTCACTTCTGTAAATAGCATCGGCGTCCTGTACGATACGGACTTTTTCTGCTGTTACTTCGCCGATGATACGAATGCCAAGACCCGGACCTGGGAATGGCTGACGGAAAACAAGATTTTCCGGAATGCCAAGTTCTAAGCCGGCTTTACGAACCTCGTCTTTGAACAAATCACGAAGCGGTTCTATTATTTCTTTGAAATCTACGAAATCCGGAAGACCGCCCACATTGTGGTGTGATTTTATTACAGCAGATTCGCCGCCAAGACCACTTTCTACTACATCAGGATAAATTGTTCCCTGTGCAAGATAGTCTACAGCACCTATTTTCTTAGCTTCTTCTTCAAATACACGGATAAATTCTTCGCCTATTATTTTACGCTTCTGTTCAGGTTCTGTTACACCGGCAAGCTTGCTGTAGTAACGCTCCTGAGCGTTTACACGAATAAAATTTAAGTCAAACTGACCATTTGGTCCAAATACATTTTCAACTTCATCGCCTTCATCTTTACGAAGAAGACCGTGGTCTACGAATACACATGTAAGCTGTTTTCCGATTGCTTTTGATAAAAGTCCCGCTGCTACAGAAGAATCAACCCCACCTGATAATGCAAGAAGAACTTTTCCATCTCCGACTTTTTCACGAATAGACTTAATTGACTGCTCTACGAATGAATCCATTCTCCAGTCTCCGGCACAGCCACATATTCCACGGACAAAATTATAAAGCATCTTTGTGCCTTCCTGAGTGTGAAGAACTTCAGGGTGGAACTGAATTGCATATAAATTTTCGGATTTGTTTTCTGCTGCTGCCACAGGGCAGTCTGCTGTATGTGCTACAATTTCAAATCCCGGTGCAGTTTTTGAAATATAGTCAAAATGACTCATCCAGCAAATTGTTGAAGCAGAAACATCTGTAAATAATTTTGAACTGTTATCAACAAAAACCTCTGTTTTTCCATATTCACGAACAGGAGCTTTTTCAACTTTTCCTCCAAGTACATGCTGCATAAGCTGAGCGCCGTAACAAAGTCCAAGTACAGGAATTCCCATTTCAAAAAGTTCTTTTGAACATGTAGGTGAATCAGCTTCATAACAACTGTTAGGACCACCTGTCAAAATAATTCCCTTTGGATTAAGAGCTTTAATCTTAGCCAAATCTGTCTTGTAAGAATAAATCTCACAATAAACATTACATTCTCTGACTCTTCGGGCAACAAGCTGATTGTACTGCCCTCCAAAGTCGATAACAACAACCATTTCTCTTTCCATCTTTAATCTCCATTCTAGTATCTGTTTATATCAGATTTCCACCGCCTGTCGCAGGCACAAATCTTTTTTTGGCAGCCGCCAAAATTATATTTCTAAAAGCACATATATTTCATTATAAAATATATCCAATTTAAAAACAAGTCCTTTAAAAATTCAATTATAATTCATTATTAAAACAACTTATCTCTTATATGTTGTCTAATCTCTTATTAATTTGTATATACATATATTCTAATTTAAATACTTTAAATGAGCAAATACAGAAAATTGCACAAAAATAACCTCACTTTAATTGCAAATGAAACACATTTCTAGAAATAA
>ERZ857840.2491-NODE-2491-length-17460-cov-7.324217_pt1 | contig 17460 bp, 16 predicted proteins | sample MGYA00519760_ERZ857840 | MGnify/ENA primary metagenome ERZ857840 (study PRJEB31778, sample SAMEA3449371) | human gut metagenome | biome: human gut; feature: human-associated habitat; material: faeces | place: United Kingdom | collected 2010/2012 ... | reverse complement strand
TGACTGACTGTACATATGCCGTGTTTACGGCTGTCCGTTTCGGACTTATATCTGTGGAAATTCCAATCAAGGGAAACCTTTTTATTCCGGGAATCAATTCGGAATCCACTTTTTGATTCAACCGGACGAGTGCTTCGGACAAAGGATCCTTTTGACTTTTTTGTGCTTGTACATGGCAACATCCCAAAGCTAACAGTAATACTAAGAGGCATTTGTTTTTCATATGAATATAGATTTTGTCTTGCAGGCAAATGTATAAACTATGTTTTTATTGAAAAAATAAAATGCCATAAAAATAGAGTAGGAGGTACTTATTCCAAGCACCTCCCACCTTTATATTCAGAAAATATTCAATTTACTTCATATCTTCCACAGCAGCCTGCGCCACTTTCATATACGATTATTCCCCAATAGGTTACATTGCCGGTGTATGTGAAGTGTATGCGCTTTGGTATGACTTTTTTCTAAAGCTGCTACTTTCTTAGCATTATTATTCTATCGCAGCTTGAGCCTCTCCAATACATATCTGTATTTCAACAAGATGCAATATTAGTGTATGTAATCAGTATGCATCTTAATGTAATCCCATACAATGTTTAATAGTTGCAATAGATATTAAGGATGAATGATTTGACCGCTCTCTGTAACGAGATGACGCATTCATTTAAATTTCAGTATTTTATTTCCTTTCTTTTAATAGTTCAATAATTACGTCCTTATCTTTCAGGTTTGAATCAAGACGTAGAATCTGTGAGTTCAGACTTTCTATCTGCTCCTTCAGAAGCTTGATTGTTTCCCTCAGGTTCTCAGATTCTTTCTTTTCGCTGGATAACTGCACAGCCAGTTCTGCATCACCTATCAGATTGTTTGCATTCCCGTCCAATGCAACGGCTGCAAGGTGTGCAGATATGTGATGTTTGTTAGGACAGAAAAGGGAAAAGAAATTGAAATCCAATGCTTCGCTGACCTTAATAAGCCTGCTCGTCTCCATTGTCTCCCTTTCCAGTATGCGGTTTATGTGCTGTTGCGGCACACCGATTTTGCGTCCAAGCTCAGATTTGCTCAAACCAAGCTCGTTACGTCTTTTGTCGATAGCCTGACCTATATGCACGTGTCTTACGTCATTATCCATGCGATTCTTTCAATAAATACGGTTTAAACAATAAATCATTAAACAAATATTTGGTTATATAAACCATTTTATGTTACTTTGTGATGTAACACATTCATTTAATGAATACAAAGTTAAACATTAAATATTAAACATCCAACAATTATGTCTGAAAACTTAGAAAAAATCCGTCCGGCACTTGTTGCCCTCGAAGTAGGTGAATCAGTTTCATTCCCCATTTCACGTTTGAAAAGCGTCCGTACCCAAGCCTCAGAGCTTGGAGCCATCTACAACCGCCAGTTCAAGACCAGGACTGACAGGGAAAACCAGACCATTACGGTCAAACGAATAGTATAGAAAAACAAATCATCAGGTTCATATGAAGATATTGCAGTTTCTGGACCATCTGATACCATACGAAACATTCCTGAATGATCTCTCCTCCAGAATTGTCAGGCAGCTTAAGGCCGACAGGGATGATCCTGAATTCATCAGCCAGAGGAAGGCATACGAACTTTTCGGCCGCAGGAATGTAGAACGGTGGAAACGTCAGGGAAAGGTGGTTTCCTATAAAAGACCCGGTAAGGTGGAATACCGCACTGCAGACCTCAGGCTTCTGCAGCGTACCACCCAGGATTATTTTGATGAAAGTCAGCCTAAACAGGCAGACAGACCTGTCAAAAATGATAAATGATAAACAAATTATGGCTAATATGATTATAATAGTAAACTACTTATGTTAGCCGTGATACTTTATGAGGTATAAAGAAAGCAATTATAGTAGGTACAAGAATGTGCGTCAGTAACCTTTGTTCACCAGCTTAGTTATCACCGATGATAAAGCCTGACAGGTTTTTGGTATCGCACATTCATAATGATTTTATAATAATGAAGGAAATCAGACCAGCGTGTGATCCAAACGGTGTCTATTCAGTCAAGCGCACCTGTGCTGAACTCGGTATCAGCAACAAGACACTCAGGAAATACAGGGAAAACGGATATATCAAACAGCTCAATCCCGGTAATGTCAGCCGTCCTAAATACTCCGGCCAGTCAATAATCGATTGTTGGAATTTACTGAGGACGTTATGATAAGCGAAACAACCATACGTAAAGTAAAGGAACTTGCCATAGAAGATGTAGTCAGGCCTTATGTCAGCCTCTCCAGGAAAGGTTCAACCCTGATGGGACTTTGTCCGTTCCATACGGAGCGGACCGGATCCTTTGCCGTCACTCCCGGCAGGAATCTCTTCCACTGCTTCAGCTGTAACCGTGGCGGAGACTCAATAACATTTATAATGGAAAAGGAGAATCTGTCCTTCAGTGCCGCCGTGGAGTTTATAGCCAGAAACCATAATATTCCGGTAGAATACATCAGTGAAGACCGCAGTGAGGAACAGATTGTAGAAACTAGACACCGTGAATCACTTCTGACAGTTCTCGATACAGTCCAGACCTTCTTCCTTCAATGCCTCAGGGCAACGGACAAGGAAGAAAGCCTTGATGCCAGGGCCTATGCATATGGCCGTTGGCATGAGGAGTTCTGTGCCTTTGCCGGAATAGGCTATGCACCGAAGGACGGCCAGACCTTTATGGATTTCTGCCGAAACAAAGCATTGAGTGAAGAACTGTTGTACGAACTCGGCATGTTCAAGCGTGGTGAAGATGGCAACACATACGCCATGTTCCGCCAGCGCATCATGATTCCAGTAAGAAACAGATGGGGACGTATCATTGCCTATACGGCCAGATATATCGGAGAGAACAGGAAGGCTCCCAAATATATCAATTCGGCAACAAGCATGATTTACTCCAAGGGAGAAACAGTCTTCGGCATTGACCGTGCCGCAAGACTGCGTGATGCAGATTACTATATCATTGTGGAAGGTGCTCCTGATGTACTGAGAATGCAGTCTGTAGGATACGACAATACGGTAGCATCCCTTGGGACAGCCTGGAGTGACAGCCAGTTCGAACAGTTGAGGAAATATGTTTCCTCACTCTGTTTCATTCCTGATTCCGATATTGCGGAAGGCAAGCCATACGGACCGGGATTTGAGGCGGTGATGACCAACGGGGCTGCAGCCATAAGAAAAGGATTCCATGTGACAGTAAGAGAACTTCCTTTTGCTGAAATACCATCCGAAATAGAAGGAGAAGTACAATATTCCAAGAATGATGCCGACAGCTATATCCGTACCAGGGAGGATTATACCTCACTGCCTGAAAAACATTTCATCATCTGGCTGGCACAGAAACGTTTCCTGGTAGCCGGTTCCATGATAGAGGAAAGAAAGTGTGTTGCGGAGATTGCAGACCTGCTGCGTTATATAAAAGACCAGCTGGTGTATGACCAGTGCATAGAACAGCTGTCCAGACTGCACGGAAAGGTAAAGCTATGGCGTGATGCCGTTACCCAGGCACGTGGTGAAGCCAGGAGAAGAAACGATAAACCTGCGGCCATGAACGAGATGCAGCGTGAAGCTGAACTGCTGCGCCAGTTCGGACTGTTCGTCAGGGAAAACTGTTACTACTCCATCGGTGAAGATGACGATGAACCGTCAAGAATCTCCAACTTCATAATGGAACCACTGTTCCATATCGAGGATGAGATAAACGGAACCAGAATCTTCCGCATGAGGAATATGTACAATGTATGCAGGGTAATAGAACTGAAGGAGTCGGAACTCTGCTCGCTGAGCAATTTCCAGCAGAAGGTAGGCTCACTGGGCAATTATGTATGGTTGGCCAAGATAGACAAGCTCAACCGTGTAAAGGAATACCTGTATTCAAAGACAGATACGGCAGAACGTATCAGAAAACTCGGCTGGAATGCTGCTGAAGGATTCTTCGCTTTCGGCAACGGAATATTCCTTGCGGGTACATTCAGTGTCGTTGATGATTTGGGTATAGTCCGCGGTGTTAACGGCAAGGCCTTCTATATACCGGCCACTTCAAAAATCTATCTCAACAATCCGGAGATATTCCAGTTTGAGAGACTTATGGTGCATGAGAACCGCAACGGAATAAAACTGTATGATTACGTAAACAGACTGATGGAAGTGTTCGGCGAGAATGCAAGCGTAGCCTTCTGCTATCTGCTTGCCACCCTCTTCCGTGACATAATATTCAGACGTACCCGTCACTTCCCCATCCTTAACCTTTTCGGTGAGAAAGGAACAGGTAAGACAACCCTAGCTACTTCCCTCCAGTCCTTCTTCCTGCACGGAGTGGATCCGCCCAACCTTGGAGTAACTTCCGTTCCGGCCATGAACGACCGTGTATCACAGGCCGTCAATACACTTGCCGTGCTTGATGAATACAAGAACGACCTCGACATCCGAAAGATAGCCTATCTGAAAGGACTCTGGGGCGGTGGCGGCCAGACCAAGAAGAATACGAATACGGACGGTATGGCAGCACAGACCATTGTCACGACCGGTGTAGCACTTTGCGGCCAGGACAAGCCTACCCAGGATATGGCACTCTATACACGTGTCATCTTCCTTGCCTTTTCAAAGACATCATTCAACCAGAATGAGAAAAGGGCTTATGAAGATTTGGTATCAGTCTGCAACATGGGACTTACCCACCTCACCCTGGAAATACTGGGACACAGGGAACTGTTTGAGAAGAACTTTCCGGAAATATACTCCATCACCAAGCGTGAGCTGGCTGTAAAATTGGAAAATGAAACCATCCATGACCGTATCTTCGGGAACTGGGTTATTCCACTGGCTACCTTCAGGACGTTGGAGACAGTCATTGACGTGCCTTTCAGCTATGGCGAACTGTTTGAAACAGCTGTCAGGGGAATACGCAACCAGAATGACCTGGCCCAGGAAAGTTCGGAGATAGCGGACTTTTGGAGTATGCTACAGGGATTCCAGACTTCAGGGAAATGTATCGAGAAGGCACATTACCGTATAAGGTATATGAAATCCTTCCGTCCATTGTCCGTGAAGGAAGATATAGAATTTAAAGAAGCACGTCCTATTCTCTATCTGAATACGGCAGCTGTAGCATCACTTTTTAACAGCCGGAACGCAGGTGCTACCTCAAACCGATCGAACTGGTCCACCATCATGTCGTACCTGAAATCCCATGCTTCATACCTGGGACTGAAGCAGGACAGATTCACCATACTTCTGCCCAGCGGACTTCCAGACTATACCATCGAAATTGTAAATGGAGAGCAGGTAAAAAAGGTAAAGGTAAACCGGCCGAAGGCTTTATGTTTTGATTATCTCCAGCTGAAGGAAACTTTCGGACTGGATCTTGAAACTGAGGTGGTATCTGAAGTACAGGATATTCAGGAAGAGATGGATTACGGATACAAACAATGTCCTGAGCAGAAAGAATTATTTTAATTGAGAATTTGCAATAATAAATTATTATCAGATAAATACAAACCTTTAAAATAATGTATTCGTCAAGCAATTATTCGCAGTTATCTTTTGGATTTTCAAAACTTAACTCCTATTTTTGTAGAAATCTTGCAAAAAAAGGAGTTAAGTTTATGATTTTAGAGTTTTGTGTCAGTAATTACCTGTCAATAAAGGATGAGTTAAAGATATCCTTTGTTGCAACAGCTCTTAAAGATGTTCTTACCGAGTCAAATGATATGATAACTGTACCCGATACCGGATTGTCTGTATTACGGAGTGCAGTGATTTATGGTGCAAACGCTTCAGGAAAATCAAATGTTCTGAAGGCTATCGCTTTTTACAGGCGTTTTATCACTGACTCTTTCAAAAACAGTCAGGCCGGAGAAGCAATTGATGTAGAGAACTTCCGGTTGAATACCACTTCAATGAATGAGCCGACTACAATGGAAGCAACCTTTATTGTTGAAGGTTTCACTTACCGTTATGGTTTTGAAGTTGACAGCAAGGCAGTACGTGCCGAATGGCTATACCAGCGTACTAATAAAAAGAGAGCCAAAGAAGTCGAAATATTCTACAGGACAGAAGAAGAAACCACCGTTCATCAGAAGAGTTCTTTATTGATAGAGCTTGTAAACAAGAAAATGGTGCGTGACAATGCTTTACTGCTGTCTACCGGGGCACAGTTCAATGAGCCGATAGCGGTCAGTATCCTGCAATGGCTGAATGATATGCATGTGATATTTGGCAATGATGAGGAAAGACTTTGGAAACAGGCTATAAAGTCTATGGATGATGAGAACCTCCGTTTGCGTATTACGAACTTTGCAAAATATGCAGATTTGGGGATAGACAGTATCGTAAAAACAGATAACCGTATCGTTAGTACTCACCGGCAATATGATGATGAGGGAAAAGAAACCAATAGTGTAGCTTTTTCATTCAGCAGCAATGAATCTGAAGGTACAATTAAATATTTTTCTTTGTCATATCCCATCATTGATGCATTGGATAATGGAAAACTTCTTGTTATTGATGAACTTAATTCAAAGCTTCATCCTTTGTTGGTTCGTAAAATCATCAGCCTTTTCAATTCGGCAAAAACAAACCCAAAGGGTGCACAACTGCTTTTTACAACTCATGACACCTTCCTGTTAAGCGCCGGAATGTTTCGTCGTGACCAGATATGGTTTACACAGAAAAACAGTTTCGGTTCCACTGAAGCATATTCACTGGTTGAATACAAGGTACGCAGCAATACTCCATTTGAAAGAGATTATCTGTTGGGTAAATATGGCGCAACCCCCATTATCGGTGAAATGGAGAGGGTTTTTAATATGGAGGAATGAGTATGGGAAAACAAACAAAAAAGGACCATCGTTCAGGCAGTCTGACCAGAAAGCAGGGAACAAGAAATGTAAAACAGTCTTTTCTCATTGTATGTGAAGGGGTACGTACAGAACCAGACTACTTTAAGGCTTTCCGTATGACAACAGCCACAGTCAAAGCCATAGGTCAGGCAATGAATACCATAAGTCTTGTCAATAAGGCAATCAGTATACGTGATACCGAACAAAAGAAGAAGCATTACTATGACCAGTGTTGGGTAGTTTTTGACAAGGATGATTTCCCTGCAAAGGACTTCAATCAGGCAATAGCTTTGGCTCAAAAGAACGGTTTCCGTGTTGCATATAGTAACCAGGCATTTGAGTATTGGTTTCTGCTGCATTTTAATCTCTATCGAGGCCCCATTCATCGCCAGAATTATGCGGATATGCTGTCAAAACTTTTAGGAACACCATATTCCAAGAGTGAAGGTTTTGGTGCTGTCATGTATAACAGGCTTTATCACCTGCAATCACAGGCTATAAAGAATGCAACTCTTGTGCTTAATGAGGTTTCAAATGGAAATCCTGCTATGGAAGAATCTTCGACTACTGTACATTTATTGGTTGAAGAATTGAATAAATATGTTTGATATATTGGGTTGCATTAAGAATAAAACATAGTTAAATGAGAGTTTAATAAAAGGTAATAACTGTATTTAAGATAATTGGTACATAACATAATTAATTGATTGAAAAATGGAAATAGGTGATATAATAAAAGGATATACAATAAAAGAGTATATTGGAGATGGTGGTATGGGTATTGTTTTTAAGGTTGAGAAAGATGGGAAAGAATATGCTTTAAAAATATGTAACACAACTGATGATGAGTATGTCTCAAGATTTAAGAGAGAGATACGAATGATGGAAACAATAAACAATAATAGAATAGTGAAAATTATTGATAAAGATATTGATGTATCAATTCCTTATTTTATAATGGAGTTATGTGATGAATCACTTGAAAATGCAGTTGAAAGAGGATTGTCCGAAGAGAAAAAATTTGATTATATATTGCAATTGTGTGATGGATTAAAAGTGCTACATGATCAAGGAATAATTCATAGAGATATTAAACCTGGTAATGCTCTTATTGTTGATGACAAAATAAAAGTATCAGATTTAGGTCTTGGAAAATTTATTAAACGTGATACTCCTTGTTTGACTCCTACTGATGATAAATATATGGGAACATACGATTATTTGGCTCCAGAGATATATATTGATGGTAAGGGAAGAGATGCAGATAAACGGAGTGATATCTTCTCTTTAGGAAAATTATTGTATTTTATATTTACAGATGGAGAATCTCCATTTGCGATGGATAGTAAAAAAGTCACAGCTGATATCTTTTCGATTATAGACAAGTGTACAAAGCTATCTCCTGATGATAGATATCAAGATGTAGGGGAAGTTATCAATGCAATAAAATTATGCTTGTTATATCGCAATACTGAAATATCAGTAGAAGAGATAATATCTAATCACAGATTGGGCATTAATGATAAAGATTTTGTTGATAAGGTATATAACTATTTGCTCAAAATTCAAGGAGAACTTGGCCTGCTTATAAAGAGTATAAGAATGCTGAAAATTCAGAATTTAACAATACTCCTAAGGTATAAAAATAGTGAGGTAAATATTATCAAGGATATATTGCTAAATACATTCTCAGAAAATAATGGTTATTATATTCAGTGGGAGGATGTAGATGTTTTAGTAAATTTTGCATTTATGATAATGAATAATACATCTGATGTTCTAATCAAAAAAGAACTTCTTGCATTTGCTTTTGAGATATCAAAGGGCTATCATCGATTCTCAGCTATGAGTACAACTTTAGATATGCTTAATAGTCTTTCAAGTGAAGAAGTAAAATCTATTATTCCATTCATTATTGAGAAGAAAGATTATATTAATGAATTCAAATTAAATACCAATAAATCAATATCAGATTCTATTAAATTAGTTATAAATTAATGAGGTTTAGACTTTATGCTATAACTAATTCTGAAGAGTTGATGAAATTTGTAAAGAGAATAATAACATTATAATAACGTTATATAAAATCGCAGGTTGATGGCAAATTTACAAGTAAATCAAATAAGAAGGCATCTTACGGATAATTACATTCGTTTTGTAGATGCATCAGATATTAAAGCAACAGATGAAGACAAAGATATTCATATTCTATCTAGAGCATATGCAGCATATGCAGTAGTTACTCTTGGTAATTATGAACCTCAAGATGTTTGCGCATGTATAACCGATGAGTATGAAGATAATGGTATAGACTTAATTTACATTGATAATATCTCAAAAAAGATGTGGATTGTCCAGTCTAAATTTTCTTTTAATGGTAATAAAAGTATAAATACAGGTGACATACATAAATTTATTCAAGGTATTGAAGATTTATGTAATGGAGAATACAATAAATTTGGGGTGAAGATTAAAAGATTTCAGGGTTTAATTGATCAAGCCTTATGTGATGCACAATACCATTTATATTTTGTTATTGCATATACAGGGAATAATTTATCCAAAGAAAGTCTTAAAATCTTAAATCCTTTTATTAAAGAATTTAATGAGTCAGGAGAAATTTCCTCTCTTATAGATTTCAATTTGGCCAAAGCTCATGATATTCTTAAAAAGGGACTGGCTAGTCCTATAGATTGTCAATTTCACATAAAGAGCTGGGGACAAATAGTTAACCCATATAAATCTATATATGGTATAGTCGATGCAACAGAAATAGCACAGTTATGGGAAAAGCATGGCATTAGCTTATTGTCTAAAAATATTAGACATTTTTTAGGCAATACCGAATCTAATAATGCTATGAATGAGACACTTAATAATTCACCAGAACTGTTTAAATATTTCAATAATGGAATTTCGATATTATGTGATTCTATAAATAAAACTGCTTTTGGTGGTACAAATACAGATCTTGGTATTTTTGGTTGCACGAATATTCAGATAGTGAATGGAGCGCAAACAGTAGGGACAATAGGGGAATTTTATAAAAATCCACAACAAAATTCTCCTAATGCTGAAGTGTTTGTGAAAATTATTTCATTAGAAGGAGCTCCTTCTGACTTCTCAAAAAGACAAACTATTGCAAATAATACTCAAAATAAAGTTGAGAAAAAAGATTTTGTGTCTTTGTGTCCAATACAATTAAAACTTAAAGAAGAATTAAGACTTGATGGTATTAATTATCATTTAAAAAGAGGTATAGATATTCCTTCTTTGGATGATAACAATTATACATTTGATGAAGCTGCAATTGCTCTTGCAGCAAGTCAAACAGAAGTCACTCTTTCTGTTCAAGCTAAAAGAGAGGTTGGTAAGTTATGGGAATCCTTAGCATCAGCACCATACACTGAACTTTTTAATGAATCATTGACACCTACTAGGTTGAAACATATTCTTAAAATTAACAGAGCAATAAAGTGTGAATTAGATTTATTGTATAACAAACAGACAGAAGAGAGAAGTAAGCGTATACTAATTTTAGGAAATATATTTATAACTCACTTAGTAATGCAAAAAATTAAGAAATCTGTTCTTGAAAATAAATCCCTTGATATCAACAAATATATTAATGAAACTATAAAGCCACTAGTAAGAAGCTATGCAGATATTACGATTAATGTTGTAAATCAAAATTATTCAAATTCAAATATACCACAACTATTTAGAAATTTTAGAAAATGTAGGGATATAAAAGATACTATTACAAATATAAAACAATATCAATAGTCTGGTAATTACTTTAAACTTGAATATTACCATTCAAATATAATATGTTCTATATTTATACATTGTAAAATAAACTATGTAGGGTGTCCAGTTTAATGTTCTCTGTTTTGAGTTGTATTATACTCATTAATATGTTGATTTTCAATTATAATAATAAGATTTTGGACCTTGATTTTGATTCTAAATAATGCGTTGTATTTTTCCCTTGTACACGTATCATAAACTATATGAATATCAACAAATTAAAGAATATACAATTGAACTTTTAATCAATAAATTGGAATGTCGAACTAGACACCCTATAAACTATAATACAATAATGAGAATTAAATTATATACCTGTTCCTGATACGTCCAACTTTCTGAAGTAGCTTTATTCTCAGCTTTTCCGGATAAGTAATCTCCACCTTGTCACCGAGAGCCAGAATTTCATCAACCAGTTCATCTGTCACAAGAAGCCTGTAATCGAATGACGTGAAAGTTCCCATATCATTCCTTTCCACCTGCGAATGGTGGAAAGGGTATTTTCTCAGATAGGCAGCATAAGTACCGTAAGCCTTAAGTGAAACGGTTTCAGGCTGCTGGCCATCCGGTACAACAACTCCAATAGAATCAGATATACGTTCAGCCAAAGAGAACCTGTAGTCAGTCTGAAAACTGTTGCCGCTGAGATATATGCTCTTCAGTGCATCAAGAGGAACGGCACAGAACTCTGATCCGTTCCTGTAACCAAGCAGATACCATCGGTTACGGAACAGTTTAAGCCCTTCCGGCTGGAAACGTCCTTCCACTTCATTGCCCCTGTCGTTTGTGTAGAATATGTACAGTTCATGTCCCTCACTAATACATTCCGATATATCCGGCAGGTATTGAATGCCACGTGACATGTCCGGCAATACGATACGGTGGAACAGACACATGCTGCTTTTCAGAGCCACATCAATGATACGGCTGTTGAACTGCCAGTTCCTGCAGCTGTCACCGAGTATCTCATCCATATTCTGAATATAATACGTATAGTCCTTTCTGTTACACGCAATGACTATGTCGAAGTTCTCCTCAATCATCTTTCTGTGATGATGGAATGTACGCAGACTCAGCGGTTTCCCGTTGTACAGAAAATGGTGCTTCCATATCTCACAAAGTCTTTCAAATGTAACCTTCCTCTCCTGATAGACTGTATTCAGCAGCCAGATGCAGCGGTTGTAGATGTTGTTCATAATTCCACCTCTTATAACTTGTTTAACTATCTAAATATAAGCAATATAAATGAGATATGCAAGAAAATTGCACATCTGTTTTCTGTAAATTTTCAGTACAGATTGACTATATCCATACCTCTCTTCCCTGCCTCCCTGCAGGTATAGAATGTTCCACCATAAGGCTTGCCGTCATAACAGGCAATCAAACCGCATGAATGCTCCAGCATGAAGTCATTTCGCCTTAGAAGACACCCGTGAAAATAGTGTTCACTCAATACGATAACCCGGTCTGCCCTGGAGATTATTCTCTGATAACGTTCCTGCTCCATGTATGGCCACCGGCAGCTCTGTCTTCTGAAAGGGACAACGGCAATGAGCCGTATATCCGGATACTTTCCCTTCAGTGACAATACAGTTTCAGCAGCCATCAGGTCGAATCCCATGGCCATGCCTGAGAAGAAGGCGGTAATGCCTGACCTGCATGCAAGCGACACGGCTTCAACGAGCCGTGCCCTTATTTCATCCTGCCTTCCTACGGGAACCGTTCTGTGTCCCGTGAAAGCCAGTGATTTTGATTTTTCTGATAATGTTCTGTCCATAGTCCTATACTTTATAATGAGTCCTTGCAAGGAAGATGCCTTCAATGACATTCGCTCCGAAACTCTCCAGCCGGTTCGCATAAATACCGAAACTTACTCCACGTGTTATCACATCATCGAAGACTATGACCGTCTTGCCCTTGAACCACTCTTCATCAAACTCGATGATGCTCACCTTTCTGATTTCCTTTTCAGCCTTTCGGTTTTCATGAACTGCGAGCCTTTCTCCGCATACCCTTACATGGTCATATCCGTTTATAGCTCCAGTAAGTTCACATACCCTTCTGCAGAAGTCCATGTACCGGATTTCATTCTTTCTTACCGATGATGCCGGAACCGGAGAGAACACCATATGTGAGCATCCGCTACCGTGTTCCTCAATCATTCTTGCTGCCGTCATCTGTGCCACCGCTTCATGAGACCTTCCGTCCTTGAAGTCATAAACCATCTGTCTGTCAGCGATTTCCTTCTCGCCCACATTCTGAATACGTTTGGGAAAATACTTGCAGAACCATGTCTGTGGCTTTTCCAACTGCTTTCTGATGCTTTCGTCCATCTGTACCATACGCTCTGATTTTTTTCCCTTCTGTCAGCAAGTTTTTCAGCTTGCCCGAAGGATATTTTTTGCAGTTCTCAGAAGCGCAGGCATTCAATAAGGCAAACTTCAAGGAAAGCTGAAAATACGCTCAACACCGTTTGAGGAAGATTTTCAGCCCTGTGTTTGACGTTTGCAATGCCTGAGATACCTTTGCAAAAAAATATCTGCAGAGGCATGCTGAACAAACCTGTGGCTGTAATGGTACGTTAGGATAACCATGTATCCCTTTTGTATCAGATGTTTTCGGATAATAAAATGCACCCGTTTCAAGGGTGACAGTGTTGACAGACACTATCTGTCAGTGTATCAGATACTTCATGCAGAAATCATGCGTTGACAAACGTTGACAAGTGTAGCCACAATTTTCAATGCGATGTAAATCCGTAGCCAAACGTTGACACACTATAATACTCTATTCTTTATAAGAAAAAATCAGAAAGAATATAATATACTGTATTACAGTCGCTTCCCAGGACAGACGTTATGCCGGATTTTCATTGGATTTGCTGTCAACGCTGTCAACCCCTGAATATATGCCTTCCTTATTTCTGTAAAAACATATTCTCCATGAACCGCCTTAGTCCAGCCGTATTGAAATGACGGGTAACACATAATCCATCGTATTCCCACAATCTCCAGAATAATCCCATATTTGACGTATTGACAGCTAATAATCAACTGTTTACCTTTACAGCATCCAATAAACGAAAAGATTAACCAGCATGAGAAATAATGAAAGTTGTTCCGGAAAAGACATATTCAGTAAAGGAGGCAGCACGCTACCTGGGTGTTCACCGCTGCACCATCTACGCCTATATCCGTTATCTGGAAAAGCCGCTGGCTTTCCTGAAGATACCTGATAAAGCAAAAAGGGTGTTCAGAGGAACTGACCTGATAGCCTACAAGGAAACCGGCTTGCCCAAACGTGGCCGCAAGCGTAAGAAACACCGTTAGTTCAGTCTGTCCCATGGAATGGTATCCAGGACATTATATTTGGCATTCATAGCAGCAAGTTCAAGAGCCAGCAGCCTTGCCCTTAGCCTGACATCCTCCATGTCAGCCACGGCCTGAAGGAACTCCGACGACTCCATTGCTCCTGACTGAATCATCCATTCCCTTGCACATTGTTCAGGAACAGCGGCACTGACGAAAGAGAATATTTCTTTTGCTATGCAGCCGGCTGTACCGTCACCGGCTCCAATGGTAAAACAGAACGGCACGCCGCTCGAAGTCTTCCGTTTGAAATTGAGAAATCGGATTCCATTCATATTTTCCATAGAAACGTTCCACCCATGCCGGGCAGAGATATTAAAAATATTACGACAATTTTCCATTTACCATATAATTATAGTTTTGTTTTCATTTACCTGCTATAATAAGTAGCCGGTCTTGTCCGTGACGGATAGGACCGGCCACTTCTGTTTTCATACAGCTTATTCAAACCTTGCAAGAAATTCCTGAAGCCTGCTGTCCTGAATCTGTTTCAGCGGAACCGGATTAAAGTCCTGCTGCTGTCTTACCTGAAGCTTGCCAAGTCCCTGAGCACTCAGGTCAAGCTCCACATCCGAAAGCTCATTGAGGGAAATATACCCGTATTCATCCTCCATGAGTCCGACTACAATACCGAATAGAATCACATCGTCATCCTCCCTGTTTCCTTCAAGGATAAACCACCTTACAGAACCAAGAGCAAAAACCGCACGGCAAACAGCCTCTTTTCCCTTGCCGTCCTGGGAGTAGAGCGGATAACCCTCCAGAGCTTCCGCCAGTTGTGTCGTCATCAATCTGCACATATCAGTAAAAAATTAAAAGATTGTTTGATATTCATTCTTTTTGTTCGCATAACACTTGATTTTGAAGTTCCAGTTCTTTTCCCTCCGGTAAAGCTCATTGAGCTTCATGGCCGGGAAAAACCGTTTTATGTGCATTTGTAACTGCGGACCAAAGGGAGAAAAAGACAAGTGTGAAGTCAGAGAATGCAGACGGAATACCCAAATTTTTGAGGCATGAGAAAATTTGCGGAAGGCTGCCGTCAAGTCCTCCGACTGAAAGCGCAAGCGTCACTTGGCGTTTCTCCAGTCCGAAGTATCTTTGCACATAAGAAACGGTTCCGGCTATGATGCTCCAATGATTTCCTGATATTCAGTATTCAAAGATTTCTGAGGAGCATAGTATCCGTTTTCAGACAAACCTCTGGTAACCAGTTGCCAATGTCAGAGCCTTTGAAGTGAAGAGCAGCGTAACCTTAAAGGCTCTGTCTTTGGCAACTGTCCTGATTTATCTGCATGATAGGATGAACCTGTCGGGTGAAACTTGCCTGGTATCGGGATACGAAGCAAGTCAGCCGGTTAGTTTCCGTAGCATAAAGTAAGCTGCTAGACGTTAAAGTATTGCTAACTTTAGATTACATTATCAGGATGGTCTGTTAATATTTGTGTTTATATACTTGGTATGTATAGACTGTAACATATAGGATAAAAAACGATAGCTACTGCAACTATGTGGTTCATAGTGACAGTAGCTATCGTTATATATAAAGATTTATTATCTGAAGTTTAAGAATTTTTATTTATCATCTCTTTCAAAATGGAGATGGAGAGTGGCCCCAAATACCCTTTCAATTCTCGACATACTAAATCAACCAAAGATATGACTTACCTAATTTTATTTCCTCGAAAAGAGCAGTAATAGTAGACTAATTATGATGCAATGAGAAATCAATCATCTCACGAAGCATTTCCTTAAATTCGTCATTATTGTATTGAGATTTAAGATTGTTCTGCTTATCTAATAATCCTGATTTAAATTCTCTATTCATAGCAGGTTTGTCTCTTATATCATCAGCTGGAATAATCCATGCTTTGTATCCATATTGTGAGAATTTAAGATTAAACTGTTTATATTCTTCCTTCTTGTCGCCATCGAAAAGAGCTCCAATATAGGAAAAACCAAGACATTTTAAAATATGTGCTATTTTTGAAATGTTACTTGCACCACCAGCACCGAAACCAAAAAGTGCAATATTGTTTGTAAACCCTAACTGTTTCAGAATTTCTGGTATAAGCACAACATCTTCTTGCCCTTCAGTTATAATAAATCCATCTTCAGCAAAAAAGCAAGAACGTGCATCGTTACCCAAAATATGAGGGTTATAGATATTATGAGTGTAAGATTTAAAATATTCACGACAAGTCTCATCAATTGAAGCAATTGTTGACCCATCTTCTTTTTCAAAAACTCTTGCTATTTCACCTCCATTAATTGCAGCCTCAATAGAAACCATATTTGCTGAATGAGTTGATATAACAATTTGTACGTTTTTTGTTATCTCTAATATTTCATTCAATAATCGTATTTGCAATTGCGGATGTAAACTTAATTCAGGTTCATCGATAACTATTAATTCATCTGATTTAGCTTCAAATAGAGCATCAACGATGAATAATAAACTGACAATTCCTTCGCCTAATCCATCCGAATTATGATATATCGTGTCTGCTTTCTTGACTTTTACATAATATTGCCCGGCATCATCTTGATCAATAGTCCATGGTAATTCTTTGCCAAGTATCTTCCAAAATAACTTATTAAAATCAGAAGGGTGTTTATTCGCATCAAATAATCTGTAGGAAAAATTATTTAGATTATTTCCTCGGAACTGAATGTTTTCGGGATTTTGAATGTATGTATTTCTATCCCATAACGACTTCCCAAAATATGGGTTAAATACTCTTCTAGAGGGTAGGTAATATATTTGAGGTTTCCCTATCTCACTGTTCCATATTGTTTCACTCCCTCCTTCATTTACTGTTGTTAATGAACAGTTTTGGTTATTATATTTAATTTCAATAGATACTTTATCTCCAGCTAGTTTATTTCTTTTTCCTTCTGTAAATGAAGCATTATTTTCTGAAATTTTAGAAAAACATTCAACTATAGTTGACTTTCCTCCTCCATTTGGACCAACTAATACCGTTAATCCACTTCCTTTTTTCCCATTAGGGATAGCAAGTTTTAAACTTTGTTTTTTAGCAAATCCCCTATAACCGCAGCAACTAATTTCTTCTATCATAATTATATATTTTTTACAAAGGTAACAAAACCTATAAAGCTTTGCATATAAAGCTAGTTAATATTTGAGTTTTGATTCAAAATCTTTAAATTTGCATTTAAAACAAATAAATAAGCTTCTATGACTGATATAAATAGATTGAAATTAGTTTTAGTAGAAAAGAAACGGACAAACAAATGGCTTGCTGAAGAACTAGGAGTTAATATTACAACTGTTTCAAAGTGGTGTACAAATACGTCACAACCCGATTTACATACATTAAGAAAAATCGCAGAATTATTAGAGATTAATATTAAAGATTTATTGGTTGATACATTGAAAGTCAAATAATTATGGA
>ERZ857840.2473-NODE-2473-length-17555-cov-8.445200_pt1 | contig 17555 bp, 16 predicted proteins | sample MGYA00519760_ERZ857840 | MGnify/ENA primary metagenome ERZ857840 (study PRJEB31778, sample SAMEA3449371) | human gut metagenome | biome: human gut; feature: human-associated habitat; material: faeces | place: United Kingdom | collected 2010/2012 ... | reverse complement strand
CTCCGCATGGTCTAAGCCATACGGAGGATTAACTGTTTTACGGACACCCGTCTATCATGCCGCTGTTTTTTGCTTGCGTTTTGCGCAAGGCTGTGCTATAATAATCCAGCCGATGCAGGGTTGGTATATCGGTATTACTCTAGCTTCCCAAGCTAGCTAGGCGGGTTCGACTCCCGTACCCTGCTCCATAAAAATACCTCAGTCTTTAAGACTGAGGTATTTTTATGGAACAAAGAAAGAGGAAGGGAGGCAAACGGGAGCGGTAGTGAATGGAGCGCCGGGGGAAAAGCGCCGTGCCGCTGCCGGGGGCAGATGGAGGCATGGCGCTTTTTCCGCAGCCGCAGCTTTTGCAAGGCTATCCGAACGCAGACTTGCAAAAGCTAAATGCGGCAAGGTGGATTTGTTTCAACCCGAGGTGGCCTGCCGCGCACGGCAGGTCGACTCCCGTACCGCTTGCCGCCTCTCCCTCCCCTCACGCCGAGAGATGGTGGTGCGAGCCGGAGAGAAGATGACGCCATATCAGCTTTGAGGAGTCGATAATATACCGGCAGTCCGTCTGCACGGTGCCCGCGCCCTTGAGATAGCGCTCATGCAGGGCGTCGACATCCCGTATGCCGCGGAGCTTCTGCTCTCCGCGCGCCGCAAGCTCTTTCAGATGCTCCACGAAATTCGCGTGGAGCTGCTTTTCATATTGGATATGCTCCACCATCGAGCCGCCGAACACACTGTTGTGCGGATAGGTGAAGCTGTCAACGGCATAGTGGATAAGCGTTCCGAGCGAAAACCACTGCCACAGGGAGTGTACACCGCTGTTTGAGAGCCGGTGCATGAGCTTATGGCGGTGCTTGCTGGAATTATCCGCATGGTGACCGTGCAGGAACTCATGCTTTATAGAGCCGCGCGCGTATGTAAATGGGTTTATATCCGGCTCGACGCAGCCGAACAGGAACGCGAGCCGCTGTACGCCGCTGAGCTTTGTATCCTTCTGCGCGAGTAAAAGCTTGCCTATCTGTAAATGATCCTTTTTCTTCATAAGAGCCTCCTGCGGTCTTACCGCAGTGCATGGTATACTCCTTATCCGCGCAATGGTCAAGCAGATTTTATGAACAATTTAATGTAAAGAGCCGCCCTATGCGTCTTACATAGGGCGGCGTAAATCTTCATATTCCGTTTTATTCAAGCCCGTTCAGGGAAAACTCAAACTGCATCGCAAGCGCACGGAACAGCTCGCGCATGACCTGCTCCGATATTCCGCGGATATCGAGCCCTGAGATGGAGCCGATGATCTTTTCCTGTTCTTCTTCCGGGACCTTAAATGCACTCATAGTCATAGCGAGGAAGCGGCTCAGCTTCTTTTCAAGCGTAAAATACTTATCGCATTTGCGCGCCATATAGCCACGCATTATCCCAGCCGTGCCTATTTCAAGCTCATAAAAATCGCTCTCGGTATAACCGGGCAGATACGGCGAAAAGATGTGATACAATTCCTCGGAGGTATGCTCATGAATATAATCCATGGCCTCCTGATGCGTATAGGCCTCAAGATATATCTCGCGCAGGTTCTCGTTAAGCTCCGTCAGCGTCATCTGTATGGAGGTCTCCACCGCATATACAAACACTGGTGAAGCATTCTCCCCGGCGATCTTTCGCGCCACTCCGAACTGATTGCCGAACATAAACTCTACGAGCTCGACCAGTACTCCGTCCTTTGCGCGGAATATATTCTGAAAGCTACTTGCCGAGACATCCGCCTCACGAATGATCTCCGCAACGGTCGTACCCTTGTATCCCTTTTCAAGAAACAGCCTTACACAAGCGGTAAGTATCCGCTTCTTCGCCGGAAGACTTGCGCTTGTTATAGCCATGCCGTCAACCCCTTTCCTGCAGCTTGCCTTTCAAATCTTGACAGCTTATACTACAACATTTTTTGCCTCATTGCAAGACTCTTTATGCTCTCTTATCGCATCGGCTATGTACTATACCATATTTTTACAAGCAAAAAATCCCTGTTTCCGCAAGGGAAACAGGGATTTTCAGTTTATTATCAGTCCTTATTCCGTTTCGGGCAGAGCCGGTGCGGACTGCTTTGGAGGCTTACCGAGCAGGAGCGTCAGCACACCGAGACCGAGCGGCACGGCGACGAGGCCGGTAATGAAGCTGAGTCCGGGCACGCAGTAGACGATCCGCCACGCAAGAAGGCCTATCGGCAGCTCCGCAAAATAGCAGGGCGCTTTCCTGAGCGCGCGGCGCCAGATAAGCATGCCGATGAAAAAGCTCAGGAACACCGGAGAAGCAACGATCGCCGCGGCATAGACGAGCAGCAGCACGAAGGCGAGCCGCAGTCCTATGCGCGTTATCATCAGCAGCACCGCCGCGACGGGCAGCCCGGCCAGCACCGCAAAGCCGATGCCGAAGGCTCTGGCGTAATCGCCGAAAGCCGCGCCGTAATACTTAGAGTCGAGCTTTTCCCATATCGGGGTGAGCCACAGCAGAACGAACGCCACAGCCGCCGCGCCGAGATAGCTCAGCACAACGCTGAGCGCCTTGCTGCCGACGCTTTTATGAACAGGCGCGGACGCGTTCTCTATCTCCTCGTACACCTCAGCGGCGGAGAGCACCGACTTCGGCGCGCTCACCTGAGCACTGCTGCCATAGTGTACCGTGCCGCCGATCTTTGCGCTGTCGCTTATCACGATCTTATCGGCGCTCAGATACAGGTCGCCGCCGATGCTGCCGTCGATAACGACGGAGCCTGCGGCAATGTACGCGCTGCGCTCGACGCTGCCCCTTATCTCAACGGTGCTGCCCGCGGCGAAAAGGTCACGCCCGACGCTGCCGAATATGTACACGTTATTGCCCGCGGCAAAGGCATCGTTCTCAGCACCGCCGCTGAAGACAAGCTGGTTGCCTGCGGCCATGAGGTACTCGCAGCTGCCCTGTACCTGCACATCGCTGCCTGCGGCAAACTGCACGCCCTTGACCTGCGCCGAGCTATCCACACTGCCCCCGGCGGTGAACAGGGAGCCGTCATAGCTCCCGGCGGCGCTGCCCTCGGCAAAGCCCGCACCGGAAGTCTCCGCAAAGGCGGGGCCGGTCATCGCCGTCAGCATTGCCAGCGTCAGAACGAGCGCCAGCACAAATCCGATCTTTTTCATTTTTGTCCTATTCCTCCATCTCTTGGTTCGTTATACTCTTAACATAAAACTATTTGCATTAATTGTCAACAGATATCGGCTGCATGAATTTATTAATTTTCATTAAGGCGCAGCTGCAAATGTCAATTTCGTCCGGGTCTTGAAAAAGTCACAATTTTAATATATGCTGTAATACGTAAGCCTTACCAACGAAAGAGGTCGATCAAATGAAAGCTCAGAAATTTATCGCCATATTGCTGGCGCTGCTTCTGTCGGCGGCGCTGTCCCCCGCGGCCTACGCTCAGGAACCGGAGATGCCGTCCGAGGTCGAGACCGAAGTCCCGGCTACCGAAACGCCGTCTGCCGAGCCTACAGCCGCGCCCACTGAGACGCCGTCCGTGGAGCCTACGGTCGAGCCGACCGCGTCTCCGGCAGTATCGCCTACCGCCACGCCGGCTGCTACACCATCGGTGCCGGTAATAACCAAGCAGCCCACCGGGGAGACGCTCAAAGCCGGTGAGTCCGCCATGTTCATCGCCCGCGCGGATAATTATTCATGGTGCGCATGGCGCTTTTACGACAAGAACGGCACAGAGATAGTCTTTGACAAGATATGGGGCTACTTCCCCGATCTCCGCCTCAGCGGCGGCAACAGCGAGGTGTTCACCATCTCAAACGTCCCTCAGGGCATGAACGGCTGGTCGGTAGCCTGCCTGTTCAGCAGTGAGGACGGAGAGTGGGAGTACACTGACGCGGCAAAGATAACCGTCACCGCCGCGGCTTCGCCCTCTCCCAAGCCCACCGCGACGCCGAAGCCGAGCGCATCTCCGTCAGCCACGCCCGCGCCGTCGGCAAGCGTCTCACCGAGCGTTTCTCCGTCCGCCACTGCCCTGCCGTCTCCGACGGCGAGCGCCGCTCCCGTTAAAGAAGCAAGCGCCGGGGCACTTATCACCGCCGCCGTTATCAGCATCATGGCGATAATCGCCGCAATTATCGCGGCAATCGTGATAAGCTCCAAGCGCAACAAGAAGAAGTCCAAGCACTCGAAACACTAACACATACTCTGCCGGCACTCTCCGACTGTTCGGAGAGTGCCGTTTTTTCTTTTTACCACACCAACCACCGCGAAAAGCGCTTTTTCCAGCAATGTTCACAAGTCATTATTGATTTCTTGCCCCGCTGCTGGTATAATATTAACACGTTATGTAACCCTTTCGAAAGTGGGTGTGACCATGAACTCTGTCGGGCTGCTTCTCCCGATAATTATCATCCTTGCCGTCGTCGCGGCGCTTGTGATCTCCTGGTTCGTTGCCGGTGAGTTCTTCAGAATTGCCGAGGACAAGGGCTACCATGAGCGCAAGTATTTCTGGATATCGTTCCTTCTCGGCTTTGTCGGCTACCTGCTGATAGCCGCCATGCCCGACAGAAGCGTGGGGCAGAGCGTCGTCAGCAATGACGAGCTGCCCGATCTTTAAAGGAGGGGCAGCCATGGCGGAAAGATACACAAGGCTTTATACCCTGCCGGAGAATCTCTATACGGAGGGTGCGCCGCTCGTCATCGCGGCGGGGGCGCTGCTCAAGGATAACCAGACCGGGAAGGTGCTGGCGCAGCTCAAGTACCGCTCCATATGCAGCCGTCCCATCCGCGCAATAAAGGTGCTCATCACCGGGTACGATATGGCTAAAGCCGTCGTCTGCCGGGAAGAGCACCAGTACCTCGACCTTGAGATAGGGCGCGATGAATACTGGGGCTCGAAGGAGGCCGTCTACCTCCCCGACCGCTCGGTGCGCTCCTACTCCGCGGCGGTGCTCGCGGTCTATTATGCCGACGGCGGCAGCTACGTCTCCGATTCTCAGCGCTGGGAGCCGCTGCAGGAGCAGGCAGGGCTCGACACGAAGCTCTGGGACAAGGAGCTTGCAAAGCAGTACCGGATAGACACCACGCCGAAGAGCGCCTTTGTGCCCATGCGCCAGAAGGACCTGTGGCTGTGCGCCTGCGGCGAGATAAACCGCGACGGCGAGCGCTGCCATGTATGCTCTCAGGAGCTGGATACGCTCATTGCCAAGCTCGATGTCGATCTTCTCCGCGAGGAAAAGACTGAGCGTCTCCGCCGCGAAGAGGAGCACGCCTCCGCCGTCGACGCCGTGCGTGACGCGCACGCGAAAAAGGCTAAGAAGATCGCTCTTATTGCCGTGCCCATCGCGCTCATCGCCGCGGCGGCCATAGTTTCCTCCGTGGTATCCTCCAAGAACGCCCGCGCCTATGACGAAGCCCTCGCTCTGCTCGACGCCGGGCGCTACAATGAAGCCGACGTCGCTTTCACAAAGCTCGGCAATTATAAGGACAGCGCCGAAAAGGCCGAGGAGGCCGCAGGCAAGGGGCAGGAGAACACCGCCTACACCAAGGCCTGCAAGCTCCTTGAAGACGGCAGCTTTGACGAAGCGCACGATGCGTTTATCGCCCTCGGTGATTATGAAGACTCTGCCGAGAAAGCCAATGAGGCGCTGTATCAGAAGGCAGGCGTGCTTCTTGAGAGCAGCAGCTTCGATGAGGCATACGCGCTCTATACCGAGCTCGGCGATTACTGCGACAGCGCGGAAAAGGCCGACGGCTTCGTCCAGCGCAGGGTCAGCATGACGACAAGCTATGACGAGAGCTGCTCCGGCCCCCTGACGACGACCTACACCTACAGCAGTGACGGTGTCCTGCTGTCCGAGACACGGCTGTACTCCGAGTACCCCTCGATGGATGACCAGACCTATGAGTACGAATACGCGCCCGACGGCAGCTACACCCTCACGCGCGATCAGGTCTCCTCCGTCTATGACGATCATGGGAACCTGCTCGGTCAGGGCGGCGTGTTCCAATATGACTATGTGTACGAATACTATGATGACGGGACTATGTCCTCCTGCACCGCTCTTGCCGAGGGCAGTGAAGACACGCTCTGGATCGAGGAGTACGACCGGCACGGCAGTATGGACAGATACATCGAGGCCGACGGCACGGCTTACGACTTCGTAAACACCTACAAGGGAGAGCTACTGTACCAGCAGGACAAGTACGACGCGAGCGGCACGCTGGTCGGCAACATCAAATACGAATATGACGGCGATGGCCGTCTCACGAAAAAGACCGTCATAGAAAACGGCAACGTCAGCAAAGCCGTTGTGACCGAGTTCGTCTACGGCTATGTCTACGCGCCCGACGCGAAGGCCGCCGAGGAAGCGAAGAAGGCCGCGGAAGAGGAGGCAAAGCTCGCCGCAGAGGCCGCCGCGCAGAGCGAAGAAGCGGACAGCGCGGAAGATGCGGCGGAGACCGCCGAGCCTGAAGTCACCCCGGAAGCCGTGCAATAGACACGCAATTACAGATTGGAAAAAGCCTCGCAGAGTTTTTTGCCCGCAGGCAAAAAATCAGTCAAATACATTTTCTCCGGCGGCGTGTACGTCGGAGAAAATACTTCTCACGAAGTGAGTGTCGAATTGTCCGCTTAAAGCGGACAATGAGGCGCAGAACGGAGTGCAGCCCCTTTTTGCCAAAGAACCTCTTAGAGGTTCTTTGGCAAAAAGATATGTTTACAGTTCATTCACTTGACTTCGGGTGTCAAGTGTGTTAGTCTAATCGAGGATACATTGACGCTGCTCTGTCGGCTGCTGTTCCCACCGGGAACCGGGCACACGACAGGCAGTATATTTTTTTGCGAAAGAGGAATTGATTCAAAATGGCAGATTACGACGTAATAGTTATCGGCGCGGGCCCCGGCGGTATCTTCTCCGCCTATGAGCTGGTCAAGGCAAACCGCGGTCTCAAGGTCGCGGTGTTCGAGCTTGGCCGTCCGCTGGATAAGCGCAGATGCCCCATCGACGGCAAAAAGATCAAGTCCTGCGTCAAGTGCAATATCTGCAATATAATGAGCGGCTTCGGCGGCGCGGGCGCTTTCTCCGACGGTAAGTACAACATCACCAACCAGTTCGGCGGCACGCTCTATGAGCATGTCGGCAAGCAGGAAGCGATCGACCTCATGATGTATGTCGATGAAATAAACCGCACCCACGGCGGCGAGGGCACGAAGCTCTACTCCACCGCGAACACCAGCATCAAGCGCATGTGCCTTGAAAACGGCCTGCATCTGCTTGACGCGCAGGTGCGCCACCTCGGCACCGACATAAACTACGTCGTGCTGGAGAACATATACAACGAGCTCAAGGATTGCGTGGACTTTCACTTTGAGTCCGCCGTCACGAGCGTTGCCAAGGTCGAGGGCGGCTACGAGGTTCAGCTCGGCGATGAGAGCTACACCTGCACCGACTGCATCATCTCCGTCGGCCGCAGCGGCAGCAAGTGGATGGAATCCGTCTGCTCCTCGCTGGATATCCCGACCAAGTCCAACCGCGTCGACATCGGCGTGCGCGTCGAGCTGCCCGCGGAGATATTCTCCCACCTCACCGATGAGCTCTATGAGAGCAAGATAGTCTACCGTACGGAGAAGTTCGAGGATCTGGTGCGCACGTTCTGCATGAACCCGCACGGCGTCGTCGTCAACGAGAACACCAACGGCATTGTCACCGTCAACGGCCACAGCTATGAGGATCCCGCAAAGCACACCGAGAACACGAACTTCGCCCTGCTCGTCTCCAAGCACTTCTCCGAGCCGTTCAAGGACTCCAACGGCTACGGCGAGAGCATCGCGCGCCTGTCGAACATGCTCGGCGGCGGCGTCATGGTGCAGCGCTTCGGTGACCTTGTCCGCGGCCGCCGCAGCACCGAGCGCAGGATCCAGGAAAACTTCGTCACGCCGACCCTCGCTGCCACTCCCGGCGACCTGAGCCTTGTCATCCCCAAGCGTATACTCGACGGCATCATCGAGATGATCTACGCCCTTGACAAGATTGCCCCCGGCACCGCCAATGACGACACTCTGCTCTACGGCGTTGAGGTCAAGTTCTATAATATGGAAGTCGAGATCGACGACGATCTCCAGACCAAGTGCCCCGGCCTGTATGTCATCGGCGACTGCTCCGGTGTCACGCACTCCCTGTCCCACGCCTCCGCAAGCGGCGTACATGTGGCGCGCCACATCCTGTCGAAGCACTGATAATAGTAAGGGCAATACCATGCAAAGCGTCTGGCGTATATGCGGTATTGCCCTTGATTTTTTGTTATTATGCGTGTATATTTGGAACGTATTTTCAAATTTATAGTATCTCTGCTTTCAGGAGGGCACCGCATGGCAAAGAAGCAGAATTTCATACACGGCGCCGCGATACTCACCGTCGGCGTTATCATAATGAAGCTGCTGGGCTTCATCTATAAAATACCTCTCGGCAACATACTGGGCGACGAAGGCTATTCCATGTTCACCAGCGCCTACAGTATCTATTTCATTTTCTTCACGCTGGCAACAGCAGGCCTTCCCGTCGCGCTCTCGCGGCTCATCGCCGAGGCCGACGCGAACGGCCGCGCAAAGCAGGAGGAAAAGACCTTCCGCGTTGCGCTCGCGACCTTTGCGGTGATAGGCATCATCTTCGCGCTGATACTGTTCCTGTTCCCGGAATGGCTCGCCGCGAAGTACCTTGAGAACCCCGACGCGGCGCTGAGCATAAAGGCCATGGCACCGTCGATACTGCTGGTGTGCCTTGTCTCCGCCTACCGCGGCTACTGTCAGGGCAACGGCAACATGATCCCCACGACGGTGGACGAGGTGCTCGAGGTGCTCTTCAAGGTCATCTCCGGCCTGATCCTCGCCTCGTGCCTGCTCAAGGCCGGCTTCGGCAAGCCCGTGGGCTCCGCCGGTGCGATACTCGGCGTCTCCATCGGCTCGGTCATTTCCCTGCTGTATATGATAATATACAAGCGCCGCCATTACTCCGAGCTGTCCGCGTCCTACACTGCCGGTATCCACGACCCGAACGACACGCCTGACGATGATGGGGTCGTCGACTCTGCGTGGAAGATCGTAAAGGACATTCTCTCCATCGGCATCCCCATCGCTTTCGGCGCATGCATCATGGCCATCCTCAACTCCGTCGACTCCAAGCTCTGCATGAACCGTCTCCAGTCCGCCGCGGGCTTCTCCTATTATCAGGCGAAGGTACTCTACGGCGTATACGGCAAGGCGCAGACGCTCTTCAATCTCCCTGCGGCCTTCATCACGCCGCTCACGATAGCGATAGTCCCGGAGATATCCGGCGCGATAGCCAAGGGCGCAAACGCCGCCGCGCGCAGGACCTCGGCGGACGCGATGCGCATCTCCGCCGTCATCAGCCTGCCGATGGGCGTGGGGCTCACTGTCCTTGCCTACCCGATAATGAACGTCCTCTACCCCAACAGCAACGCCGCGGGTCCTGTGCTGCTGGCAATAATGGGCGCGGCTTCGTTCTTCGTCTGCACGGTGCTGATGGAAAACGCCATTCTCCAGGCCTCCGGGCATGAAAAGCTCACGATGGTCACAATGATAAGCGGCGGGCTTGTGAAGATCATTGTCAACTGGTTCCTCGTCGCGCAGCGCTCCATCAACATATACGGCGCGCCGGTCGGGACTCTTGTCAGCTACGTTGTCATGGCGCTGATGAACTACATCTTTATATGTGTCGCTCTCAAGCACCGCCCGAAGCTCTTCGGTATCTTCGCCCGTCCCCTCGCCGCAAGCGTCCTCATGGGCGCGGCAGCATGGGCGATATACGGCCTGTGCTCGCGCTTCATTGGCGCGGTATCGTGGTCGCGCATCGCGCTGTGCATGCTCGCAGCCATCGCCGTCGCGGTGATAGTGTATCTCGTGTCGACTATCGCGCTCCGCTCCATCACCAAAGAGGACATGAAACTCATCCCCGGCGGGGAAAAAATCGCGAATTTCTTGCACATCCGTTAATTTTTATGTGAAACTCTGATTATATTGCAATTTTCTCTTGATTAACGGGGAAAAGTGTGGTAGAGTTTGACTGCTGTCCGTTCAGCGGGCAGTACGGCAATGAGTATTCCACCGCCTTTTGGGGAACACTCCAATAAACAGGCAGCAAGCCGTAGAATCAATTAGGAGGAAATATATAATGAATAAGGCAGAACTCGTAGCAGCCGTCGCAGAAAAGACCGCTCTTTCCAAGAAGGACAGCGAAAAGGCCGTTAACGCAGCATTCGAGGCCATTACCGCAGCTCTCGTCGGCGGCGACAAGGTTCAGCTCGTCGGCTTCGGCGCATTTGAGGTCAAGGAGCGCAACGCCCGCGTCGGCCGCAACCCCAAGACCAAGGAAGAGATCCAGATCCCCGCAAGCCGCGTTCCCGTTTTCAAGGCCGGTAAGGCTCTGAAGGACGTCGTCGCAAAGTAAGAATAAGCTTTGATTTTCAGCCGCCTTTCCGTTCAGAAAAGGCGGCTGTTTTATAAATACCATCAGCTGATGGTGTCATCCATTCATAAGGAGTTTATGATGAGGCTCGATAAATATCTGAAAGTTTCCCGGCTGATAAAGCGCCGCACCGTTGCGAACGACGCCTGCGACGGCGAGCGCGTCAGCGTAAACGGCAGGCAGGTCAAGGCCAGCTATCAGGTCAAGGTCGGCGACGTGATTGAGATCGCATTCGGCCAGCGTACGCTCAGGGTCGAGGTCACCGCCGTGACCGAGAACGTGACCAAGGCGGATGCGCCCGCAATGTATAAGGAGCTTCCGTGATGACGGAGCAGGAACGCGCAGAGCTTGAGCGCCTTAAGGCAGCGCTCAGGCAGGTGAATGAAAACTCCGGCTACGGCTCGGACGCGACCTTTACGACCCGGCTCGTGTTCAGGGCAGCGGTGCTGCGCTATTGGCGCGCCGACCGTGACGGCGCGGTATACCGGCTGTTTGAAACGTTCGCGGAGCTGGACGGCGGCGCGGAGCTTACCCGGCTCCGGTGCAGCTCTGCCGGTGAGCAGCGTCAGGCAATGGATGCTCTCGCCGCAAAGCTCGCGCAGGCGCTGCCGGATGTCCCCGCCGAGGACGCGCGGGAGCTGTGCTATGCCTGCATGTGCGCCGTCTCTGGGCGGGACAGTCTCACCGAGGAATACGGTGACGCGCACAGGGCGGCGCAGGATCAGATGAACCCGCTCGTCCCGGTCATCGTCATCATTGTCATCGCCGCGCTCGTATTCTTAGCGTATCGCTTTGCATAAACAAACAGGCTCGCCGTGATTTGCGGCGAGCCTGTTGTTATTTATATCATGTACTGCTTCAGCACGTCGGGTGCAGTCTCGGGATCCATCGAGATGCTGATGACGAATTCGATGTTCTCCTTATCGGAATATGCCGCCAGCCACTGGATGAAGCCGACGAGCGAGCCCTCGGACTTATCATCCACGAGCTTGAAGAAATTATCAATGAAGAAGTGGGTAATGTCATAATTGCCTGCGTGTATACCGGAAATGAAGCCCTTCAGGAACTCATAGCTGCCGATATCATAGCTGCCGGCGTCGATAAGACGCGCCTTGTAAGGAATGTCATAAGTGAGCTTGCGATCCTTCTCGATGCAGATAACGTCGCCGGTATCCTCATCGACCGCTTTGCATACCAGACCCACCAGAGCTTTCGTCTTGCCGGATCCTTTCAGGCCTATAATCAGTTTGACCATAATAACCACTCTCCCTGTAAATTATGTTTAGATTTTCGTAAACCGGAAACCGGCACCGTGGTCGGTTTCCCCTGAGAACAGATTAACATTTTTCTGCGCCGTGTGCAAGAGTGATATGTGAATCGTCGGTAAATTTTCTGCCGGATATAATGTTAGGCAAGGCTATACAAAAGCGCTCGCCGTGTCAAAACACGTCTGCGATACAGTGAAAAAAAGTTGAAATTACCAAGAGTTTTCAGCGATTTCCTTGACTATCGAGTGGCGATGTGCTAAACTTTTATCATAAAGCGTGTGTGTCCGCGATGCGCTGCGGCACACACGCCTTGCGGAAAACGGAAAAATTTCAAAAGAGGTGTATTGCTTGAAAGATCTTAAGCATCTTATTTATTTTGAGAACCTGCTTCAGGATGCTCAAAATGAGCTTGTCACTCAGGCAGTGAACGAAGGCAAGTATGCTCTGGGCTACAATTGCTACTACATACCCGAGGTCCTGCTTAACCTTCCCGGCTGCTTCTCGTCCAGACTGAGAGCGCCGCGCTGCACATCCACCGATGTCGCCAGCTACTACATGACCAACCGCACCTGCCCCTACGCCCGCTCCATCCTTGAGCGCGCGATCGAAGGCGGCTACAACTACCTCAACGCTCTGTTCGGCGCGGAGTGCTGCGCCACGATGGAGCGTATGGAGGAACACTTCTTCCTCATTAACCCCGTGAAGAACGACAGGTTCTTCGTCACCCAGATCGACCCGCCCATGAAGGGCGATAAGACGAACCTTGACTATTACAAGGCACAGCTCAAGCTCAAGGTCGTCGACAAGCTGCACGATGAATACGGCATCGATACCTCCGAGGAGGCCATGCGCAAGGCCATCGAGGATCATAACGAGATAAGCCGCATCATCACCGAGATCGGCAATTTCCGCAAGGCGGAAAACCCCAACATCACCGGCTATGAGTTCCACGTCATCGAGCTTGTCAGCCAGGTCTGCCCGCATTATCTCATCAAGCCCTACCTTGAGGAGACACTTGAAGAGCTCAAGACCCGCGAACCGGAAGAGAAGTTCCCGTTCCGCGCAAAGGTCGTGCTCGTCGGCTCCGAGATAGATGACCCGGATTTCACCAAGCTCGTCGAGAGCTGCGGCGCGATGGTCGTTGCCGACCGTTACTGCTTCGGCTCCTTCCCCGGCCGCGAGCAGATCGAGATACGCGACGGTGAGAGCGCATTCGACGCCATCTGCCGCCATTATCTATTCTGGAACCAGTGCGCCCGCTTCATGGACGGCGAGAAGATAGACCAGCGCCACAGTGAGGTCAAGCGCCTTGTCGATGAGTTCCATGCCAACGGCATCATCTATGAGAACATGAAGTTCTGCGAGTTCTGGAGCTACGAAAAGGTCCTCGCCCACCACATTTTCACAAACGAGCTCGGCATCCCCACCTGCACCATCGAGAAGGAATACGCTCTCGGCGCGGTCGGCCAGCTCCGCACCCGCTTCCAAGCCTTTATTGAGTCTCTGGAAATCAAGCAGATACAGGGAGGCAAGTGAAATATGAAAGCAACAGATAAGCTTATAGCCGCTATTGATAAAAAGCTCGAACGCTTCGATCCCATCTGGCAGGCCGAGCACGGCACCGGCGGTCAGCGCTCCCGCTACTATGACAAGACCGGCGTCGCCAAATGGCGCGAATGGCGCGGCGTGAAGGACACCTTCTATGATTACACCCAGTGGCTCAATAACCTGCTGAGCATGGTGCAGATGGTCGCCTCCGCTCCTATCCCCTGCCTCAAGGGCTTCTGGGAGTATCGCTGGATGGGCTCCTACCTCGGCACCTTTATGTTTATCGACCGTCTGTTCGAGGGCTTCCGCGGCTATGAGCTGCGCACCGCCCATGCGAATATGCACGCCATCGTCCAGAGCCTGACAAAGCGCATCGCGCTCGTGCTCGCAAACGACAAGCGTCTCGGCGGCGGCCCGCGCAGCGATGACTTCATCCCCTTCGATGAAGTCCTGCCTCCGCTGTTCATGACCGGCTTCAAGGGTCTTATCCCCTTCCCGCTCCAGACGCTTCCCGAGTTCATCATCTGCGATGTTGACCAGCATATAGAGCCGTATTATATCGACGTTGCCGAATCCTTCGGTCTGCCTGCTGACGTCTGCTCCCGCTGCGCGGCTGAGACCGGCGTTGCGATAGACGACGCCTTCCCGATAATCGGCAAGGCCTTCGTCACTACCAATATGCCCTGCAACGCCTCCGAGTGCACCTCGATGATCCAGCGCCGCCGCGTGAACCTGCCGGACTTCCCCGTAACGCTGGCCATGATCCACAACGAGCCGGGCGCACACCCCTATTCCACTCAGGTCCTTAAGGATACCATCGCTTTCATTGAGAAGGAATATGGCGTAAAGTACGACTGGGACGAGCTGTTCAAGTACGCAAAGCTCATGAACGAGCAGAACACCATCGAGCTTGAGAAGTGGGATTACTTCAAGACCCCCTACGCCGCCCTCTGCGGCATCGCCGAGACGCTCTACCGCCTGTACTCCTGGGCTTCCGTCAACGGCACCGATCCGTACTTCAACAAGGTCGACCGCAAGGTCATCGAGATCATGCGCAAGGCATATGAAGAGAAGTACCAGCCCTTCGGCGGCAGGACGCGCCACCGCGCCTTCCTGTGGGGACCCTCCGCGGTCTATTATACCGACTTCCCGACCTGGACGCAGAACTGCTGGGGCATCAACATCGTCCTGAACATGGACTCCACCATGGGTCACAACATGATCAGCACGACCGACCCCGATCAGGCGCTCATGGATCTGGCGCTGTTCAGCGAAAAGGGCGTTATGCGTCACATGGCCGTCGGCGGCTGGGACAACGTCAACTCCGTCTGGGAGTGGGCCAAGAACTTCAACTGCGACATGGTCCTCATGAACGACAACATCGCCTGCAAGGGTATGCTCGGCGTGCACGCCATGATGGAGGAGCAGGCACGCGACCTTGGCTTCCACTTCATCTTCATCGAGCACGACCTCGAGGACTGCCGCACCGTGCCGCGCCGCGATATGCGTAAGTGCGTCAACGAGTATATGTCCATCGTGCTCAACGAGCAGCCGCTCGACCCGACGCTGGTCGACTTCGACGACTCCGCGGCGTACTAAGAAAGGCAGGTACCGACTATGAATATGAAACTCGCTGCAAAGATCATGGGCAAGGTCGGCCTTGTCGGCTTTATCGGCTTCGTTGCGACCTTCACGATCTATATGTTCAATCTCGAGAACAAGCTCATCTACTATGTGCTGCGCCCCTTCCTGAACAAGCACTACGATTCTCAGGTGCGCGACAAGCGCATCGTCTGAGCGTTTCGCAAATCGCATAAATCGAAACCCCGCTGCTTCGGCAGCGGGGTTTTTGCGTGTGCCGCAGGCACACGCTCCACAGAGGACCGCTTCGCTGGGTCCTCTGTGGAAGAGATCGCAGCTCGCTGCAGCGCACGCATTGTACACCAAAGGCGCCCAATGCGCACGTTTGCGAGCCGAGCGGTATTTTCTCCGCCGTACACGCCGCCGGAGAAAATGATTGGAATTTTTTTGCATCTGCGGACGAAAACTCTGAGAGGCTTTGTGACGTCACAAATGCCGCAGGGCGCGAAAAAGCCCGCGTGCAGTGCACGCGGGCTGCTTTTCGCAAGGATCTTGTCCGATCTTACTTGATGCCGTACTTCTTGTTGAACTTGTCAACGCGGCCGCTGGTGTCAACGAGCTTCTGCTTGCCGGTGTAGAACGGGTGGCACTTGGAGCAGATCTCGATGGAGATGTTCTGCTTCGTGGAGCGGGTCTCGTACACGGCGCCGCAGGCGCAGCGGATCGTGGTCGGCTGGTAATTCGGATGGATACCGTCTTTCATAGTCATTCACCTCATAATAAGCTGTCTTGAGCACGGGCTGGTCCATGGTTACAAGACGCAACCTGAATTCTACCATGCCGATGACAGAAAAGCAAGCGTTTTTGTAATTTTTTTATGCGTCCGTCTCCGGAACGTCGGCGCTGCAGCCGCAGTGCAGAAAATACAGCGTCCTCCGGCAGACGGGGCGGCCGGTGATGCGCGCCATTGCCCCGGCATAAGCGCGCAGCTGCGCGGCATAGTACGCCGTGCGCTCCGGCACGGCATCCGGGCGGATGCGGTCGGTCTTGTAGTCCACGATGACGAGGCCGTCCGGTGTCTCGAACCACGCGTCCACCACGCCCTGCAGCAGCACCTGCTCCTCACCCGCGCCGGGGAAGAACGTCTCCGCCGGGCACAGGAGCGAGAAGCGAAACTCCCGCCGCAGCGTGCCCGTAGCTTCTGCCGCCGCAAGCGCCGCGCCGAGCGGTGTGCGCATCAGCTGCAGAAGCGAGGCCGTGTTCACGGCCTGCGCCTCACGCGCCGTGAGCTGTCCCCGCGCAGCGAGCGCCTGCACCTGCGCGGCGATGCCATCGGGCGTCTGCGCATCGGCAAAGTGCAGATATTGCAGCGTGCGGTGCGTGGCCGTGCCGCGCTCGGCGGCGGTGAGTTTGCGCTCCCGCACCGAAAAATCTGGCCGGCGAAAGACCTGCGTGCGCGGTGCATCCCGGAGTAGCGGCGCACCGGCGTCCTCGGGCGGCGCGGTCTCCGGTTCAAGCCGCTTGAGCTCCGTCGCCGTCACCTTCGACGGCAGCTCGGTCGCCTGCGCGTGCGCATAGCGGAACGTGAGCGCGCGTTCGAGCTGCGCCAGCAGGGCGGGATCCGGCTCCGGCAGTGTGGGTGCGGCCTCCGCCTCCGCATTGCCGGCCGCAGTGTCCGCCGTCAGATAGACGTAGTTCCGGCGCAGATAGCGCTCATCCCGGTCGAGCAGCGCACTCTGCAGCAGCCAGTGCAGCGGGCTCTGCGCAGCGCGCAGCAGCTCCGGCGCGAGGGGCACGGTGGCCGTGGCGGTCAGGGTGCTGACGGTCTTGCCGATGCCGCGCACGGTGCCCGTGATGACGAGCCGCTCCTTCGCGCGCGTCATGGCCACGTACAGCAGGCGCATCTCCTCCGAGAGCGTCTCGGTCAGCAGCTGCGCCGCGATCGCCTGCCGCGCGATGGTCGGGTATTCCACGCCGTGCTCGAGATCCGTGCACTTCGGCCCGAGACCGAGCACCGGGTGCACGAGCACGCTCTCGCGTGCGTCGGATTTGTTGAACAGGCGCGCCGTGTCGCACAAAAACACGAACGGGAACTCCAGCCCCTTGGATTTGTGGATGCTCAGGATGCGCACGCTGCGGCTCTCGCCGCCGGGGGCGGCGGGCTCCACACCCTCGGTCTCCTGCCGCTGCATCCAGAGCAGGAAGCGGTGCAGCCCGCGCGCGCCCGTCTGTTCAAACTGCTGCGCAAGATCGAGCAGGAGCAGCACATTGCGCCGCCGCAGTTCGCCGTCCGGCATCGCGCTCGTGAGCGCCATGACGGCGCGGTCGTCCACGACGTGCCACAAAAATTCGCTCAGCGGCAGCTCGATCGACAGCGCGCGGTAGCGCGCGAGCACGTCGAGAAAGTCCCGGCAGTCGTCGCGCGTCTCGGCGGCGAGCGTGACGGCGGTGTAAAAATCGTGCTCGCGGTCGCACGTGCGCACGGCGGCCAGATCGTCCGCCGTCAGGCCGAACAGCGGCGAGCGCAGCGCCGCGATCAGCGGCACGTCCTGGTGCGGATTGTCCACCACCGCCAGCAGCGAGCAGAGCACCGACACCTCCTCGGACGTGTAGAACCCGCCGCTCGTCTCCGCCGATACGGGGATGCCCTGCGCCTCGAGCGCGGCGCGGTACACGGGGCCGA
>ERZ857840.2466-NODE-2466-length-17620-cov-3.260404_pt1 | contig 17620 bp, 16 predicted proteins | sample MGYA00519760_ERZ857840 | MGnify/ENA primary metagenome ERZ857840 (study PRJEB31778, sample SAMEA3449371) | human gut metagenome | biome: human gut; feature: human-associated habitat; material: faeces | place: United Kingdom | collected 2010/2012 ... | reverse complement strand
TAGCACCCAGCTTTTCATGTTCTTCGATGTTAGCCTGTGCCTCGTTCAGTGCTTTACTTTCAGCTTCCTTACCTAAATTGACAATGTAGTTGGCAGCATCGCGAATATCACTGATGTTGATGTTCATCAGATACAAACCGAATTTGCGAAGTTCAGTATCAATATTATCTTTCACTTTAGCCAGGAACTTATCCCGGTCAGAATTTAATTCTTCGATAGTCATATCGGCGATCACCATACGCATCTGACCATATACAACATCAGTAATTAAGTTCTGCTTGTCATCCATCGTCAGACCCAGCATACGTTCTGCGGCATTCTGCATCACTTCGGGATCTGTGCTGATGGCTACGGTGATTGTAGTCGGCACATCTACACGAATATTCTGAGCGGATAGCGCACCGGTCAGTTTACATTCGATCTGCATGGGTTTCATGGACAGGAATTCGTAGCCTTGAATAATAGGCCATACGAAGGCTGCACCACCGTGGTATAGTTTTGCCGACTTTTTATCTCCTCCCGTTTTACCATATACGACGAGTACCTCGTCACTCTTACATTTGCGGTAACGGGATAGGATACCAATGAAGGTAAGCAAAATGACTGCCACTAATATAGCAGCCATTATCAACATTTCTTGTGTCATAAAATTATGTATTTGAATAGTTATTGAATGAACAGTGTTCCGTCTTTGTAACTGGTAATGATTGTTCTGTCACCTGTCTGATATGCTTTTCCGGATTCGGAGATGACGTCTACTTCGCGCATTGCTCCGTCTCGGCTTGTTTGTACTGTATATTTGCTGTCGCTTTGCTTGAAGTAGATGGTACATTCTCGTCCCACAAGTTGATCTGTCTGTTCAGAATGATTCACTTGTTGCAGTTGATAAGCTTTCTTATAGAGAAACCACACAGCGAGAACAAAGAAAAGACCCACCAGAATTCCGATGACATAACTTTGAATTTCAGTGTTTCCCGCTAAATACATGTACCAGCCGAATCCGATTCCAAAATGAGTTAGTCCTTTAAAAGAAACTACGCTACTGATGTCAGCATCTACGTCTACATCTGCATCTATGTCTCCGAAAAAGATGGATAGAACGAATTGGATTACAAATATTCCTGTTGTCACAAGGGCAATAATAAGGAAAATGGTACTACTCATAATTGTGAGGTATTAGTGAATCATGATTATTTTGTTCTCCAAATATACAGGTTTATGCGAATTATACAAAGATAAATGAGATAAAATGACTACTTTTGCGCGCGAAAACCCTAAAAAAGAGGAATTAGCGTGCAAAGGTATTTTATTTATTTGGCTTACGACGGAACCAACTATCACGGTTGGCAGATTCAACCGAATGGGATTAGTGTGCAGGAATGTCTGATGAAGGCATTGTCTACCTTTCTGCGTCGCGAAATTGAAGTAATAGGAGCAGGCCGGACGGATGCGGGAGTGCATGCCTCTCTGATGGTTGCTCATTTTGATTCCGATGAACTGTTGGATACTACTTCTGTTACTGATAAATTAAATCGTCTGCTACCTCCCGATATTTCCATTTATCGTGTTTGCCGGGTTCGGCCGGATACCCATGCCCGTTTTGATGCGACTGCGCGAACTTATAAATATTATGTGACGACATCGAAATATCCTTTTAACAGGCAATATCGCTGGCGTCTTTATAACCAGTTGAATTATGAACGCATGAACGAAGCAGCGCGTATCCTTTTCGAGTACAACGATTTTACGAGTTTCAGTAAACTTCATACGGATGTAAAGACCAATATTTGTCATATCACTCATGCAGAATGGACGCAGGAAGAAGATGCTACCTGGGTGTTTACCATTCGTGCCGACCGTTTCTTGCGGAATATGGTGCGAGCCATTGTAGGCACGCTCATTGAAGTGGGACGCGGGAAACTGACTGTTGAAGGTTTCCGGCGGATTATAGAACAGCAGGACCGTTGCAAAGCCGGGACATCTGCTCCGGGGCAAGCCCTGTTTCTGGTCAACGTGGAATACAGAAAGTATATTTGAATGTGATGACCAGCAATCATCTATAACTGGCGAACCGTCTGTCGCTGATAACTTATAATTGGTAATTAGTAAATAATAAATATTCTCATGTGGTTATTATTAGCATTCCTCTCGGCTACTTTGCTGGGCTTTTATGATGTATTCAAGAAGAAATCGTTGAAAGATAATGCAGTACTTCCTGTTTTGTTTCTAAATACATTCTTTTCCAGTTTCATCTTTCTACCGTTTATCCTGATATCCGTTTATCAACCGGACTTGTTGGGAGGAACAATATTCAATGTTCCCGTTGCTGGTTGGGAACAGCATAAATATATTATCATCAAGTCGCTCATCGTATTGTCTTCGTGGATATTCGGATATTTCGGAATGAAACATTTGCCCATAACCATTGTAGGACCTATCAATGCCACCCGTCCGGTGATGGTGCTCGTGGGGGCTATGCTGGTATTCGGTGAACGATTGAATCTCTATCAATGGATTGGTGTGATGCTGGCCATTGCCTCTTTCTTTATGTTGAGCCGTTCGGGAAAGAAAGAAGGAATTGATTTTAAGCATAACAAATGGATCTTTTTTATTGTACTGGCTGCCATTACAGGTGCTATCAGTGGTTTGTATGATAAATATCTGATGAAGTCTCTGAATCCGATGTTGGTGCAATCCTGGTATAATGTTTATCAGGTGTTTATCATGTGTCCTATCCTGTTGTTGCTTTGGTGGCCTAAAAGAAAGTCCACTACTCCGTTCCGCTGGGATTGGACGATTATCCTGATCTCCATTTTCCTTTCTGCTGCCGATTTTGTTTACTTTTACGCATTAAGTTACGATGATTCGATGATTTCTATCGTTTCGATGGTCCGTCGGGGAAGTGTGGTTGTTTCTTTTACTTTTGGTGCGCTTTTCTTCCGTGAAAAGAATTTAAAAAGCAAAGCGATTGACCTTATACTGGTGTTAATCGGAATGATATTCTTATATTTGGGGTCTAAAAGTTAAAACAGTTACACAAGACTGTTTGTCATAGGTTAAATAAGATAGATATGAAAATAAATAAACTTGTTATTACTATATTCTTCTCTGCTGTCGGACTTTTTGTTTCGACTGCTCTTCAGGCACAAGAGGCCAAAACGTTGTTTGTGAATATGCCGGATTCTCTAAGCCCCTTGCTTACAAAAGTGAATCGTGAAGATTGCATAGACTTTCTGGAAAGTAAGATGAAAGCGCAAGTAGAAAACCGTTTTGGCAAGAAGTCGGAGATGACTGATCTTAGCAAAGACTATATCCGTATGCAAATGTCAGCTCAATCGACCTGGCAGATGAAAGTGTTGGCATTAAATGATTCAACGAACGTAATCTGTACAGTCTCTACTGTTTGTGCTCCTGCCTGTGATAGCAGCATCCATTTCTATACGGACGACTGGAAACCGCTTACAACATCTCTCTTTATTACCCTGCCCCTGATGGATGATTTTCTGAATGCTCCCGATTCAGCAGGAGTTTATGAGTTTGATGAAGCACGCCGTTCAGCAGATATGCTATTGATGAAAGCTGATTTTAATAAAGAAAATACGGAACTGACACTTACGTTAACAACCCCCGACTATATGTCAAAAGAAACAGCAGAGAAACTGAAACCGTTTCTCCGTCGTCCTGTAGTCTACCATTGGAAAAATGGAGCATTTATTAAATTGAGAATTGAGAATTAAAAATTGAGAAATAGGGATTAGTCAATAATCTCCCTAATTAAAGATTTCAAAAAGGCAACTAATTCTTTACGAGTTAGTTGCCTTATATTTTTTAATTTTGAGAATATCTAGAAATAGTTACGCCATAACGCAGCTTATTTCTCAATTTTTAATTCTCAATTTAACAAGCATTCGTTGATGAACGCTATCATTTCCGGTGTGTTTGCTTCCACACTTTGAAGTAATTTGAATTGTGCTTTGGTGCGAACGAGGTTATGTTCCGGATATTTGATTTTATAATAAGTATCTCCGTTGATATAATCTGCCAGGAACCGTACGCACTGCATGTATGGGAATAAAGCGGCTGCATAAGGAAGATTCTCAATCTCGATCTGAGTCAGGAATGATTTGGCTCCTTTCAGATAGCCTTTGGTAAACGCTTTGAATATCTCCATATTGAAGTTTACACGATCAAGGTCTTTGTCGTCTTCATCACCCGTGTTGGCACCTGTACGTAGGAAGTCACCATAATCGGAGAATATAAAGCTAGGCATTACCGTATCCAAATCAATGACACAAAGCACTTTACCATCCTCGTCGAACATCATGTTATTCACTTTCGTATCGCAGTGGCAAACGCGTTTGGGAAGTTTCCCTTCACGATATAAACGTTCAGCTTTACACATTTCATCTGCGCGTTTCTCTATTTCATCCAGATAGTACTTCACTTCTGCTACCCGTCCGGCAGCATCCTTCGCAATGGCTTCATGTAGTTGTTTGAGGCGGAACTCCATGTTGTGGAAATCGGGTATGGTTTCATAAAGCTCGTTTGCGGGAAAGTCCTTAAGCATATTCTGAAACGTTCCGAACGCCACGGCGCTTTGGTAAAAATCGTTTTCGGTTTCGGGCAGTTCTAAGGATACGGCGTTATCTATATAGCAGTAAACGCGCCAAACATCGCCCGAAGGCGCTTTATAATACTTTTTGCCGTTTTTACAGTTTACAAACTCAAGCGTTTTCATACCGTTTTTTGAATGCTTATGAAGATAATCGGTTATGCCGATTATATTTTTCATAACCCGTTCCGGCTTTTTAAACACATTGCCGTTTACCTTTTGAAGCACATATTTATGACCGTTTTCATCTGTAATTAAAAACGTATCGTTTATATGACCGCTGCCGAATGGCTTTATATTTGCTATTTCGCCTGAAATTACAAATTCCTTTGCTATTTCGGAATAATTCATATTTCTGCCGTCCTTTATTTTAATTGTTCGGGTGCCTCGTTTTTAATAAGTGTAATAATTATTATATCAAATTCAAGCTGCAAACTTCAATAGTAAATATATACAAATTAAAGCGTATTTGCAAGTTCTTCGGTTAAATCGGACATTTTTTGTCCCTCTTTAAGCCTTATAACATATGCCGGCTTATCCATAGCCGAAATTGAAAAACGGCTGCCGAAATGCTCGGAAAGCTTTTTAACAACCTCGGACTGTATTGAATTGATATGCAGCACCGCGGTTTTTTCCGTTCCCGTAATCTCGGCAATTTTTGCCGCCGCCGCTTTATTTCTTAACAATGCAATATCAATAAGCCCCATAACCGCCGCCGGCGGTTCGCCGAAACGGTCGCACAGCTCGTCTATAACGTCGCTTACGTCCTCGTCTGTTCTTATAGCCGCTATGCGCTTGTAAATTCCGAGCCTTGCGGGTAATGACTCAATGTAGCTTTCGGGTATATGCGCCGAAATGTTAAGGTCCACCGTGCAGGGCATATCCTCTGTCTCGGGCTGACCGTTTTCCTCATTCACCGCCTGCGATAGGAGTTTCAGGTACATATCGTACCCAACCGCCTCCATATTGCCGTGCTGCTCGCCGCCCAAAATGCTGCCCGCGCCCCGTATTTCAAGGTCGCGCATTGCAATTTTAAAGCCCGAGCCGAACTCGGTAAACTCGCGTATCGCCTCAAGCCGCTTTGACGCTACGTCGGATAACTGAACATTCCGCCTGAAGCAGAAATACGCATACGCCCGCCGCGGCGAACGCCCCACGCGCCCGCGCAGCTGGTGCAGCTGCGCCAAGCCCATTTTGTCCGCCTCTTCTATTATAAGGGTATTTGCATTAGGCACGTCAACGCCCGTTTCTATAATCGTTGTGCAAACAAGCAGGTCAATTTCGTGCTCCACAAGCCGCCGCCACACGTCGGTCAGCTCGTCCTCACTCATCTGCCCGTGCGCTATACCTATATTTATATCGGGCAGCTTTGCTTTAAGCACCCCTGCGCAGCGCTCAATGCTTTCAACGCGGTTGTGCAGGTAATAAACCTGTCCTCCGCGGCGTATTTCCTTATTTATCGCATCGGTTATAACGCCTAAATTGTATTCAAGAACATAGGTCTGCACGGGGTGTCTGTCCCCCGGTGCCTCGTCTATTGAGGACATATCCCTAAGGCCCGAAAGCGCCATATTAAGCGTTCGCGGTATCGGGGTGGCGCTTAAGGTCAAAATATCCACAAACGGGTACTGCTCTTTCAGCTTTTCCTTTTGCGCCACGCCGAAGCGCTGTTCCTCGTCTATTATTACAAGCCCTATGTTTTTAAAGCTCACATCCTTTGAAATAAGCCTGTGCGTGCCTACCACCATATCGAGCCTGCCGCATTTAAGGTCGGCTATTACCCTTGCCTGCTCTTTAGGCGAAACAAAGCGGTTAAGCAGCCCTACCGATACGGGCATTTCGCCGAAACGGCGGATTATTGTATTATAATGCTGCATTGCAAGTATGGTTGTGGGAACAAGCAGCGCGCACTGCTTGCCCTCGCTTATGCACTTGAAAGCCGCGCGCAGCGCAACCTCTGTTTTACCGAAACCCACATCGCCGCAAAGCAGCCTGTCCATAGGCGTTTCGCGCTCCATATCGTGCTTTATTTCGTTAATGCAGCGCAGCTGGTCGTCGGTCTCTTCATATTCAAAGCGGCGTTCAAAGTCGTTCTGCAAATCGGTATCGGGGCTGAAAGCATAGCCCTTTAATGCCATACGCTTTGCGTAAAGCGCAGTTAATTGCTTTGCCATATCCTTAACCGCTGCCTTAACGCGCTTGCGGGTCTTCTGCCATTCGCTGCCGCCGAGGCGATTAAGTCTAACCCCGCCGTTTTCAGCCGCACCGATGTATTTTGAAACCAAATCAAGCTGCGTTACAGGCACATACAAAACGTCGCTTTTGGCGTATTTTATCTTTATATAATCCTTTGTAACCCAGCCTTGGGTTATGCGGTTAATGCCGTCAAATATGCCTATTCCGTGCGCCTCGTGCACAACGTAATCGCCCTTTTTAAGCTCATCGAGCGAGCCTATCTCCTGCCCAGCCTTGTGTTTTTTCTTATGCTTTTTACCCTCGGGCGCTATAAACCTGTGGGTTATTAGCATAAACTTTTGCGAGGGTATTTCAAACCCTGCCGACAGTCCGCCCGGTATTACCGTAACACCCGCAGGCGCGGTATCGGCGTTCATGGTATAAATGCTTTTTACCCCGCGCTCGCAAAGCTCGGCGTTTAACACCTGCGCCGCCCTTTGCTCGCCCGCCAAAATAACCACATTGCCGCGGATATCCCGCATATATGAAATATCCTCAAGCAGCACCTCAATATCCCCGCCCCAGGCGGTTGAGCGCTTGTAATTAAAGTTTATAACAGATTTCGGCTTTATCTCATATGACCCGCGCGGGAAGTTTTCGGCAATAATGCCGTTACCCGCGAAACCGAAAAATTCGGTTTTATCAAGCTGCAGCTTTGCGGTTTTTGAAAACAAATACCCCTCTTCAAGGTAGTTTTCGGTATCGGCTGAAAGCTGAATTTCCATTGATTTAAAGCGCTCCGCCATATTTCCGCTTTCGCTGAGCATTAAAAGCGAATCGCCGAAATAATCAAACACCGTGCCCATGGTATCAAGCAGCGGAATGTACCTGTCGGGAGGAATTTTAACGCCGTTTTCAAGCAGCTCCGCGTCCTTTGCCAAAATATCGCGCTGCTTAAGCGTTAAAGCGGGGTTCGGTATTTCCGTTTTTAATTTTGCGGCTAATTTCGGCGGGTCGAACATTACTTCCGCCGCGGGGGATATTTCAATTTCGTCCGCGTTTTCCTCACGCCGCTGCGTTTCGGGGTCGAAATATGAAATACTGTCAATTTCATCGCCCCAAAATTCAATACGGCAGGGCTTTTCGGAATTTACGGGGAATAAATCGAAAATTCCGCCGCGCACCGAAAACTGCCCCAAGCCCTCGCAAAGCTGACTTCTTGTGTACCCCGCGTTTATCAGCTTTTCCGCTAATTCAGATGTATCGGCGCTGTCCCCGACTTTTAAGGTAAAGCGCGAGCCTTTCAGCACTTCGGGCTTTACGGTGTACTGCACCGCCGCGTCAAGCGAAATTGTAAGCAGGTCAAAAGCCCCGTCCGCCACGGCAGACAGGGTGTCTATTCTTTTATGCTCATATTCCTTTGAGTAGCCGCTTAAATCGCCTATGCATAAATCCCGCGCGGGGAAATTAAGGCATTTAAGCCCCAAAGCGTTTATGTCTCCGCAAAGCTCGGCGGCAGTCGCTTCATCGTGGGTGATTAAAACCACCCGTTTCCCCGTGTGCCCGCGAAGTGCCTCCGCGATTATCGCCTTGTGTATGAGCGATAACCCCGTGCAGACTATCGGCAGTCTGCCGCGCTCAACCTCATTTAAGAGTGATGCGTAATCGGGATCTTTTTTCAGTACTTCGTTTATCAGCTTCATATTAACCGTTGTATTTGTTCATAGCGCTGTCAATTCCGTGCAGAATAGTTTCTTCCGCAGCGTTCGCCGCCTTTTCGAGCGCCTGTTCAAGGTCTGCGCGCTGCTCCTTCGGAATTTTGCCGAGAACCCAGTCCTTCAAATCATAATTGCGGTCGGGACGCTCGGAAACGCCTATTTTTATCCGCTTAATATCGTCCGTTCCCATAAGCTCTATAATATCGCGTATTCCGTTGTGACCGCCGTGTGTGCCGCCGCGGCGAATACGAATTTTCCCGACCGCCTGTGTAATATCGTCAAACATTATTATAATATTTTCGGTGGGGATTTTGTAAAACCGTGCAATAGCGGCTACCGCCCTGCCCGATTCGTTCATATAGGTCTGCGGCTTTGCCAGAATAACGCGGCTGCCGCCCAAATTTATTTCGCCGTATTCCGCGTCAAACTTGCGCTTGTTAAAGGCCATATTGTGCTTTTCCGCAAGCCTGTCCGCCGCCATAAAGCCTGCGTTGTGGCGCGTTTCGGCATATTGCAGCCCGGGGTTTCCCAGCCCTGCAACAAGCCATATTTCATTTGTCTTTTTGCCGAACATTTTTATTCCTTAACCAATACCTTTTCAATTTTTCCTATTACTATATTGTGCAAATCGTTATCGTACCAGCGCAGCGGCTCTTTATCGGTAAAGCATTCCTCTTTCATCTGCTGAACATACAGCTTTTTGCAGATTATAACGAGCCTTGCCTCATTAAAATACACCGCACCGCCGTCAAACGCGGGGGTCAGCCCCGTTTCGGCGGTTTTATCGGTATCGCGCCCAGATTTTGAGCCGCAAACCTTGTGTATCGCCTTGTTATCACCGTAAAAGCTGAGTGTAAAATAATCGTTTTTATCCACAAGCTCCATTGTGTAGCGCTGCGGGCGAATAACGGCGGCAACGCAGTCATACCCCCACATTTCACCCGCAAAACCCCAAGAAGCGGTCATCATATTATATTTATCTTTCGTACCGACAGATATAAGCGCCCATTCGTCGGCAATGGTTTTAATAAAGTTATCCTTAATATCTTTCGCATTTATTTCTTTAAACAAAAATGTCACCTCAAAATTAGATATTAGATGTCAGACATTAGACCGTAGACATATTCCGCATTACGAATTCCGAATTCCGCATTATATATTATATGCCATTTTATTCCGTTTGCGCCGTAACGCTTGCAAAATAATCCTCTGCCAAAGCTAACTGCTCGTCTATCAGCCGTCTTTTTTCTTCATCGGCGTTATCGGTGGTTACAATATTAAGGATTTCCGCCTTTGCAACCTCGGTTCTGCCCAAAATAAGATTTATAAGCTCCTTTGCGTTGTCGCGGGTTTTAAGTTGTTCACAGTATTTCGCCGCCGCAACCACCGTTTTGCCTATAACCGCCGCGCCGTAATCCGTATCGGGCGTTATTCCCGCCTGTTTTATAACCTTTGATTCAAGTATTTTAAGCGGTGCGGCAGTCGAGCCCTTGTTTTCGGTAAGGCGCGCGTTTTCCTCTTTAAGCGCTGCAGTCCTGCGCTTTTCCTCTTCAAGTTCCTTTTTGAGCCGCTTGATCTCGCTTTCGGCGGCGGTAAGCCTGTCGAATAGCTGAATATTCTGTTCAAGCAAAAGCTTTTTCCTCATTAAAACTCACTCTCCAATTATTCGGTGTCTTCTTCCTCAAGGGGAATCTGCTCGCGTAAATCGGCAATTTCGGGCTTTAGCTTTTCAACAACCTTTGCGTCGTAAAACTCGTTTTCAAGCGGCAGGTTCTTTTTCTTTACACGGTAATTAACAAAGCTTTCGGTCAGGTAATAAATAACCGCGAACGCCGGCACGCCTATCACCATTCCCGGCACGCCGAACATTCCGCCGCCCACAACAATGGCGAAAACCACCCAAAAAGCAGAAAGCCCCGTTGAGTTGCCCAAAATTTTCGGTCCTAAAAAATTACCGTCAAACGCCTGCAGGCAAATTATGAATATTATAAAATAAACGCCTTTCATGGTGTCGGTTAAAAGTATCAGCGCCGCGCAGGGTATGCCGCCGATGTACGGCCCAAAAACGGGTATAACATTGGTAACCCCCACAGTAACCGCTACAAGCATTGGGTACGGCATTTTGAAAATTGTAACGCCTATAAAGCACAGCACGCCTATAATGGCGGAATCGAGCAGTTTGCCGTAAATAAAGCCGCTGAAAATGCTGTGAACCCTTTTGCCCGTGCGCAAAATGCGCTCAACCACGCTGTTTTTAATGCAGGCGAACATTATTTTTCTGAATTGCCGCATTAAAAGCGCCTTATTATAAAGTATGTAAAGCGCGAAAATATATCCCACCGCAAAGTTTTTAATAAAGTTTACAACGCTCCAAACTCCGCTTGCGAAATACGCCGCCATGGAGTTTACATAAGCGGTAAAATCATTTTGCAGCCACTTTTTCTCGTACTCATAAACCGACATTAAAACCTTTTGCAAATCGCTGTTTCTCTCAAATTCGGTGCTGACCCTTTGGGCAAAGTCTTCAAGCTGACCCGGCAAAACCTTTACCATGCTTGAAATACTGTCAATAAACTGCGGCACTATCATATAGAATATCAAAATCAATACGGCGGTAAATGCCGCCAATGCGCCGAAAACGCTGACGCCGCGCGCAACCCTCTTGTAAATATTGTTTTGCAGCTTAATATTTTTCTTTGAAAGCTTTAAAAGCCCGCCGTTAATAGCGTTTGCAATGGGGTTTACAAGGTATGCGATTATAAACCCGATTATAACCGGCTCTATTACTCCCAGCAGCTTTTTAAGAAAAGCGAAAATACCGGGCAAACGGTACATAAGAAAGAAAAACACAACGCAGGCGGCAATTACCAAAAACGCCGTAAGACCCGTGTAGAAATATTTAATTCCGAATTTTTCGTTCTTCATTTTTTTCAGTCCTTTTCTTTTTTATCCTGCAAATCAAAAGGAAAACAAGCGTCGATAAGGCAATTCCCAGCACCGCGCCCGAAAAATCTATCATAACGTCGCGCACCTCGCCGCTTCTGCCGGGTATGAAAAGCTGGTGAATTTCATCGCTTGCGGCGTATAAAAGGCAAATACCGCAGCTTGTTGTGAGCCGCATAGCAAAAAGCAATTTTTCATAGCTTATAATCGCAAGAAAGCTTAAAACGCCTAAAATCATATATAAGCAGAAATGCGCCGATTTTCTGACCAAAAATTGCAAAGACGCAACAATTTCCGCTTGCTCCGCCGCAGGCAGGCTACCAAAGCCGGGGCGAAAAATTCCTGCGATAAGCCTTATTACATTCCCGCTCGTCCCCGATGATACCACGGCGTTTTGGGAGGATAAAAGGAATATAAGCGCCATCCATAAAACCAGCGCCGCCGCCGTGATTATTCTGAACGCTGTTTTATTTGCCTTAATAATTGCACGCCTCCCGAAAACTTAAAAGCCGCCACCTACCGGAAAACCGATAAGCCGGTGACGGCTGAAAATTAATTTACTCTTGTATAAAATCTCATGGGATTAACCCACGAATTGTTAAGCAGAATTCCGAAATGCAGGTGCGGTCCGGTTGAATGACCGGTGCAGCCCACATAGCCTATTACCTGCCCGCGTTTTACATGCGCGCCGTTTGAAACCGCAACGCTTGTCATATGGGCATAGTAAGCCTTGTAGGAATTGCCGTCGGAGCCTCTGCCGTGGTCTATTGCAACATAGTTTCCGTAGCCGCCGCCGCAGCCGCAGCTGTACTGCTTTGGATAATTGTGTGTGCAGCCGGTTCTGACAATATAAACCACACCGTCGGCAATTGCATAAATCGGAGCGCCGTATGTGCCGTTTGAAATATCAACACCATTATGATTGGTACCCCAGCGGTAACCGAAGCCCGATGAAATTTTCGTAAATGTGGTAGGCCACAAAAACGGACCGCCGTCATAAATAACCTTTCCGCCCGCACCGCCGCTTACAATGCTGTTAAGCTCGTTTTGCTTTGCCCGCAGAGCCGCTGTGGTTTTGTCCTTGTCCGACTGCGCGCTCTTTGTGTCGCTGTCAAGCTGCGAAATAACCGACTGTATTTCGGCGCTTTGATTTTTCAACTCCTGCTGCTTTTGGGTAATCGACTTTTTAACCGTCATTTGCTCTTCAAGCAGCTTATTGTTCTCCTTCTGCTTTTCTTCAAGCACCTTAACCGCCGCAACTATTTCCTCTATCATTTTCTTGTCTCTTGCGGAAACACTGGCGGTAAGCTGCGAAAGCTCTAAAAACTGCGAGAAATCATCCGCCCCCAAAAGCACCTGAACCTGACTGCCCGTATTGCTCATATATATAGCGCGCAAGCGCTTTTTAAAGGCAGTCTTGCTATTCTCGATTTCGGTGTTTTTCCTTTCGATTTCCGCCTTGTTGGCAGAAATTTTCGAATTGATTTCGCTTATTTGACTGTTGCACGCCGCAATCTCCTTAGCAACAAGCGCCATTTTCTGCTCGATTGCAGTCTTTAGTTCTTTTTGCTTGCTTGCGTCCTTTTTAAGAGCGTTAATCTTTTGCTGTTGTTCTTTTTGCTGCTGCTGCAATTTATTAATTTCATTGCGGATTTCCTGCTCCCTGCTCACAGCAGATACAGGACACGCCGCCGCAACAGAAAAAACAAGCGCAATTGAAGTTATAAGAGATAAAATTTTAATAAGCTTTGCTTTCATTTTTCCTCCTAAATTGCCGCAAATTCGCTGCCCTCATGACGGAGATATTTGCTTATCATAATAACACTGCCGAGAACGCCCGCCAAAATACCTATACCAATAAATACAAGCAAAAGCCAACCTGCAACATCGGAATAATGCACAATATCACTTGTTCCGAGCGTGCCTATAATCGTTTCGGTCGCCACGCGGTAGCAGAAGTACAAAAGCCCCTCCGCTATAAGCGCGGAAACCACGCCTATTAACATACCCTCAACTACAAAAGGTATTCTTACAAACGAATCGGTAGCGCCCACCGCCTTCATAATGCTGATTTCCAGCTTGCGGTTATACATGGTAACCCTTATTGTGTTGGAAACTATAACAAGCGCTATAACCATAAGTATTGCGATTATCCAAAAGCCCGCAATACCTATTCCCTTTTTAATGGCGGTAATTTTTTCCGCAAGGTCGCTCTGCGACTGAATATCGCTTATACCGTCAATTTTTTTCACCTGTTCAAGCGTTTCATCAAAGCGGGACATATCCTTCATCTGAATTTTTGCCGCGCCCGACATCGGGTTGCCGTTTTTCTCATCAAGGAACGAAAAATAGCTTTCCTGCCCTTCAAGCATTGACTTTTTAACGCTTTCAAGCGCCTCATCCGGAGAAACATAGGTAACCGATGCTACATTATCAAGCTTTGCTATTTCATCGCAAAGCGCTTTCGCCTCTTCTTCGCTGTGAACAATATAATCGCTCTGCTTTATGCCGTTTTCATCGGCCTTTTCTTCGCTTGAGGCACTTGACGCACTGCTTGCTGCAGACGAAGTGCTGCTATCCGTTGAGGCAGCTGCTGCGGAGCTGTCGGCAGAGGATGTATCGGACGAAGTATCCTTATCCCCGTAAAGCGCCCAGCTGTAATCCTTCATATATGCCATTACAACGTTTTGCTGCTCCAAATTTCCTACCGCTTTATTCACGTTTTCGGAAATAAGAATTGCAAGCCCGATTATAACCATGCAGGCAACCAAAACGCCGACCGATGCCAAAGACATAAGGCGGTTAACCCAGGTGTTTTTGACTCCCTCGCCGACGAGGTATTTCATACTTCCCATTTTCATCAGAAATCACCCCCGGCATTATCTGCTACAATTCTTCCGCCGTCAAGCATAATAACGCGGTGGTGGAAATCGCGCACAAGGTTGTGGTCGTGCGTAACCATAAGCACGGTTGTGCCGCGGTTGTTAATTTCGGTCAGCAACGATACTATTTCATAGGACATATTGGGGTCTACGTTACCCGTAGGCTCGTCCGCAATAATAAGGTCGGGCGAGTTTACAAGCGCGCGCGCCAAGCCCACACGCTGCTGCTCGCCGCCCGAAAGCTGCGCCGGCATTGAGCGGGCCTTATTGCCAAGCCCAACCTTTGATAGCGCCTTTGAAACCTCGCGGCGAACATCTCTGCCCGAGGCGCCCACAACGTGCATTGCAAACGCAACATTCTGAAAAACATTCATGGTGGGTATTAAGCGGAAATCCTGAAATACTATGCCCATAGTGCGGCGCAGCATGGGAACCTGCTTACGCGGCATTTTGGTAAGGTTAAAGCCGTTTACGGTAATAATTCCCGTATTAGCCTTTTCCTCGCGCATAATAAGCTTCATAAAGGTACTTTTACCCGCGCCCGACGAGCCGACTACGAAAACAAACTCGCCGTTGTTTATTGTGATATTAACATCCTCAAGGGCGTGCGTACCGGTGGGATAGGTTTTTGAAACGCCGCGGAATTCTATTATCGGCGCGGAATTCGCCGGTTCTTCACGGTTAAGGAGTAATTCTTCCATTTACTGACAGTTCCATTCCTTCAATTAATACTTAATGGGGTTGCTCTTTAAGTATTTATTAACCATAAGGGCAATTTTAAAGATGATTGCGTGGTCAAACTCACGCAGGTCAAGTCCTGTTATCTTCTTTATCTTTTCAAGTCTGTAGACCAGAGTGTTGCGGTGAACAAACAGCTTTCTCGAAGTCTCCGAAACATTGAGGTTATTTTCAAAGAAACGCTGAATTGTGAACAGTGTCTCCTGGTCGAGGCTTTCAATAGAGCCGCGCTTGAAAACTTCCTTTAAGAAGGTTTCGCAAAGGGTGGTAGGCAGCTGATAAATAAGTCTTGCGATACCTAAGTTATCATAAGAAATAATGGTCTTTTCGGTATCAAACACCTTGCCGACCTCAAGCGCCGTTTGAGCCTCCTTAAAGGAGCGGGCAAGATCCTTAAGTGTATCGACCGTTGTACCTATACCTACTACAACTTGAGCGTAGAACTCGCCCGAAACGGTATCTGCAATGGTGGAAGCCAGCTTTTCGATGGTTTTGGTATCGATTCCCGGCTTTGTTTCCTTAACAAGCGCAATATCCGTCTCGTTTATGTTTATAACGAAATCCTTGGACTTGTCCGGGAAGAGGTTCTGCACGACATCGTAGATTGAAACATCATGCGTTTCAATGCCGCGGATAAGTATTACGGTGCGCGAAACATCGGAATTAAAGTAAAGCTCGCGCGCCTTTAAGTATATATCGCCCGGCAGGATATTATCGAGAATTATGTTCTTGATAAAGTTGCTGCGGTCATACTTCTCATCATAATAAAACTTGATATTTGCAAAGGAAACCGACAGAACAGCCGCGTATTTTGAGGCAATAACATCGTCTCCCTCAACAAAAACTATGTAATTTGTGCCCTGCGTTGTGCCGAGGCTTTTGAAGGTGTAGCCGCCGTTTAAATACACATCGGCAGCAGGAACGGAAAACGGGTCGACATTCTCCCCTATTCTGCCGAGCTCACTGCAGGCAATAACGGTAAAATTCTCGTCAATAACGCCGAAGGTTCGGTCTATTGCATCCTTCATCTGATGGATTACGCCTTGGAAAAGACGGTTTGACATATTATACACATCCCTTAAAATAATTAGAAAAATACTAATAACTATATTTTACACAATTGCGCTCCGTTTTGCAAGTGATATTCGCAAAAATACATAAAAAAGTTACAAAATCATTACAGGTGACGAAAATCAGGGGTGTCAAATTGTAGATTTTCCACCAAAAATGCTTTTATTCCTCTTGACTTCTTGCCCTATTAATGTTAAACTCATCTAAAAAACGGAGAAAATGAACATATGAAAAACAAAAATGATGCCGCGGGAACCGCAGCGGCGCTTGCGGCAAATATAATTTTCGGCTGCAGCTTTATATTTTCCAAAAAGGCTCTCAGCGCTGCGCATCCGCTCATGATTCTGTCGGTGCGGTTTACCGTTGCGTTTATTGCTATGAGTCTTTTGACACTTACAGGTAAATTCCGCCTATCGCTTAAAGGCAAGCCGAAGAAAAGACTTTTGATAATGGCGCTTGCACAGCCGCTTCTGTATTTCATTTTCGAGCTTTACGGCTTAAGTCTTGTCTCATCCGCATTATCGGGCGTGATAATCGCGCTCGTGCCCGTAGCGGTTATACTTTTATCGGTGCTGTTTTCAGGCGAAAAGCCCACCTTATTGCAGGGCGTTTGTACCGCCGTATCGCTTGTAAGCGTTTCGGTCATGAGCATTATTTCAAATGACGGCAAGGAAAACCGAACAACAGGAATACTTCTTTTAGCCGCAGCGGTTTTGTGCGCTGCGGTATTCAATATTTTAAATCGAAGCGAATCAGAGCACTTTTCACCCTTTGAAAGAACGTGGTTTATGTTTTTGATTGGTGCTGTCGGTTTTAATGCGGCGGCAATAGCGGTTTTACGCGGCAAGTACATATCGGAGCTTATCGCCGCTGCCGGCTCTTATAGTTTTTGGGTCGCAATCCTTTACCTTGCTGTGCTGTCCTCGGTCGCGGCCTTTATGCTGTACAACTATTCAACAACCGTTATAAGCGCAACAAGGGCGGCGTCTTTTTCAAACATAATAACCGTTGTTACCGTGATAGCCGGCGTGACAATACTTCACGAGCATTTTACTCCGACACAATACCTGCTTTGCGCGCTGATAATTTTGGGCGTTTGGGGAGTGAATTCAGACATCAGGCATTAGATTTTAGATATCAGATATACAAAATTGCAGCTTCTGCACAGACTGTTGCCTCCCCTGTGTTTGGGGTGCGGGTGTCCGGCGGACATCTCTGCAAAGCAGAAGCACCGACCGAGGCGGCAGCCGAGACGGTGGATTGCAAAGCTATGACGGAGGGGTTGTTACGGGTTTAATTCAAGCAAAAACTATACAACACAATAATTATATATAAAATCAGTCTGTTGCTGTCGGGAAAACCGATAACAACAGGCTTTATTATTAATAATTCCGCATTCCGAATTACGAATTCCGCATTAATTTCCGTCTCATAAGGTATAGATTTTGAGACGATTAAATTTTTTTCCCATTTTAACACAA
>ERZ857840.2461-NODE-2461-length-17677-cov-7.213597_pt1 | contig 17677 bp, 10 predicted proteins | sample MGYA00519760_ERZ857840 | MGnify/ENA primary metagenome ERZ857840 (study PRJEB31778, sample SAMEA3449371) | human gut metagenome | biome: human gut; feature: human-associated habitat; material: faeces | place: United Kingdom | collected 2010/2012 ... | reverse complement strand
TGCAGGTGGGTCCGACGAGCATTCCGCAGACGTGGGACTGGTGCTCGGGCTACCACGCGAGCGATTCGACCGTTATCGGCTTCTCGCACACGCATTTGAGCGGCACGGGCATCGGCGACCTGTTCGACATTACCGTCATGCCCGTCGTGGGTGAAGTGACCTATGCCCGCGGCGAGGAGAATGACCCGGCCTCGGGCCTGTGGTCTTACGCCGACCGTACGCGGGAGATCACGAAACCCGGTTATTACTCGGTTCCGCTTGTGCGCTACGGCATTACGGCCGAGCTGACGGCCACGGAGCGCGTGGGTCTGCACCGCTACACGTTCCCGGCGTCGGACGCCGCAGCCGTGGTCTTCGATCTGGAGAACGGCGGCTGCTGGGACAAGGCCACCGATACGGGCTTCCGCTTCTCGGACGACAGCACGCGCATCGCCGGATGGCGCTGCTCGACGGGGTGGGCCAAAAATCAGGAGGTCTACTTCGTGGCCGAGTTTTCAAAACCCGCGAAGGGGATTTCCTACCTGCAGCCGGGCGAGATAGACGATTCCAAAATGCCCCGGATCGCGGCCCGTTATGCACGTGTGGACTTCGACACGGCGGAGGGCGAACAGGTGCTCGTGAAAGTGGCCCTTTCGCCCGTAAGTATCAAAGGCGCGAAGGCAAACCTTGCGGCGGAACTCCCCGGATGGGATTTCGACGCTACGGCGGCCGCTGCCGACAAGGCGTGGAACGATGAACTGTCGAAGGTGAAGATCGAGACGGAGGATGAAACGTCGAAGCGCATCTTCTATACGGCGCTGTATCATACGATGGTGGCTCCGTCGCTCTTCTGCGATGTGAACGGCGATTACCGCGGAGCCGACGGCAAGGTGCATGAGAATCCGGGGCGCGATACCTATACGACCTTTTCGCTGTGGGACACTTACCGGGCCGCGATGCCGCTGATGACCGTCCTGCACCCGGAGCGGATGCCCGACATCATCCAGACGATGCTGCACATCGCCGACGAGCAGGGACGGCTCCCGGTATGGCACCTGTGGGGTAATGAGACCGACTGCATGGTGGGCAACCCGGGCATCGTAGCGGTGGCGGACGCCATCGTGAAGGGCATCGGGGGCTTCGACCGCGAAAAGGCCTTCGAGACGATCCGTAAGACGGCCATGAACCCCGACCGGGGCAACGGCCTGCGCATGGAGTACGGCTACATCCCGTGCGAGATGTTCAACGAGGCCGTAGCCTATGACATGGAGTACGCTTTGGCTGACGGCGCGGCGGCGCGTGCCGCCGAAGCGCTGGGCAAGGCGGAGGATGCGAAGTATTTCGAGGAACGCAGCCATAGCTACCGCAACTATTTCGACCCGCAGACGGGATTTATGCGGGGCCGGGATTCGAAAAAAGGCTGGAGGACGCCCTTCAATGCGTTCGCCTCGACGCACCGCGCCGACGATTACTGCGAGGGCAACGCCTGGCAGTATACGTGGCTGGCTCCGCATGATGTCGCAGGTCTTGTCGGATGCTTCGGCAGCCGGGCGCGGATGCTCGAAAAACTGGACTCGCTGTTCACGGTAAGTTCGGTCATCGAAGGCGGCGAGACCTCGCCCGACATTTCGGGCCTGATTGGCCAGTACGCCCACGGCAACGAACCGAGCCACCATATTTTGTACCTTTATACGATGCTGGGTCAGCCGTGGGAAACGGCCGACAAGGTTCGCGAGGTGCTCACGACGCTCTACCACGCCGCTCCGGACGGCCTTTCGGGCAACGAGGACGTGGGTCAGATGTCGGCCTGGTACGTCCTCTCGTCGCTGGGCATGTACGAGGCCGAGCCTGCGGGCGGAAGATACTGGTTCGGATCGCCCCTGTTCGACAGGGTCGAAATCACCGTCCCGGGCGGGACCTTCACGATTGTCGCCGAGAACAACTCCGCTGCGAACAAATATATCCAGCGGGTGTGGCTCAATGGCCAACCCTACACAAAGCCTTGGATCGGTCATGCCGACGTGATGAAGGGCGGGGAACTGCGCTTCGAGATGGGGGCCGAAGAGAAGGTGTGGTACTGTCCGGACGAGCCGGAGGCGTACGCCGACCAGCGGCCCGCGGAGGAGCAGCGGCTTTTTAAGTCGGAAGCGGTAGAGGGGGAGATCGCCCGCGTGTGCGGTCTTCTGACCAACGAACGCCTGCGGTGGATGTTCGCCAACTGCTTCCCCAACACGCTCGACACCACGGTGCACTACGGCGAGGATACGGACGGCAATCCCGATACCTACGTCTACACGGGCGACATTCCGGCCATGTGGCTCCGCGACTCGGGGGCGCAGGTGTGGCCCTATGTGCAGCTGTGCAAGGAGGACCCGGCGTTGCAGAAGATGATCGCGGGGGTGATCCGCCGCCAGTTGAAGCTGATCAACATCGACCCCTATGCCAACGCTTTCAACGTTGCGCCGACGGGGGCGCACAACAAGACGGATTTTCCGCAGGCCGACCCGATGGTCTTCGAGCGCAAGTGGGAGATCGACTCCCATTGTTATCCTCTGCGCCTTGCGCACCACTACTGGAAGACCACGGGTGACACGTCGGTCTTTGACGGGGAGTGGACCTCGGCGATGCGCAACATCGTGAAGACGCTTCGCGAACAGCAGATGAAGGAGGGTCCGGGCGACTATATCTTCCTGCGTACGACCGACCGTCAGCTGGACACCCGCTGCCATGTGGGGCGCGGCAACCCCGTGAAACCCGTGGGGCTGATCGTCTCGGCGTTCCGTCCTTCGGACGACGCCACGACCTTCGGGTTCCTCATCCCGTCGAATTTCATGACCGTCACGTCGCTGCGCAAGGCCGCCGAGATCCTGACGGCGGTGAACGGCGAGCGGGAGCTGGCCGCGGAGTGCACGGCGCTGGCCGGAGAGGTGGAAGAGGCATTGCAGAAATACGCGGTGGTCGAGCATCCGGAGTTCGGGAAGATCTACGCCTTCGAGGTGGACGGATTCGGAGGCTGCTTTCTGATGGACGACGCCAATGTGCCGTCGCTGCTGGCAATGCCCTACCTGGGCGACGTGGAGCGCACGGATCCCATCTATGAGAACACCCGGCGGTTCGTCTGGAGCGAAGAGAACCCCTACTTTTGGAGAGGCTCCGCCGGCGAGGGCATCGGCGGCCCCCATATCGGGGTGGAGATGATCTGGCCCATGAGCATCATGATGCGGGCCTTCACGTCGGAGGACGACGCCGAGATCCGCGATTGCATCGTCGCCCTGATGACCACCGATGCCGGGACGGGCTTCATGCATGAATCCTTCTCGCGCCACGATGCTGCGAATTTCACCCGCCCGTGGTTCGCCTGGCAGAACACGCTCTTCGGGGAACTCATATTAAAACTCGTAAACGAAAACAAGGTCGACTTACTTAATTCCATTGACTGACCGGAAAAAACCAAATAACAATGATAAAACCTGTTTCTTTGCTGTTACTTGCCGCCGTTCTGTGCGGCAGCTGCGGAAGCCGCACGGGGCGCACCGCGGCAACCTCCTGCGACGAACCTTCGGCGCGGCCTTCGGAATACGTCTCGACGCTCGTAGGCACGCACTCCGACTTCACGCTCTCGACGGGCAACACCTACCCGGCCGTCGCCCTGCCGTGGGGCATGAACTTCTGGACGCCCCAGACGGGCGAAATGGGCAGCGGATGGGCCTATACCTACGGCGCCCACACCATCCGGGGCCTGAAGCAGACCCACCAGCCCTCGCCGTGGATCAACGACTACGGGCAGTTCTCCATCATGCCCATACGCGGACGCGACAAGGTCGATGAGGAGAGCCGCCAGAGCTGGTTTTCGCACCAGTCGGAGGAGGCACGCCCCTACTATTATTCGGTATACCTCGCCGACCACGACATCAAGGCCGAGATCGCCCCGACCGAGCGGGCTGCGATCATGCGTTTCACGTTCCCCGAATCGGACGAGTCGGGCGTGGTGATCGACGCTTTCGACCGCGGATCGTACATCAGGGTCATGCACGACAAACGGACTGTCGTGGGATACACCACGCGCAACAGCGGAGGTGTGCCCGACAACTTCAAGAACTGGTTTATCGTGCGCTTCGACCGGAAGATCCGGGATTTCCAGATCTATGACGGCACGAAGCCCGTCGAAGGCGAACAGTTAGTCGGCGAACACGCCCTCGTGCGGGTAGGTTTCGAAACCCGGCGCGGCGAGCAGGTAACGGTACGCGCAGCCTCATCGTTCATATCGCAGATGCAGGCCGTGCAGAACCTCGAAGAGCTGGGAAAGGACGATTTCGAAACCGTGAAGGCCAAGGCGCAAGCACACTGGGACGAGGTGCTCGGACGTATTGAAGTCGAGGGAGGCACGACGGACCAGTACCGCACGTTCTATTCGTGCCTCTACCGTTCGACCTTGTTCCCGCGCAAGTTCTACGAGATCGACAAGAACGGCAATATCCTGCATTACAGCCCCTACAACGGTGAGGTACTGCCGGGATACATGTATACCGACACGGGATTCTGGGACACCTTCCGCAGTCTGTTTCCGCTGCTCAATCTGGTCTATCCGTCGGTCAATGCCGAAATTCAGGCCGGGCTGGCAAACGCTTACCGCGAGAGCGGATTTCTGCCCGAATGGGCTTCGCCCGGACACCGTGGGTGCATGGTCGGAAACAACTCGGCGTCGGTCGTTTCGGATGCCATCCTGAAAGGTGTCACCCCCGAGGAAGACATTGCGACGCTCTACGAGGCGATGCTCGCAGGACGCCGGAAGGTACACCCCACGGTGAGCTCCACGGGGCGCCTCGGACACGAATACTACAACACACTGGGATACATCCCCTACGATGTGGGTATCAACGAGAATGTCGCACGAACGCTCGAATACGCCTACGACGACTGGTGCATCGCGCAGGTGGCGAAAAAACTGGGAAAAACGAACAACGCTGCGATGCTGGAAAAGGCTTCGCAGAACTATAAAAACCTCTTCGATCCCGAAACGCGCCTGATGCGGGGCCGCAATGCCGACGGGACGTTCCAGACGCCCTTCAGCCCCTACAAGTGGGGCGACGCCTTCACCGAGGGAAACGCGTGGCACTACACATGGTCGGTGTTCCACGATGTCGAGGGACTGATCGACCTGATGGGAGAACGCAAAGGATTCACGCGGATGCTCGACTCGGTCTTCGTCGTGCCGCCCGTCTACGACGACAGCTACTACGGGTTCCGCATCCACGAAATTACCGAAATGCAGGTGGCCGACATGGGCAACTACGCCCACGGAAACCAGCCCGCGCAGCACATGATCTACCTCTACGACTACGCCGGGCAACCCCGTAAGGCGCAGTGGTGGGTCCGTGAGGTCATGGATCGCCTCTATTCGGCCAAGCCCGACGGTTACTGTGGCGACGAGGACAACGGACAAACCTCGGCATGGTACGTATTTTCGGCTTTAGGGTTTTATCCCGTATGTCCGGGAGCGGACGAATACGCAGTCGGATCGCCGCTGTTCCGCAAGGCCGTCATTCATCTTGAAAATGGCAATACGATCGAGATCGACGCTCCGGAGAACAGCTCCGAGAACCGTTATGTCGGTAAAATGGCTATCGACGGAAAAGTATCGGAAAGGCCGTTCCTTAGCTATTCCACACTTCTGGAAGGTGCGAAGGTGCGCTTCGAGATGGAATCCGAAAAATAGCCTTCCCATGAAGATTCCGAATCCACATGCTGCCTTCATGGCCTTCGCCTGTGCATTGTTTGCAGCATGCTCTCCGCAGCAGCCCTTCATAACCTCACCCGACGGACGCATCGCCGTATCTGTCGAAGCCGATGCAGGGGCGGGCGTGACCTATGCCGTCACGGTCGACGACAAACCCCTGATACTGCCCTCGGCGATGGGGCTCGCGGCATGCGGAACCTCGCTGCAGGGAGCGACGATAACAGGCGTATGGCACTCCTCCCACGACGGGCTGTGGACAGCCCCCTGGGGCGAGAACAAACGGCACCGCAACCATTACAACGAAATGTCCGTCGCAGTGCGGAAGCCGGATAAAAGCATGGCCTTCACGCTCCGCTTCCGCGCATTCGACGACGGAATAGCATTTCGCTACGAACTGGCGCAGCCCGATTCGCTGGCCGTGACGGACGAACTGACGGAGTTCCGGTTCGCAGATGAGGGTCATACGATGTCATGGTCCATACCCGGCAATTTCGAGACCTATGAACTCCAGTACCGCGAGCAGCCCGTAGCACGGATTACGGATGCAAACACGCCCTTCACATTCCGCACTGGGGACGGAATATTCGGAGCCGTGCACGAGGCGGCCCTGTACGACTGGCCCGAGATGGTATTGAGGCGCGACAGTGCGGGGGTGCTGAAAGCCGCCCTCGCGCCCCTGCCCGACGGCGTGAAGGCGTACATTCCGGGACGCTTCACGACGCCCTGGCGCACGATACAGATAGCAGACAGGGCCGTAGGCCTGATAAACTCGTCGCTGGTGCTCAACCTGAACGAACCTTCGAAGATCGAGGATACCTCATGGATCGTGCCGCAGAAGTACGTCGGCGTATGGTGGGGAATGCACCTCGGAACGCAGGTATGGACGATGGGGCCGCGACACGGAGCAACGACACGGAATGCCATCCGGCACATCGACTTTGCTGCGGAAAACGGCATACAAGGAGTGTTGTTCGAGGGCTGGAACAAAGGATGGGAGAACTGGGGCGGAAACCAGCAGTTCGACTACCTCGAACCCTATGCGGATTTCGATCTGGAGCGAATAGCCGCCTATGCCCGTGAAAAGGGCGTGCAACTGTGGATGCACAATGAAACGGGAGGAAATATTCTGAGTACGAAGCCGTCATGGAAGCAGCGATGAGGAGGTATGCCGAACTGGGGGTTCACACGCTCAAAACGGGATATGCAGGGGGATTCAAAGGCGGTTACCTCCATCATTCGCAGTATGGAGTGCAGCACTATCAGCGGGTCGTGGAAACGGCGGCGAAATACCGGATCATGCTCGACGTACACAAGCCGATAAAGGAGACGGGGATACGACGCACGTGGCCCAACATGATGACACGCGAAGGGGCGCGGGGCATGGAATGGAACGCATGGTCGGAAGGGAATTCGGCAGAGTATCTCACGACGCTGCCCTTCGTGAGGATGCTGAGCGGACCGATGGACTACACTCCGGGAATCTTCGACATCGACTATTCCACGGCGAAGGCCGACAAGGGACGGATCGAGTGGAACGGGCCCAACGCGGAACGCTGCATAAAGACCACGCTGGCACGGCAGATAGCAAACTGGGTGATCATATACTCGCCCCTGCAGATGGCCGCAGACCTGATCGAGAACTACGAAGGGCATCCCGCATTCCGGTTCTTCCGCGACTTCGACGCAGACTGCGACTGGTCGAAGGCATTGCAGGGAGAGATCGGCGACTATATCGTCGTTGCAAGACGGGCCAAAGACAGATACTTTCTCGGGGCAGGAACGGACGAGAAGGCAAGGACGCTCGTGCAGAAGCTCGACTTCCTCGAACCCGGAGTGACGTATACCGCGACCATATATGCCGATGCTCCGGATGCGGGGCGCAATCCGGAGGCATACCTGATCGGGAAGCGGGCGGTGACGGCACGAGATACCATACGCATCGAGATGGCTGAACGGGGCGGGCAGGCAATAACTTTTATTCCGGCAGAGAAATAGAAGATGCCGGTGGCACGGGGAGGCCACGACGGAAAGCCGACAGGGAACAATGAGAAACGGGATCTGATCCATATCAGACCCCGTTTTTCGTATCAGGAACGATGTCGTCTTTTTTTACGCCTTTGTTGCATCTGCCGTTGCTGTTCCTCGTAAGCCCGCGTGTCGGCCAAATCCAATACCGTATCGACAATGCCAGAAATAGGATTGGCGGCATGGTTTTGCACTTCATGTTTCTGTTCCACGTGTTGTTCTGCGACCTGTTGCGCCTCTTTCGGAGCCGGATACAATTCGTTGAAGACATTCGCCGAGAACTCTTTTCCCAGCACCGACCCGTTGGCAACGATGCCGTCGTTATGGTCAATGAAAGTCACGCCATAGATTCTGCCGACCGGATTGATGCGGAAGATAGCGTCGATGTTCTCCGCCTTGAGCAGCTGCCGAAACTCGTCCCGCGTATTGTGCGGACTCATGGCATCCCGGACTGTCTGTCGCAGCCGGTCGAGCGACCCGTCCTGCTTCAGCGCACTCTTCGACCGCTCGTAATACTTTTGAAGAGCCTTGTAGCCGACATCCCGGCCGATACGGCTCGATTTGAACGGAGTGCCGATGCCATAGCCGTCATCAGTCATGGCGCCGTAGACAATACCGGCATAGTTCCTTTCGTCGATAGTTCCCGTACGTTCTTCGACCGAAACGTTAAACAGTTCCAATAAGGTGCGGAACTCGCCGTAGGACGAGCATTTATAATTCCGCAGGCACGATCTCACGATGGATGAGATCTGCTGTTTGACATTGCCTTCCCTGTAGTTTACCTTATGCAATCCCACCTTGTCGGCTTGCTCCTCTCCCTTGACGCTCGGATGCAGATTATATTTGCGTTCCAGATCGCGTAATATCTCCATCGAACGTCTTGCTTCGAAATCATGCGGCAGCTTATGTCCGTTCTCATCGACGCGCAACGATACGACATGAAGATGCTGTCGGTCGATATCCTTATGTTTGAAAACAATATAAGGCTGGTTGCCGTAACCCATACGTTCCATGTATTCCTGCGCGATGTCCCGGAGCTGATCGTCGGTCAGTCTGTCTTCCGGCGAGGGGTTCAGCGAGGCGTGGAAGACCGTGTTCGTAGTCCGGCGGTTGGCTTCGAGGTACGGCCAAAAGCAATCCATGCAGGCGTCGACATCCATTCGCCCGTGCTTGTCGAACGGTTCCAACATCTTCTGCCAGAAAAGAACCTCGGCTTCATCCTTATCCACTTTCTCCTTGTTGTAATACAACGCTCCGCCGGGCGAGGAACCCGATCTTATATTCGCAACCATTCCTTAGTCTGTTTTGCGAGGTTGAGAATCTCGATACTCAGAGCCTTTAATTCTCTCGTTCGCTGTTCCAAAGCAGCGATCTGATGCGGGATCGCGATGTTGGAAAAGTGGGCGTTGATAGCCTTTACAATCTGATTATAGTTGTTCCCGAGCTTTTGAAATTGGAAATAAAAGTCGTTCAGCCGGGCGATGAACTGCACCTTCGAAGGGTCGCGTTTGACGACTACGAACTCCTCGTTGAAGATTCTTTTGACGATAAACCGGCTGCGGTTATGCTCCAATCCTGCCTTACAAAGCATCTGCTTAAAGCGGATATTCTCTTCCGTGGTGAGTTTGAAATTATACCTGTGGACTCTGGGATCTGTCGTTGTCGGGCGTCCGATCCTCTTTTTCGTGGTTGTCATCAAGCTGGTAGTTTAAGTGGCGTGACTCGGGAACGCCACCCGGCCTCGCAGAGCGAGCACCTTTGTATGCCGAAAAATTTTTCGGCATACAAAGGTACAGCTCGCTGTTATCTGGCGATAACAAAATCCGCGGCGGAAAATTTTTTGTGAAAACTTTGAAAAGCCTCCGAGGGCGGGTCTTTCCCGGTGCAATATTACAACCGTCTGGAGATGAAAAAAAGCCCGCCGAACGGACTGGAACGGACGTGAGCGGACATCGGAATCGAGGCATTTCAGTCGATTGTATCTTGCATCATGAAAGGCAGGTTTTCTTATTCCGTTCATTATTCCGATACAAACCGCATGAAACGGAAAACGGTATTTTGAATGGTTTAAAACATAAAACCAAACATACACGCTTTACGACAGTATAGCTGACAATCAATCTCAAAAACGTTGCACCATGGATTCATTGAAAGAAACAGACAAACCCGCACCCAATCCTTCGAAGCATCTCCGTATCGAAGTCGATGAGGAGCTGATGCGACAGATGATCGCCGGACAAGCCCCTTTGGATTCGAAAGTCGTCCGCAGGATTCCCGAGCCGAAAGAAGGCGCAGAAGAAACGATTCAGGAGCCTGTGCCAAAATCCGAGATCGACGAATCGTTTCCGTCGGTCGTCCCTACCGCTGTGGCTGCGGGGAAAGATGCATCCGGGTTTCGTCGTAAAAAGCTCACGCTACCGGATTTTGAACGCACGTTCTTCGCACCAACGGATTGCCGTAACCGCTCGGCGATCTACGTCAGCGCCCCAACCAAGGGCAAAGTGTCGGCAATCCTCCACCTGCTGGGAGACGACTCGACTAGGCTTACGGCGCTGGTCGACAATATGCTACGCTTTGTCATGAGCATTTACAGCGACGAACTGAATTATCTCCACGAGAAGAATAGCAGAAGACCGTTTTGAAAAAGCGGAGGTATTTCGACGGCAGATAGCAGGACGGGGGGCCGTCGAACGGACAGACCGATTGCGGCTGAACATCAGACCCGGATCGTCAGGAGCTACAGAATGTCGCCTATTCCGACGGTAGAATTCTAAGATAAAACCAAATAAAAGCTGCAAAAAGTTTCATGCCCGGAAATTGTCATTTTTTGTCGTAGCGTTTAGCAAAATGATTCTGGCTATGGGATGCAAGGCCGCGAAGCGCTTGTATAGCCTTGCATCCCATAGTCAGAATCGTTAATTTGCGGAGTACGGAAATGACAATACATTAATTATGAGTAGGTTCGGCTCCCAATTAGACGGACTGTTCCGACAATAAGATTTTGAGATTTTGAATGATCTCAAAATCTTATCGAATGGCAGATATGTATGCCGGATTATATCTGCAACGCTACATATGGTGTTCCACGCCTTACGACGGCAAAGCATCTGGCGGCGATTTTGGCCCTCACAGCATTCAGGACGCTGAATTTATGTTTACCTTCAGCCACTTTGCGTTCGTAATATGCCTTTAGTTGCGGATCACACCTGATGGCAATCAGTGCACTGCGGTTCAGTTGTACTTTAATGTCTCGATTCGCCATGCTCGATGTGTGGCATCCCCCGCGAACGCTTGTGCCGGAGCTATGTTCGAACGGAGCCAGCCCGCAATAGCAGGCAAACTTGCGGTGGTCTGTGATTTTGGTGAAATTAAGCGTCGAACAGAGCATCACAATGGCCGTGATCGGCCCTACACCTTTGATGCTGGTCAGCAGCTTGTAGTTCCGGCAAATGTTGCTGTCGGCGGCTATCAGTTCCTTCATTTCCCGTTCGATGGTTTTCATATGAGTTTCTGCATACGCGATCTCCTCCTGGAGCATGGAACGTTGAATAGATACATCCGCGAATTTCTCTTTGTAGTCTAATTTTTCGAGCAACACCAGTTTCGCTACACGTTGTTTTGCCAGATGAGCCCTTAAGATCAGCCATGTGCGCAACTGACACAGTTCCTTCTCTGCCGGCAGATAAAGGGCTATCTTCCGATAGTGAGTGATCGCATACTCGGCGATACGCCGGGCATCCACTCTGTCTGTTTTGCCACGGGCAATACCCATCGAATACTTGATTACCAACGGCGAGATCAGTGAAAAATTGAAATTCAGCGTCCTGTCGGAAGCACAAACCGCCATCTCGGATATGTAGCTCCCCATATCCTCGGCGCAGAAAATCACATCGTCGAGCCGAATACCATGCCGCTTCTCAACCCAGTGCAGACACGAGCAGATCCCTTTTCGGGAGTTGGCGAATTTGCGGTGAGCCATCTCGTTTGCATCCTCGAAGGCGACCAAAGACGCATCGAAAGTCTCTTTCGACACATCCAGACCCACATAATACAAATAGTGCATAACTTGTTAGTTTTGTGAGAGTCGTATGCTATCACATGTACCAGGTCTTCAAACCTACAATTCTAAACAGCCATTCTCTCTGGTTAATGGAGTCGCAGTCCAAATCTACCGCCAAGCCTCAAAGCTTACGACAAGCCCCGGTTCACTGCGACTCCATATCGAAATTACCTGTGATTACATCACGCTGCAAATCTACATGCGACCAGCAAAACGCCGGGGATGGAAATCCGCAAGGCTCGCCCCTCGGGCGATTCGCATGGCCTTGCGGATTTTCATCTCCGGCGATAAATTCCCTACCGGCGGAAAATTACATGAATTTAACTACTGGGTTACTGCACAACCTTGAAGACGCTGTCGAGTTTCTCACTCAACGCAGCCATATCTTGCCCAATCTTGTCGTTAGTGATTTTAGCGTAGATTTGGGTCGTGGTGATATGTTTATGCCCCAGCATCTTGCTGACCGTTTCCAGAGGTACGCCCTGCGTGAGCGTAATCGTCGTGGCAAAGGTATGCCGGGCCATGTGCATCGTCGGATTGAACGACAATCCAGCATGTCTGGCAACATGCCGTAAGGACATGTTCAGTGTTTTATAAGTGACTTTAAGCGGAAAAACCTTCTCCCCGGTGCGGTATGTATCCTTATAACGCTTGTAGAGCATTTCGGCAACGGGAAGGAGTTTGACACGGAACTGTGTACCTGTCTTTTGCCGCTTGTCGATGATCCAATAATCCCCATTGTCGTCTGTATGAATATCGGCATGGGTTAGCTTTGCTACGTCCGAATGGCTCAGACCCGTAAAGGCGCAGAAAACGAAGACATCCCGGTTGATGCCCGTACGGTAGTTGGGAAGTTCGACGTCCATGACGGCCTGCAGTTCCGAAGCGGACAAATAACGTCGTTCGGCGTATTTGGGCCTGACATGGAACCCTGCGAAAGGATCGACGAGAATCCACCCGTTCTTATACGCCGTATAGGTCATCAGACGCAGTTTCTTGACCCCGGCACTGATCGTTCCGGAAGCAAGACCTTTTACCGCGGAGAGGTAAACGACGAACTTTTCGATAAAATCCCGCTTCAGCTCTTTGAAAGGAATATCTTTTACACGGTATTCGTATTCGAGGAAAGAGGCAAGCCGGTTACGGCGTTTGCGGTAATTGTCATAGCTCGAATAGGCGCGGTCTTTGCCCACGCGTTTGAGGAACCCTGCGAGGTATTCGTCGAAGGTCTGTAACAGCAGGCGGCAGTCGTCCCCCATACCGAGGAAGGCGTTGCGGACCTTTTCGGCCGTAACGTATGAATCACGGTCGCAAAGGCGTTGGTATTGCTTGCCGATGTTGGTTTTGATGTTCTCCAACTTTTCATTGAGGCGTTGGGCTTCGAGGCTTTTACCTGCCGCCTTGTTTGCTTTGGCATCCCAGAGGGAAGAACGAACGGTGAGTTTACAGCTGAACTGCGACATTGTACCGTTGATCGTAATACGGCCCATAATGGGAACCTGACCCGATTTCTCCGACTGCCTTTTTACGTAGAAAAGGACTTTGAAAGTGCTACGTTGCATAATAACCTGAACTTTGAGGATTTGTTAAACGTTAAGTCAAGTTATTTGTTATGCGGAAATTCAGTGCAACGAACTGAAAACGACTGCCTTAAATGCAAATCAAAGCATTTCGGGCAGGTAACGGATAAGTAACACAACTCACCGTTAAACCTGCCCGAATTTGCTTTTCTATTGCTCGGAGCATATGCAGAAGAGAGAATTAAATACTTGCAAACAAGATATTTACTTTTTTCTGCATATTCGTTTACCTACAAATCCCCGGCTTCCGAAGAGCCGGGTGTGAAAGAAAGCAGGTAACCGTACTAATTAGTGACGCCTCATTGTTAGAATGGATTCAGTGACTATGAAGAATTTTGGGATAGAGAATCCAATTGGTTACCTGCCTGTGCCTTATTTGTTCAACAGCGAGGGTTCGTATAGATAGCGTTTGATGCTTCGTTTCGGGGTTTTTTCGAACTCGTTGGGGTAGAGTGCGATGCCCGAGATCCGCTCGTAGGCGGCCAGCTGCGCGTTGAGTTCCTGAAGGTTGTTCTGCATGATCTGCGGCAGGTCGGCCTTGTCCACGCCCTCGGCCTCGGCCTGTTCGTAGTCGGGGACCACGAGGGCCTTGATCTTGCCGTTTCCGGCGTCGAGCACCAGCGATTCGAGCACGAGGTACATGTTGTTGAGCTTGTCTTCGATCTCCTCGGGATAGATGTTCTGGCCGTTGCCCGAGAGGATCATGGTTTTCGAACGGCCGCGGATGTAGAGCGTGCCGTCGGGGTCCATCGTGGCCATGTCGCCCGTATGGAGCCATCCCTCCTCGTCGAGGACCTTGTGGGTGTCCTTGTCGTTTTTGTAGTATCCCTTCATAACGTGCTCGCCGCGGACGAGGATTTCGCCGGCCACGCGCTGCGGGTCTTCCGAGTCGATCCTCACTTCGAGCAGTCCTTTTAGGAACCGGCCGCACGAACCGGCCTTGAACTCGTTGTCGGGGGTGAAACTGATCAGCGGGGCGCATTCGGTCATGCCGTAGCCGATCGTGATCGGGAACTTGATCTTCATCAGGAACGATTCGGTCTCCTGGTTCATCGGCGCGCCGCCGACGATGAAGATTCCGACGTTGCCGCCGAAGGCGTCCATCAGTTTCTTGCGGATCACCGAGTAGATGGCCGAATTGAGCAGCGGAATCTTCATGGCGATCGACATGGGGCCTTTCTCCAGCATCGGGAGCACCTGCTTGCGGTAGACTTTTTCGAGGATCATCGGCACGCAGCAGATGATCGTGGGTTTCACGACGGCCATCGCTTCCAGCAGGATTTTCGCCGCCGGAATCTTGCCCAGCAGGGTGATGTGTCCGCCGACGGCCAGCGGCGCGAGGAAGTCGAACGCGCAGCCGTAGGCGTGGGCCAGCGGCAGGAACGACAGCGTGCGGCCTCCTTTCTGGAAGTACCGCTGTCCGGTCTGGGTGTTGATTGTCGTTGCGGCGAACACCACATTGCCCGTGAGGTTGTTCACCGTGAGCATCACGCCCTTCGAGTAGCCGGTCGTTCCCGAGGTGTAGTTGAGCAGGACGACCTGGTCGTTGGGGATTTCGGGATATTTGATGTCGTTGACGCTGAATCCGCGCGGATACTTGGTGCGGTAGTTCTTCACGATGTCGCGCTGGAACTTGGTGAGCGACTTGCCGTCGCGCTCGTAGATCGCGTGGAAGTCCGTGAGCGAGAATACGGCTTCGATCTGCTTGATCTGGTCCTCCTCGATCACGTCCCAGAAGTTGTCGCCCAGGAACAGCAGGCGGCTTTCCGAGTGGTTGATGATATGGATGATGTCCGCAGGGGTGAAATCCTGGAGGATCGGCACGATCACTGCTCCGTAGGTGATGGTTCCCATGTAGGTGATGCACCAGCGTGGGTTGTTGCGGCCGATGAGTGCGATTTTGTCGCCTTGCTTGATCCCGGCTTTCTTGAAAAGCAGGTGGATTTTCGCAATCTCCTTGGCCATTTCATAATACGAAAAGGTCTCGCCCTTGAAATAGTCGGTCAACGCCGACATCTCCCGATTTTCCCGAAAACTCGTTTCGTATATTTTCAGCAGGTTTTCCTGTAACATGACGCTTGCTTTAGGTCTTTATTGCGGCGCAAAGATAACGTAAAAATTTATTTTGCCGTATGCCGGCCGCAGGATTTATCCTTTTATGTGGATAATTTCGTCGAAAAGTCCGGAGCCGGTTATTCCCGATCGTGCTCTTTGCCGCTCTTTTTCCGCTCCTCGTCGTCGAGTTTCACGCGCCGCGGCTTCCAGATGAAGGTCTTCGACTCGGTTCCCGCCTTCAGCCGTTCGATGTTCTTGCGGTGGGTGTAGATCAGCAGGATGGCGATCACGAACGAGAACACCACGAAGGCCGTCGATCCGTTGACTTTGGGCGATATGAGGGTGAAGACGGGGAAGCAGCATCCGGCGACCATCGAGGCCAGCGACACGTAGTGCGAGACCATCAGCATCACCAGCCACACGCCGAAGCACAGCAGCGCCACGGGGGGATAGATGCCCGTCACGGCGCCCACGAGCGTCGCGACGCCCTTTCCGCCGCGGAATCCGGCGAAAATCGGGAAGATATGGCCCAGCACGGCGGCGAACACGGCGACGATCTTGAGGTTTATCAGGTCGTTCTGTCCGATCAGGTCGTCGTACTGCATCAGTTCGATGATCGTCACGGCCACGAATCCTTTCAGGAAATCGAGCGCGAAGACCGGCAGGGCGGCCCGCCGGCCCAGCACGCGGAGCATGTTGGTCGTTCCGGCGTTCTTCGAGCCGTGCTCGCGGATGTCGATGCCGTAATATTTCTTGCCGATCCATACGGCGCTTGGAATCGAGCCGAGCAGATAGGCAATGATAATCATGGTGGTAGCCGTATATATCGTCAGAATCATCTTTTTCGCGTGTTAACTTGTTCATGCAAATATAGTCAAAAAATCCGTATGTGGAAGCTGGGGGCGAAAAAACCGCCGCCGTATCCCGCATTTCCGGAGAATTTAGTATCTTTGCATTCTAAATGAATTAATGTATGAACACAAAGGCTTTGCTCGAACCGATGGGCTCGTGGGCGTGGTGGCGCTCGTGGTTTCTGATTTTCCTCGGCTGCTCGGTCATGGGCGCGGGGTTCGTGCTCTTCGTCAATCCCTACAAGTTCGTGCCGGGCGGGGTCTACGGCATGGGTATCGTGCTGCATAACATCTTCCCTTCGGTCCAGGTCGGTACGTTCGGTTACATGTTCGACATTCCGCTGATGCTGATCTCCATGCTGGTCTTCGGCGGCGGTTTCGGCACGCGCACGGTGCTGGCGGCGCTCTATACGCCGGGCTTTATGAACGTGCTCACGCGGCTGGTCTACCCGAATCCCGAGGCGGTCGAGTCGCTGGACCCTTCGCTGCTGCTGGGCGGGCGGCTGGACCTCTCGAACGACCTGCTGCTGACGTGCGTCATCGGCGCCGTGGTGATCGGCATCGGGCAGGGTATCGTCGTGCGGCAGCAGGCGACCACGGGGGGGACGGACATCGTGGGCATGCTGTTGCAGAAGTTCGCCGGGATCAAGTTCTCGACGGGCATCCTGCTGGCCGACGGGTTCGTCGTGCTGTCGGGACTGGCCGTGATCGGCTTCGGAATCGGCACGGGCGAGGCGGCAGCGAACGGCTGGATGCTGACGCTCTATTCGCTCATCACGATCTACATCTCGTCGCGTGTGATCGCCTACCTGCTCGACGGCGCGTCGTACGACAAGCTGCTGTTCATCATCAGCGACCACCACGAGGAGATGAAACGCTTCATCATCGACGACCTGGACCGCAGCGCCACCTATATCAAGTCGAAGGGCATGTACACCGATTCGCAGCGCGACATGATCTTCCTGGTGGTGAGCCGCAAGGAGGTTCACCTGGTGCAGCACAAGATCCGGGAGATCGACCCCAAGGCTTTCGTCGTGGTGACGGACGCCTATGAAACCTTCGGGGAGGGCTTCAAGCAGTTCCCCGAGAAGAACGAGATACACGCGGAATAGCGGGTTTCGCAATTAAGAATGAACAATTAAGAATTAAAAATTGGGGTTTAATATCAATACATTGAGGCCGCTCGAAGGAGCGGGACGCAGGTTGTTCATCGAGACCTACGGCTGTCAGATGAACGTCAGCGACACCGAGACGGTCGTCGCCATCATGCAGCGCGAGGGCTATGTCTATACGGACCGGATCGGCGAGGCCGATGTCATACTCATCAACACCTGTTCGATCCGCGACAACGCCGAGCAGCGCATCTGGGGCCGGCTGGCCGAGATGAAGC
>ERZ857840.2453-NODE-2453-length-17727-cov-3.019975_pt1 | contig 17727 bp, 20 predicted proteins | sample MGYA00519760_ERZ857840 | MGnify/ENA primary metagenome ERZ857840 (study PRJEB31778, sample SAMEA3449371) | human gut metagenome | biome: human gut; feature: human-associated habitat; material: faeces | place: United Kingdom | collected 2010/2012 ... | reverse complement strand
AATAAAAAGGTAAAAGTAGAAAAAAATGCAGGTGGAATAGAAGGACTCTGTGTGATTGAGCCGGCAGTTCATGGCGATCTGCGGGGATACTTTATGGAAACTTATAATCAGAAGGACATAGAAGGAGCCGGACTTACGATGAATTTTGTACAGGATAACCAGTCCTCTTCCGGAAAAGCAGTACTGAGGGACCTTCATTATCAGAAGAAATATCCGCAGGGAAAGCTGATACGCGTAATACGGGGAACTGTGTTTGACGTGGCAGTGGATATTAGAACGGAAAGTGCTACTTATGGGAAATGGTATGGGATCGTGCTGTCGGAAGAAAATAAAAAGCAGTTTTACATTCCGGAGGGATTTGCACACGGATTCCTGGTTTTGATTGAGCAGGCAGATTTCTGTTATAAATGTACGGATTTTTATCATCCAGATGATGAAAGAGGGATTGCCTGGGATGATCCGACAATCCATATTGCATGGCCAGAGCTTGATGTGCCATACAGAATGAGTGAAAAAGATAAAAAGTGGGGAAGGCTGGGAGAATAAGATGGAAAGAATTCAGGGATTAAAAGAATATGTACAGACAGAACATTATCTGGAAGGAATCGGAATCAGGAAAGAAGAGCAGAAGGAAATTCAGATTACCTATCAGCCACTGGCACAGGGCGAATATAATATCAACTACTGGTTCGTACACCCACTGACCGGAAAGAAACTGGTGCTTCGTGTCAATACAGGAAGCCAGATGCATCTGGAAAATCAGATTGAATACGAATATCATGCATTGGAGCTTCTGGCAGATTCAGGACGGACGCCAGTGCCGATTTTTGTAGATGGAAGTAAGAAGGAACTGCCGTATGGTGTGATGGTTATGGAGTTTCTGGAAGGGAGTGCACTGGATTATCGGAAGAATCTGATGGAAGCGGCAGAATGTCTTGCGGATATCCACAGTGTTCCGGTAAAAGAAACGGATGGACTGATATCGCCATCGAATCCACTGCAGGCGATTCTGGATGAATGTAATCAGATGGTGCAGACATACTACGAGTCTGATCTGGGAGAAGAAAAGAAAAAAGTACAGATCCGGCGTCTTCTGGAGCTGGGACAGGAGAAGATCAATGAGATTCGGGATTATAGTGGATACAGATGCTGTATTAACACAGAGCTGAATTCAGGAAATTTCCTGATGAATGGCGCAGGAAAAGACAATTATCTGGTTGACTGGGAAAAGCCGCTTTATGGTGATCCGGTTCAGGATCTGGGGCATTTCCTTGCACCAACGACAACTTTCTGGAAAACAGATGTGATTCTGACAGAAGAAGAGATGGCTGATTTTACAAGAAAATATATCCAGGCGGTAAATGGCAGATTTGATGTGAGTGGAATCGAAGAACGTCTGAACATTTTTATTCCGATCACGTGTCTCAGGGGAATTACATGGTGTGCAATGGCGTGGGTAGAATATCAGGAGCCGGGAAGACTGATCCGCAACGAAGAAACATTTAAAAAGATGGAAGACTATTTAAACCGGGATTTTCTGGATATGATCGAAGAAAGATATTATAAATAAAGATTTCAGGGATACGGAGTAATAAAATTCTGCGTTTTTCCACATACTACCCATATCGAATAAAATATGGAAAATATGTGGAACACAGGAGGAATAGAATCAATATGAAAGCTACAGGAATTGTCCGCCGGATCGATGATCTTGGCAGAATTGTCGTTCCGAAGGAAATCAGGCGCACGCTACGTATCCGTGAGGGTGATGCACTTGAAATTTTCACAGACCGGGAAGGAGAAATCATTCTCAAAAAATACTCACCGCTTGGGGAAATGGGAAATTTTGCAGACCAATATGCGGAAAGTCTGGCACAGACACTTGGATATCTGGTGTGTATCACAGATACAGATCAGGTGATCGCAGCAGCAGGACCGGGGAAGAAAGAATTTCAGGAACAGTTGATCACAAGACAGCTTGCGGAAGTGATCGCAAGAAGGGAGCAGTTTCTGGCATCCTCTATGGATCGGAAGTTCACGGTCATCGTGTCGGGACAGAATGCAGAACTGAAATGGCAGGTGGTAAGTCCGATCATCTGCGCCGGAGATGCGATCGGTTCTGTTGTGATCCTGGCAAAGGACGGCAGGAAAAAACCCGGTGAGTTGGAACAGAAGATGATACTCTGCGCAGCAGGATTTCTGGGACGACAGATGGAACAGTAAAGGAATATTTCATAAGAATCTCTCATAGTATAAAAGGACAGGAGGGGTTCTTATGGAAAAAAAGCTGTTTGAAAATATCTGTTTTACAAGACTTGTGAAAGCACTGATGCTTTCTTACTTTCTTACGATGCTGATGCTGCTCGGGCTGTCTTTTGGACTGTATAAGTTTGACTTAAGCGAGAAAACAGTCCGGATCGGGATCCTTGCGGTTTACATAATTTCCACATTTGCCGGTGGATTTGCCATGGGAAAAATGGGGAAGACAAGGAAATTCCTGAGGGGATTTATGCTTGGAATGCTCTATTTTCTGCTACTGCTTGCAATTTCAGCAGGGATCTACCGGAGCGTGCAGGGTGGAATGCAGATGATGATCGCCTGGATCCTCTGTGGGGTAGGCGGAATGCTCGGTGGAGGAGCCCTGCGCGAACTCATCGAGGTTGGTCTTGCCTAGCAGCGGCATGCCCGCGGCCTTGAGCTTCTCAATGACGGTGGCATCGTACGGGGGTACCCAGCCTTCGAGGATCTTGGAGGCTGCAGTAGTTTCGATGCCCTTGGTGACGATCATGTCCTTGATGGCGATCGGCACACCGGCGAGTTCCGGCAGTGCGGACTTTTCCTCATCGGACTTGGAGTCGAAGGCATCGGCCTGTTCGAGGGCCTGTTCGCCGGAAACCTTCAGGAAGGCCTTGATGCTCGGCTCAGCAGCCTCAATGACTTCGAGGTGTGCTTCGACCAGCTCGCGGCTGGAGACTTCCTTGGACTTGATCTTGGCCGCCATCTCAGCGGCGGAAAGCTTGACGAGTTCGCTCATGTCACTCCTCCCCCAGAATGCGCGGTGCCACAAACATGCCGGCTTCGGAAACCGGGGCGCCCGCGGTTGCCTCTTCCTGAGTCAGCGGGGTTTCCGGCACATCCGGGCGCAGGTAGGCTTCCAGCGGAATCGGGTTCGCGGTCGGTTCCACATCGTCAGTAGCGACTTCCTGGACCTTGTTGATAGATTCTGCGATGACGTTCAGATCGCCCTGCAGACGGGTGATCTCCTCGTCAGTGAGTGCAATTCGGGCCAAATCGCCCAGATGCACGATTTCTTCTTTGGTGAAAGTAGGCATGTCCCTAACATTAACGCGTCTGTGTGACGAGCGCCCCGCCCATTTCGCCCATCGCCCCAGCCTCACGCTCCAGCCGCAACAGCCTCGCCACCGGCGAAGATTCCTCCAGTGACTGGAGGAATTGGAGCGATAGGAGCCGGTCAGGACTGGGGTGCGGCGTGCTGGGCAATCCAGGCATGCATGGAAACCGCAGCGGCAGCTCCGGCGTTAATGGAACGCACCGAACCGAATTGGGAAATGTAGACCACGTCATCCGCCAGCTCAAGCGCCTTTTCGGACAGTCCCGGGCCTTCCGCGCCAAACAACATAAGGCATCGCTTCGGGAAGCAATACGTTTCCATCGGCACCGCACCCGGAATGATGTCAAGCGCAATCACCCGCGCAGCCTTCAACTCAGCAATGCGCTGATCGATCGCCGCCAGATCCGTCATATAGGCCAGCTTGTTCCCATTTTCAGCCCCACTTGCGGCTGGAACATCCATTGACATTCCAGATGGAGCACACTCAGTAACACGGCCTTCATTCAGCGAAACGGCATCGTTCATACCGGCACCGTGCCCACTTTCCGCATTTTCGTGCACATGTAATGCGATTGCGGAGGCTTGCGATTGCGCCGCCGCGATTTCTCCGGCAATGCGCAGTTTCCAACATTCAACCAGTTCGGTTATGGAAGGGTGGTTTTCGACATGCTGATACAGTTCCGTCATCAACGCGCCTTTGCGATTCCACTTATGCGGGCCGACGATATGCACGCGTTTTGCCTGGAATGCGTTGGCAGTGCGCACCATCGATCCGATATTGAAATCATGCGTCCAGTTTTCTACGGCAACCTCAAAATCATGGCGACCATGGGCATCAAGATCGTCTTTGATAGCCGAAACCGTCCAGTAACGATATCGGTCAAGCACGTTGCGGCGATCACCTTCGTCAAGCAGAGACGAATCGAATCGACGGTCATAATTCGGCGATTGCGGATCATCCGGACGGGGCTCGTCAAGATGCGTTTCAGCCCACGGCCCTACGCCCACTTCACGAAAGACCGGCTCTCCGGATGCTTTCGCTGCAATATCGATGGGATTAGGCTGATGCACGCGATTCCTCCTCACAACTCATAAATCGATTCAACCAGACGCAAAGTCGTGAAACGTTCCGTGAAACACGATATTTAGCGTCATCGAACCACCAAATACAACCGAAAAGCCGCGAAACTTCGATACTTAGTATTGCGACACTTAGTGAAGTTCCGATTCCTTGAATACTTCCACAAACGGCAGATCGGATTCGCTTCCGTCAACCGGATTGATGACCTTGATAGAAGGCGACGCCATATCGACGCCACCAATCAGCGATGCGACGGCAAGCACTTTAGCGCCCTCGTTTTTCACCACGGAGAAGTCAAGGCTCAGCTCGTTGCCATTGCGCAACGTAACCAACGAGGACGTCTGCACATACGACTTTTCAGACAACCAAGAATCCAGCAAAATCACGCGCTTGCCTGTGATCGAAGGCCCCTTGATGGACGGATACACGAAATCCATCACAAAACCGTCAAGGTTCTCCCCACGCGAAGCGGCCGCCTGAATCATGGCGGACACCAGCGGAACCGCGGCCGCGGTCAACGCACCCACCGCGTCGAAATCGTCCACGGAATAACCGGCCTCTTCCAACGTATCCAACAGGATATGCCCAACGATCGAAGCGCCGCGATGGTCGAACAGCACGGAGGAAAGCTCCGAGAATGGCTTGTCGGCCATTTCAGCCTGCAACAGCGACTTCAGCTGGTCACGCGGCTCAAGCATGGTGAAATCAATGTCGCTATGCGCGGGAGCATCGGCAGTCGCAGCAACCGACTTGGTCTTACGGAAAGTCTTCTCTTCGGTCATGTTCCTAGCCTATCCTTTCGGCTCGTCAAACCTTACCTCATACCGACACGTATCAGGCAAAGGTTACTATGCACTGGTTTCGGGAGCGGTGAGTTCGCGGACATCGGCCTTTTCGGGCGCGATCATGTTCACGGGTTCGATAATTCTGCTCTGGTCGACGCGCTGCAGCTTGCGTGCGGTGACCAGCACGCGCGATTCCAGTGACGAGGCGAACGCATTGTAGGCACCGACCGTTTTGGTGATGGCGGATCCCAGCTTGGTGGCACGGTCCCCGAGCACGGCGAACCGTTCATACAATTCGCGAGACAGGTCGAACAGCATTTTTGCGTCATCGGTCAGGCTTTGCTGCTGCCATGCGTACGCCACGGACTTCAGCACCGCCCATAAGGTAATCGGCGAAGTCAAAGCAACCTTGCGCGCAAACGCGTCGTCCATCAGCGTCGGATCGGTTTCCAAAGCCGCCTGCAGCAAGGATTCGTTGGGAATGAAGGCGATCACGAAGTCCGGCGCGTCGGCGAACGCATTCCAATAAGCCTTGTCGCCCAAAGTTTTCACATGCTCGCGCACCGCCTTGGCATGCGCATGCAGCAATTCCGACTTTCGTGCCAACTCCTCAGGCGTGGCGGTATCGGGAATTTCACACGCTTTCTGATAGTCGGCATATGGGGCCTTCGCATCGATCGGAATGGTTTTGCCGCCCGGCATGTGGATGATCATATCCGGACGCTGCGTGCGACCGTCCGCATCAGTGACGACCACCTGCGTATCGAAATCCACATGTTCCAGCAGCCCGGCGGATTCCACGATATTCCTCAACTGCGCCTCACCCCACGCGCCGCGTACCTTGTTGTTGCGCAATGCGGACGACAGGGCGTTGGTCTCGCGGTCAAGACGGGCCTGCTGCTCGCCAAGACCCTTGAGCTGCTCGCCAAGCGCACCCATTTCTCGCTTGCGACCCTCTTCGATTTGCGAAACCTTCTGCTGTAGGGCATCAAGATTCTTTTGCACGGGCGCGAGCGCGGACAATACCTTGCTCTGCTCCTGCAGTTTTCGCTCGTTTTCGACCTGCTTGCGTTCCGCTTCGGCCGCGGCACGCTCACGCTCACGCTCCACACGTTCCTGTTCGGCCCGCTGGGCCTGCGCGAGCTGCGATTTGAGATAGGTCAACTGTTGGGCTAACCCTTCCGCCTGCGTGCGGTATTGGGTCACCGATGTGGACAATTCGCTGATTTCCTGCCGATCAGCTTCGATCTGCGCTTTCGCCTCGTTAAGATCGGCGATTTTCGCATCACGGGCCATTTCCTGCCCTTTGGAACGGCCCGCAAAAAAGCCGGCCGCGGCTCCAAGCGCGGCCACAACCACCAGAAGAATCACCACAAACACAGGATTGTCGAACATATGTTCTATATAACAGCATGCCCAAGACATCTTGGAAGATCAAAAATCGCAAGACATCCGCGTCCAGCTGCATTATGCTTGGAGCCGAAAGCATGCTCACGAACATGCGGCAACGCGAGCACGCTGAATATTCGAGAGGCATTCAAGAGGCAATCCGGGGGTTCGGAAACGCATGGGATTCGATTTGTTTATGACGGTGGCGGCGATTGTTGCGGCGGCCGTGGCCACTTGGGCCATCCTCAGGCTGTTCCTAAGCGAAAACGATGGTATAGCCCCCTCCTGCCAGCGCATCACCGATGAAAAGCCCGCCGAGAATCACACCGAAAATCCAGACGAGGAAGCCGGCGAAACACACCGAAGCGACATCGCCAAGCGTCTCGCCATCTCAACCATACTGATCATTCCCACATTCACCGTAACTATGCTGACATTCGGCGGCATCACACTTCCCCACTGGCTGACCAATCCATGGCTGCACGCCATCATCGCCACTCCGGTCATGTTCTATTGCGCCGCGCCGATGCACAACCGCGGTACCGCCGCCCTGAGAAACCGCACGCCCAACGCGGATTCGCTGCTATCGCTCGCCATGACCGTCGTGTACGTCTACAGCCTGCTGGCGTGCGTGGTGTCATGGATTATCCCCGCAGGGTCACACAATCAATATTTCGCTTTCGCAAGCATGGTCGCCGTGCTGTCACTTGCGATTTCGCTGATCGAGCAACCTCCCATGGCGAAGAAAGCATCGGAAGGCGATATTCCGACCGCGCAATCGCAAGAAACACAAGAAACACAGCAAAGCATGGATACGCTTATCCAGGCCAACATCACATATGAGATTCGCACGCGGGTAACGCAGATTACCGCAACCATGACGATGGTCATCGCGGTGTGGACGTTCGCTTTGTGGCTGATTTTCGGGCTTCAGCCGAAGCTTGCGATTGCCGTGTTGATCGGCGCGACGGTTTTAACGGTCGCAGGCTTGGTTTTGCAGGCATATGACCGCCTACCGTCACGGTAAAAACGGTTTTCAAAAAAGAAAATCGCGCAGTCGCACGAAAAATGGGCGGACCCGCATGTGCGCAGTCCGCCCAACGTCAACGGTTAGACCGTTTTCGTGGCTCGGCCAATCGACAGTCAGTCAGGCCAAACCGATCAGCCGACTGACTCCGAACGTCACTTAGCTTCCGCCGAAAAATCGTCGTCGATCTGCCCCGGCGCCCACGAGGAAAGCTCCAAATGGTCGCCGCCGGTCTGGTCCACAAGCACGGTGTCGCCGTCGTGCACTTCGCCAGCCAGCAGCATGCGCGCCAACTGGTCTCCAACTTCGGTTTGCACCAAACGACGAAGCGGGCGAGCGCCATACGCCGGATCGTAACCGGTGTTGGCGAGCCAATCGCGCGCCGAATCGGTAACATCCAGCTTGATGCGGCGATCCGCCAAGCGGGCCGAAACCTGCGCCACCTGAATGTCCACGATGCCGCCGAGCTCTTCGCGCGTAAGCGGGTGGAACATGACCAGTTCATCCAAGCGGTTGATGAATTCCGGCTTGAACTGCATGTGCACGGCGTCCATCACGGCCTTCTTCTTGGCTTCGTCATCCAGTTCGGTGTTCACCAGGAACTGCGAGCCAAGGTTGGAGGTCATGATCAGAATCGTGTTCTTGAAGTCCACGGTTCGGCCCTGCCCGTCGGTCAAGCGGCCGTCGTCGAGCACCTGCAGCAGCACGTCGAACACTTCAGGATTGGCCTTTTCAACCTCATCGAACAGCACCACCGAATATGGGCGGCGACGCACGGCCTCAGTCAGCTGGCCACCCTCCTCATAGCCGATGTAGCCCGGCGCAGCACCGATTAGACGAGACACGGAGGCCTTCTCCATGTACTCGCTCATATCAATGCGCACCATGGCTTTTTCATCGTCGAACAGAAAGTCGGCGAGCGCCTTGGCTAGCTCCGTCTTACCCACGCCGGTCGGTCCAAGGAACAGGAACGATCCTGTCGGGCGGTTCGGGTCGGAAATGCCCGCACGCGAGCGGCGTACCGCATCAGAAACAGCTTGAATAGCTTCTTTCTGGCCGATCACACGTTTGCCGAGATAATCTTCCATGGTCAGCAGCTTCTCGTTTTCGCCTTGCATGAGGCGGCCGACGGGAATGCCCGTCCAGTCGGACACGATTTCGGCCACGGAATCGGCGTCGACGCGGTCCGGCACCATCGGAATGTCTTCCGCCGCGCCGTCGTCGCCAGCCACGCCGGCCGTACCATTCTTGGCCGCCGCCTCGTTTTGTTCGGCTTGTGCAATCTCCTTCTGGATGGCCGGAATTTCGCCATAGTTGATGGCGGAGGATTTCGCCAGATCGCCTTCGCGCTCGTACCGTTCAGCTTGGGTGCGCAGTTCGTCGAGCTTCTTGCGCAGGTCGCCGATGCGGTTGTGTCCGTTCTTTTCGGCGTCCCAGCGTGCTTTCAGACCGTTGAGTTTTTCGCTTTTGTCTGCGATTTCCTTATTGAGGTCGTCGAGACGTTCCTTGGCGCTTTCGTCAAGCTCGCTTTCGGCTTTGCTTGCGGCGGCATCGTCTTTCGGATTGCCAAGCAGGTATGATTTCTCCATTTTGAGTCGGTCGACCTGGCGTTGCAGTTCATCGATTTCCTCAGGTGAGGAGTCGAGTTCCATGCGCAGGTGCGATGCGGCCTCGTCCACCAGATCGATGGCCTTGTCTGGCAGCTGACGGCCGGAAATATACCGGTTCGACAGCGTTGCCGCGGCCACGAGCGCGTCGTCGCCGATGGTCACCTTGTGGTGGGCTTCGTATTTCGGCGCGATGCCGCGCAGAATGGCGATGGTGTCTTCAACACTCGGCTCTCCTACGAACACTTGCTGGAAACGACGTTCCAACGCCGGATCCTTTTCGATATTCTCGCGGTATTCATCGAGCGTGGTGGCACCGATCAGGCGTAGTTCGCCGCGCGCAAGCATGGGCTTGAGCATATTGCCCGCGTCCATGGATCCTTCGGCTGCGCCCGCGCCAACGATGGTGTGGATCTCATCGATGAAGGTGATGATCTGCCCGTCGGCGTTCTTGATTTCCTGCAGAACGCTCTTCAGGCGTTCCTCGAATTCGCCGCGGTATTTCGAACCGGCCACCATGGAGCCCAAATCAAGCGAAATAAGCTTCTTGTTTTGCAGGGTTGTCGGCACGTCGCCGGCGACGATGCGCTGTGCGAGGCCTTCCACCACGGCAGTTTTGCCCACGCCCGGCTCGCCGATCAGCACCGGGTTGTTTTTGGTGCGTCGACTCAGGATCTGGATCACGCGGCGGATTTCCTGATCGCGGCCGATCACCGGGTCGAGTTTGCCTTCTTTCGCGGCCGCAGTCAGGTCGGTCGAGTATTTTTCGAGGGCTTTATACGAGCCTTCAGCGTCGGGGCTGGTCACTTTCGCGCCTCCTCGAATCGATGGCACGGCTTTGCGTAACGCGTCGGCGGTCACGCCGTATTGTTCCATGATTTGCGCGCTTTGGTTTGGTTTTGCCGCTGCGATGGCGATGAGCAGATGTTCGGTGGAGACGTATTCGTCGCCCATCTGATGCATTTCCTTGCCCGCTTGCGCAAGCACGGCGGACAGTTGCCTGCTGACCTGTGGCTGTGCGGTGGTCGATCCGCTGGCGCTCGGCAGCTCGTCTTGCGCTTGGTGCACGGCTGCGCTGATGTTCTGCGCGTTGCCACCCGCGGCTTCGATCAGTCCGCGAATCACGCCGTTTTCCTGACGCAGCAGCGCGTCAAGCAGGTGCAGGGTTTCGACTTGCGCGTTGCCTGCGGCCGATGCATTCTGCACGGCGTCGGAAATGGCTTCCTGCGCCATTGTGGTGAACTTCTGTTCCATATCATCCTCCATGGTTCGCGTCGAACGTCCGTTTTCGCACGGTTGCGTCGGCGCATATGTCGTTGTCTGATATGCTCAACCAACTTCGCCACCATTCTATTCCCAAAAGTTGAGTCCGCAACACTCAACTTTTGTTCACCGAACGAAAAGTCGTAAAAACACGAAAGGCCGCCACCCACGAAAGGTGACAGCCTTCATATCCGCAATATGCCAATCGACAATCAGCCGCGCACTACCACATTGCGCAGGCTGCCAATGCCTTCGACGTGCACGATCGCCTCGTCGCCCGGATCGAGATGGCCGGAAGCGTTCGGGGTGCCCGTCAGAATCACATCGCCCGGCAGCAGCGTGGTGAAACTCGTAATCGCCGCGATCTGCTCAGGAATGCCGTGAATCAGATTCGCCGTGGTACCCGACGCCATCGGCACATCCTCACCGTTGAGCGTGAAGGAAATCTTCGCATCCTTCCAATCCACATCGTCACGCGTCACAATCCACGGACCCAACGGGCACGCCGTATCAAAACCCTTCGCACGCGTCCACGTCGGATCAAGACCCTGCAGATCACGCAACGTCACATCATTCACGCACGTGAAACCCAGCACATAATCCATGGCCTGCTCCACCGGCACATTCTTGGCGATACGACCCATCACCACAGCCAACTCCGGCTCGAAATTCATATCATTCGAACACAGCGGAATCACAATCGGATCATCCGGACCAATCACCGACGTGCTCGGCTTGGTGAAAATCACCATATCCTCCGGCGCATGCTTGATATCGGAATGACCGGCCTCATGCATGAACTGCGCATGCGCCTCATAATTCTTCGCCAAACCGTACACCTTCGACGGAATCACCGGAGAGAGCAGACGGATGCCATCGCCATCCACCGGAAAACGCTCGCCGGTCGGCTTCACGCCGGCACCGGCCAGAGGATGCCCCTCAAGCGCTACGAGATAGTCTTTGCCGTCGCTTTCGTCGGTCTGCACGAAAGCGTATTGCGGTACATCATTATGCGAAAAACGTGCGATTCTCATGCTTGCCAGTCTACCCGCAACAATCGTCGAATCGTCCATATCATCGACATGCAACGCCCGACAATCAAAAACATCGAAAAAACGGGCCATCACATCATGCGAAGGCCCGTCACAGGAAGAAAACGTCAGATAAAAGCACGCTCGCCGAAAATCGCAGTGCCAACGCGCACGATAGTGGATCCTTCCGCAATCGCGAGTTCCATGTCGCCGGTCATACCCATCGACAGTTCACGGCAGGACTGCGTGCCAGGCTCCCCCGATGCGAGAATACGATCGCGGGTTCTACGCAGATGTTCAAATCCCCGGCGAATGGCAGTTTCATCGCTCACATGCGCGCCAATAGTCATCAGCCCCTGCAATTCAAGCCCGTCCAATGTGCCGATTTTCTGCGCGATGCGAATGGCATACGCCGGATTGCAACCGGATTTCGATGTCTCGCCCGATTCGTTGACTTCCAGCAGCACGCCCACGGTGACGCCGCGCGCCACCGCCCTACGTGAGATTTTTTCCGCCAAATCAAGGGAATCAACCGATTCGATAGCGTTGACGACCGGCAGTACCTTGCCGATTTTGTTGCTTTGCAGCTGGCCGATCAGATGGAACGGAATGCGCTCGCAAGCGACTTCGGAATCGTCTGAAGCGGACGCGATGCCGGAATCGCCGGCAACACCCAACGCAAACCCGCGTTCCGCACAACGTGCCATCAATCCTTCGGCCTTCGCTGTCACTTCCTGCGGACGATTTTCGCCGATCATGCGCACGCCCGCGTCGATTGCAGCCATGATCTCGCCCACATCGCGCGTCTTCGTAGCAGCAAGCAGGCGCACGGAACCCGCGTCACGACCGGCATGTTGCTCGGCCGACGCGATACGATCCAACACGCGATGCACGCCATCGGCGATCTGCACGGCGCGCACGCCGTCAATCACCTCATTGGCAAGATTCTTATGATCCATGTATGCGGTCATATTCAGCCTCTTATGTTCAATCCCAACTACCTCTACCAGAGTAAGAAGAAGCCCGTACGACGGTCTGAAGTGAAGTGATAAAGCGACCGATATTCGCACGGGCCAATAAAACAGACGGCAGTAGAAGGGGGACTTCAAAGACACCGTCCGACAATCACTATATGCAAGATTTATTAAACACGCGCCGAAAAATTTTTTCTTTAATTTTTTTCAGCTATCGCATTTCATACCTGTATTTTTTTCAATTGACGTTCCAAAGCGTCGATACGATCCTTCAGTTCAAGCACCTGACACATCAACGACCGAATCTGCCCCAGCTGAACGGACACCAGTCGTTCGCGCGTCTCGGAAGACAACGACCCCGACGAACCTCCGATTTTCGCAGCGGCCATGATATCCGAATCCGCCTTCCAGCGCGCGATATTACGCTCGACACGCTTGCGACCGACAATCGCAGGACTCAATCCAGCCGATGTGAAAATCGAACTCGGTCTCTCGCCATCCAAATATCTGCGCATGCAGCTGATTTGAAAATCACGCGAATACGTAATCCTGTTCGGTGTAACCGACTCAACCGCCGGCAACGCACGAAGATACTCGACCTCCGTATTGCTAAACTGCCTTTTCGTCATATCGACCCCATTCACCCGACAAAACGGAATACCTTTTCCACGCTCGCAGATTATCTTCGCAAACGAACGTACCAGAACGGCATATACTACCACCTTACACGCGATGGTATGGGGGTTTACGCCATCCGAATCGCCCTACGCTGAACCTGAACGAACCCCAGAAGGTACAGTTACGTACTGTCACCATCGATGCATCAAAGGAGTCACCATGACCGGCCGATTCGCACCCACCCCATCAGGCCGCATGCATATCGGCAACGTCTACGCCATGCTTGGAGCGTGGCTTTCCGCCCGCAAAACAGGCGATTCCATACGATTGCGCATTGAAGACATCGATGAGCCGAGGGTCGTTCCCAACGCCGCCGAAACCATGATGCACGACCTCGACTGGCTCGGTCTCAACTGGGATGGCGAACCAGTATTCCAATCAACGCGACACACCCTATATCAGGAAGCGCTCAATCTTCTCAGCAACCTCAACATTGACGAAATCAGCGATACTATTAACACTATCGGCATTAGTTCCAACGATTCCGATTCCTACGGCGCTACCGCAAGCAACACCACAAATACCCCCGGCACAACGCCGCTCATCTACCCCTGCTTCTGCTCGCGCGCCGATATCCGCGCCGCGTCGGCGCCGCAGGAAGGCGACCGTTTCACCGTATATCCGGGAACATGCCACCGACTCATCGCCAACGACCCGCAGCGCGTGAAGCAACGCCTCGCTAACGGCGATCGCCATTCGCTGCGCATCGCCACCGCCGACACCACCATCGCCTTTCATGACGAAGTGTTCGGCAACCAGCGTTACAACCTCGTCCAAGACATCGGCGACACCATCGTCCGCCGATCGGACGGTATATACTCCTATCAATTGGCCGTCACCGTGGACGATCTTGATATGGGCATCACCGACATTGTGCGCGGTCGCGACCTGCTTCGTTCAAGCGCTTTGCAGATCTATATCCGCAAAGCCCTTATCTCCGCGGGATTCCAGCCTTCTGAACCCGCCGAAGCAACCATCTCATACGCGCATCTGCCCCTTATCGACAACGCGGCCGGGCAACGTCTCGCCAAACGCGAACGCTCGCTCGACCTCGGTATTCTCACGGCGCACGGCGTCACCGCGCAACAGATCATCGGCTATTGCGCATGGCTACTCGGCTTGCAAGGAGACTGCGAACACACTGAACCACAGCCCATGAGCGCGGCCGAAGCGCTTGGCGAATTCAGCTGGGATGCCGTCCGCGCCAATACTTCGGATCGTGTGCTCAACCAAGCCGAGTTCAACGCGTATTTCGGCCTGTAGCCACGTTCTGCAGTCTTATTTCCGCTTATTCCGCAGTCTTATCCTGTTGTCACGCAGACGGCAGCATATCTCCTCCACGGCAGCACTACCAGCCAATAGTAGGTATGCAAAAAGCCTGCTTCCCTTGAACCGGAAAATTCCGAGGAAAACAGGCTTTGCGTGTCAGTTCTTATATGTCAACCGCAACTTATGTGACGGCCAGACAAACAAATCACGGATGACCGCAGGCGATCAGACGAACAGCTTAAACATGGCCGCACCGACGATGGCGCCCAGAATCGGGGCGACGACCGGAATCCAAGCCTCGTCCCAGCGGGAGGAGCCCTTGGACGGAATCGGCAGGATGGCGTGCAGCAGTCGCGGCATGAAATCGCGGGCCGGGTTCAGGCCAGGACCGGTCGGACCACCCATGGAGGTCACGAGGCCCCACACGATGAAACCAACCACGATGGATGCGGCAGCATGGTCTTCCTCTCCCCACGGCAGGGACAGGCAGCACAGTGCGCCGACCACGAGCACGAGGGTGCCGAAGAACTCGTTGACGAAGTAGTTCACGCGATCGTTGTGGGCGTCGGTGGTGCAGAAAGTGCCAAGGATGGCGTTGGCGTCTTCGGTGTCCTTATAGTGCGGATAGTAGGTGATGTATACCACGAGCTGACCGACTGCGGCGCCGAGCAACTGAGCGATGATGTACGGCAGCACAAGGTTCCAGTCGAACAGGCCGTTCACCGCCTGGGCGATGGTCATGGCCGGGTTGATGTGCGCGCCGGAAACGCCACCGAACATGAGCACCGGGAACATCACGCCGAAGCCGTAGCCCATGGCGATGTTCAGCCAGCCTGCATGGTGGCCCTTAGTGTTCTTCAGTTCAACGTTCGCGACAGCGCCGTTGCCGAAGATCATCAGAATGGCGGTACCGAAGAATTCGGCCGCAAGTTTGACAAAAGTCGAGTATTCCACTGCTGTTTCCTCTATTGCTTCTTCTCTGTAAGAATCACATTGATGTCAATTCCGCTCTCGGCGGACAACAGGGTCCAACACTACTCCCCACACTGGAAGTCGAACACAAAAAAGTTTCGACAAGCCGGCGACTTGCCGGACGGCCATGCAGAAATCGGAAAACAAAAAAACCTTGGAACCGGAGTTCCAAGGCTTCATCTGTGCCCCCTCAGGGATTCGAACCCTGGACACGCTGATTAAGAGTCAGCTGCTCTAACCAACTGAGCTAAAGGGGCGTTGGTCTTGCGAGGTTTTGTTCTCGCTGAGCACGAGAAGTAAATATACTCAGAATCAAGAAGAATGCAACTCTCGGCGTGTCGCGATTGTAAAACCGCTATTTTCCAACGATTTCAGCATATTACGAAAGTCGCAGGAAAACGCGATTCAACCATCATATTCACCACTCGACCAGCGCAGGCAAGACTTGAAATTACAATTTCTTCACAATTTTCCTAAGGCCGGCAGCGTTGCCGATCCTCAAGCTAGCAAAAACCAGCGCAAGCTGCTTTCCAACAGCGTCGACAAAACCGATAATGCGATCATTCCGAACGGGCATATCAATGGTGTGGAATCGTTGACGGTCAAGAAGGATGGCAAGGTCACGGTCACGCTTGATGACGGTGGCTACATTACTGATTAGATATGAAAATCCCCCTGCACAACTGTTTTCAGCTGGTGCAGGGGGATTTTCCATGCTTAAGCTCAGACGTATCTCAGTCTGAAGTCATTCATCATGGCTGCAACGAATGCAGTCTCGATGAATGGGGCCGAAATCACTCAGCGACAACCTTCACGGTGAAGGAAGCGGTGATTTCCGGGTGCAGAGCGACGGTCGCAGCGAACTCGCCGGTGGTCTTGATCGGATCCACGGTGATGTTCTTCGGGTTGACGTCAGCCTTGGAAGACAGAGCGATGGCGATCTTGTCGGCGGAAACACCACCGAACAGCTTGCCGGACTCGGAGACCTTGGCAGCGATTTCAACGACGGAGCCCTCGATCAGACCCTTGGCGGCAACAGCCTCTTCGCGGGTGGCGACGGCCTTGGCCAGACGAGCGCGCTTCATGGACTCAATCTGAGCAGCAGCGTTCTTGGACCAAGCAAAGGCGAGGCCCTGCGGAATCAGGTAGTTACGAGCGTAACCGGCCTTGACGGTCACGACGTCGCCCGGGTGACCCAGGTGATTGACGGACTTGGTAAGAATAACCTTAGCTTCAGCCATTGTTCAAACCTCTCTCAGATCAGCGACCGGAAGTGGCGTACGGCAGCAGAGCCATCTCGCGGGCGTTCTTGATAGCCTTGGCGAGCTCGCGCTGTTCCTGCACGGAAACACCGGTGATACGACGGGAACGAATCTTGCCGCGATCGGAGATGAACTTGCGCAGCAGGGCAACGTCCTTGTAATCGATCTCGGTGACCTTAGCGGCCTTCAGTGGATTCGGCTTCTTCTTAAACGGCTTGACCGGCGGCTGCGGCCTCTTGCGTGACATCTTGATGTTCTCCTTAAAATCTGGAAATACTGCGATTAAGCTGCTTGTTTCGCTGTTCGCCTATGTTGCGGACGGGGTTCGGTCCGTCAGAATTCCGGTTCGTCGCTGTCGCCGCCGAATTCGGAGGAACCTCCGAAGGACTGGGACGCGCCGAAGGAACCGAAGGACGAGCCGGAGTTATCCGAGCTTGACCACGGGTCCGAGGCCGGAGCGGACTGTGCGGGAGCGGCATTGACCGGAGCGGAGGCTCCACCCTGATATCCGGCGCCGCCAGCATAGCTGGAGCCACCCTGATATCCGCCGTTGTTGCCGCCGAAACCGCCGTTGTTGTTGGCGTTGTTGTAGCCGCCGCGATTGCCGCTGAAGCCTCCGTTGCCGGACGAGCTTTGACGGGTCACCTGGGCGGTCGCGTAGCGCAGGGACGGGCCGATTTCGTCGACCTGCATCTCGATGACGGTTCGCTGGGAACCGTCCTGCGCCTGGTAGGAACGCTGCTGCAGACGGCCTTGCGCGATGACGCGCATGCCCTTGGACAGACTCTGCGCGCAATGTTCGGCCATGTCGCGCCACGCGGAGCAGCGCAGGAACAGGGCCTGACCGTCTTCGAACTGGTTCGAGTTACGGTTCCAGGTGCGCGGAGTGGAGGCGATCGTAAAGCTGGCAACGGCGGCGCCGCTGCCAATGGTACGAATTTCCGGATCGGCCGTGAGGTTGCCCACCACGGTGATTACAGTTTCACCTGCCATGTCGTTACCTACTTACTTTGCAGCTTAGAAAGCTTGGTTTACTT
>ERZ857840.2451-NODE-2451-length-17737-cov-4.695962_pt1 | contig 17737 bp, 16 predicted proteins | sample MGYA00519760_ERZ857840 | MGnify/ENA primary metagenome ERZ857840 (study PRJEB31778, sample SAMEA3449371) | human gut metagenome | biome: human gut; feature: human-associated habitat; material: faeces | place: United Kingdom | collected 2010/2012 ... | reverse complement strand
CAGCCGCAGCGTCCACCGGAGCGGCTTGGGGGCATGGAGATTTTCTGCGCACAGGGGGGCCAGCAGCAGCGCCAGAAACGATCCCAGCGCCGTGCCGGTGACGGACATCTGCACCGTAGCCAGCAGCGGGGCCAGGATTCGGGGGGCATACCCCCAATCCGGCGGGAGCATGGCGGAGATCAGGTCCGTCAGATGGCTCCGCCGCGCCCAGAACAGGGCGGGGGAGCAGTTGGTGAACCGCGCCGCAGCCAGCAGCAGAAGGAAAAGTGCCAGCGTCCGCAGCCAGCGCTTTCTGGAGGAACGGGTCATGGCCGACCCTCCTGACGTTGGTAGACGGCGGCGAGGATGTCCTCCGCCGGGGTGTTCGCCGGGGCGTCCAGCACCACGGTTCCTTGGTTCAGGCCGATGAGACGGCTGGAAAATTCTTGTGACAGCTCCAGATTGTGGCTGTTCATGAGAACGGTCAGCTTTTGGTCCTGCTGAATGTCCCGGAGCAATTCTAAAATCTGCCGCCCGGTGACGGGGTCCAAGGACGCTACCGGCTCGTCCGCCAACAGCAGCGCGGGATGCCGCATCAGCGCCCGGGCGATGGCTACCCGCTGCTTTTGCCCGCCGGAGAGGTTCTTCACCGGCTCGTGGACCTTGTCGGCAAGGCCCACCCGCTCCAGCAGGGCGTCCGCCTCGGCGACGCGCTCCTTTCCGAAAAAGCCGCAGACCGCCGGGAGGAACGCCATGTCCGGCAGACAGGCGTTCAGCACGTTCTGGCGGCAGGTGGCATTTTCCACCAGTGCGAAATCCTGATAGATGGTGCCGATGGTGGTCTGAATGGCCCGGCGGGTCCTGCGGTCGGCAGACTCAAAGTGAACGCCGTTTACCAGAATGGCGCCGCCGTCACAGCGGAGAGAACCGTTGAGGATCCGGAACAGGGTGGTTTTGCCCGCACCGGAGGGACCGATCACAGATACAAAATCCCCCTGACTGACGGAAAAGCTGGCGTCAGTCAGGGCGAGGGTGCGGTTTTGAAATTCTTTACGGACATGTTGGACTTCCAGCAGCATAAATAGCCTTTCAGCCCCGCGGCTCCTGAGAAGCCGCGGGGCAAGTGTTTTTTAAAGGGGGGACTTAGCCTTCCAGAGACTTCAGCAGCTCCTGCGCGGCCCGCTCGCCGTCATAATCGGAGTCCTGACCCCAGGTGTAGCCCACCTGGCTGAACACACTGATGATCTCCCGGCCCTCGTCGGTGTCGGCGATCTCGATGAAGCTTTCGCCCAGCGCCTTGCGGAAATCCTCATCCGCCATGGTATCGGAGTTCTTGCTGTAAGCGATCATATCGTTGTAGATGCCCTCGGTGACGCCGATGACGCCGGTCTGCTCCACCATGGGAGCGGTGCCGCCCAGCTCGGTCTCCCACTTGGGGGCGTTCTTGATGCGGATATGGCCGAAGGAAACCATCACGTCCACCTGACCGGCGGCCAGACGGGCCACGGAAGTGGTGTGAGAGTCAGACTGGACCACATGCTCCAGATCGCTGATGCCCTTGCCGTAGTGATCCTGGAGCCACAGGCAGGGATAGATGTAGCCGGAGGCGGAGGTGGGGCTGAGGACGGACCAGGTGGCGCTGTTGAGATCATCCCAGGTCAGCTCTTCACCGGCGTTGACCTTGGCCTGCAGCTCCTGACCCTTTTCGCTGGGACCGGCCAGAATGATGCAGCGGTAATAGGTGCTCATATCCTTGGTGTTTTCCTCGATGGTGCCGTCATTCCAGTCAGCAGGGTTCTCGGAATCCTTGTTGATGGCGTAGCGCAGAGCGGTGAGCAGCACGTCGCAATCGTCGGAGAAGAGGACGTAGTTGCCGCCGGAGATGAAGCCGATGTCGGCGCTGCCGGCGCTGAGGGCCTCGCCCACGGCGGTGTAGCTGGTGCCCACGGTCATGTCGATATCCTTCACGTCATAGCCCTTTTCCAGAAGCTTTGCCTGAAGCAGCTGCTCCAGAGGCTCCGTGGCGGTGGTGATCTGGTCCGCGTCGGCGTAGGGGGAGAAGGCGATCTTCAGAGAGGGGATCTCCTTCACACCGGTCTCACCGGCGCTTTCCGTGTCATTCTCCGCCGGGGTCTGCTTGCCGGCGCAGCCGGTGGCGAGCCCCAGGCACAGAGCCAGGGTCAGAATACTTGCAAGAAACTTTTTCATGGGATTTACCTCCAGATTTGATTTTCTGCTCAAAGCGCAAAAAAATATGTGCCTTGCAGCACATACCGAATTTGACTTCAAGCAGATGCTGACAGCTCCCCCGGCGTCACCGGGGGAAACAGGGGCGGTCGATCCTTACTGGGATCCTCTCAACCCGGAACACGGGTTCCCTCGCAATCTGGTTTCGTCATCAATCTGAGCGCGGCGCCAAGGCGCTCCCCTTTTCGCCGCATTCCGTAACCGTGGATTACCTTACCACACTCTTCCATAAAATACAAGCACAAATCCGCAAATAACCGACAAAAACGGGACATTGTGTTCCTATGACTGGTTTCGGGAGACGGTGTTGCAAATTTGCCGCAGCTCGCCGGGAAAGACAACGAACCCCGGCAGGCCATCATAAGCGTGGCAGCCTGCCGGGGATTCAAAGTCAGTCGTTATTCTGATGGGGAGGCAATTACTTGCCCTGACGCATTTCCTCGTCGATGTCAATGAGGTCCTGGAAATCCGGGCCCCAGAGACGGAAGTTTCCAGACTCGATCATTGCCTTATATTGGAAGGAGTCCCGGACCCGCTCCGGCAGGATGACGCCCGCACGGGCCTCATCACCGTCCTGGTGGGTGTCAGATCCGGCCAGACGGAAATAGTTGGGATGGCGGCGGCACAGCTCCACGCCCCGGTCGCTGTGATTTTCGTGGCGGGGGTTGCCGTTGATGATCTCCGTGCCGTCCACAGCGTCCTCAAACACGGTGGTGTTGCCGTCCCGGTAGGGGTGGGCGTGGATGATGAGGACCTCATTGTGGAATTTCTCGTAGAATTCCCGGGCACTGGTGCAGCACATATAGGGATTGGAACGGAGCCAGTCCTCGTCGATGCCGTACACCAGATAGTCATTGTCATTCTGGGGGAAGCGCAGCTCGGCACCCAAAATCACATCGAAGCCCAGCTCGTCGCCCCGCTTTTTGGAGGCCTTGTAGCCGGAGAGATAGTGGTCCATGGCCTTCTGCCAGTCATGCTCCGTGTCGATGCGGGAGAGGTACTCCGGATGCAGATGGTCTGTGACCACCAGACCGGAAAAGCCGTGCTTCACATAGCGCTCCACAACGTCGGCGGCAGGCAGATGGCCGCATTTGCTGGTTTCCGCAGTATGGGTATGAGGATCGTAAAGATAACCTTGCATGGTTGTATGTTCCTTTCTACCAGGGGCGGCAGGCCGTCCCGAATTTACAGTGAGATCACTTGGAGGGATCCAGCTTCCGGCAGGTGCCCCGCTGGATCAGCGTCGGCAGCAGGATCTGGTGGACATAACCTTGTGTGCCGTTTTCGATTTTGTCCCGGAGCATATCCACCGCCTGTACCGCCATGTCCCGCTTGGGCTGGTCAACGGTGGTCAGGTCGATGCGGGAGAGGGCCGTGGCGCTGATGTTATCGAAACCGATGAGGCTCAGATGCCCCGGAATATCAATGCCCATTTCATCCGCCGCCGTCAGAATACCCAAGGCATTGGAGTCCGTGGCGGCAAAGACTGCGGTGCAGTCCAGAGGTTTCCGGAACAGCTCCTTGGCCAACTGATATCCACCCTGAATGGAAGAGCGGGAATATTCGCTGTTGAAAAAGTGAGGCGTGAGGTTAAATTCATGACAGGCCTTCATATATCCGTCCGCTCGGAGCTGATGAGTTGTGGAACCGGGACGCTGACCGAAATAGAGAATGTCCCGGTGGCCCAGCTCATAGAGGTATTGGGTACCCAGATAGGTGCCCCGGCTGTTGTCAACGGCCACATAGCTCTGGGGCTGGCTCCGCAGGTTTTCACTGAGGAACACCGTGGGGACCTGATCCAGATAGGATTTGAGGTTATCGTAGGATTTAGAGCTCTGAGGGACGATGAGGATCCCGTCCACCTGTCGGCCCAGCAGCAGCTTGAACACGGTCTTTTCCTGCTTCAGGTCCGGACCGGAATCACAGAGCATGATATTATAACCGTGGGCACGGGCGCTGACTTCCGCGTGGTAGGCAAGCTCCGACATGAACTGGTTGTCCACAGAGGGGACCACAAATCCGATGAGGTTGGTGCGCTTGGTCACCATGGACCTGGCCACAAAGTTGGTGGTGTAGCCCATCTCATCGCACAGCTTCAGGACCCGTTCCCGGGTCTCGCTGCCGATCTGGGAGCTGCCGGAAAGGGCACGGGATACGGTAGCATAGGAGACGCCTGCTGCTTTGGCGACATCCTTTAATGTTACATTTTTCATAAAGTTGACTCCCTTGCGAAGGTTGTGTTTGTGCAAACGTTTCCGACTTTTTAGGAAAATTGGCAGAAAAAACTGCCAAGGTACTTCAGACGAATCAAGAATAGCTGATTTTTGCTCTTCTGTCAATATCAACCTAAATTTTTAAGGCATTTTGGGCAATCCAGCAAAAAAAGTGTCTGAGCTTTGACATTTGGGATATTGACAAAAAGGGGCGAACTCCTATAGAATAAGAACAGAAATCGCAAACGTTTGCGATTCTCGGGGGCGTCACACCTCCGAGGATCGCCGTGCTTTCCCGCAGTTGGGCCGCGACCCTGAATTTCAAAGGAGGAACTGCCATGACCGCCAATATCCAAACCATTTTCTTCGATGTAGGAAACACCCTGCGCATTGTCCTGCCGGATCAGGAGTTTATTGACCGGGCGGAAGCCGGTCTCATGGAACTGATCGGCACCACGGAGAGCCACGACGCCCTGTTTGCCAAGCTGGAGGAGCGCTGGAAGGCATACCGCAAGCAGTCCAAGACCACCCTGCTGGATGCTTCCGAGGGAGAACTGTGGACCCAGTACATGCTGCCGGAATATGATCCGAATATGATTTTTGCCAACGCACCCAAGCTGACCCGCCTGTGGCGCGACCATGACGGCCGCCGGGTGGCCCGGCCGGACGCCGTAGCCACCATCAAGGAGTTGCACCGCCGGGGCTATACCCTTGGCATCATCGCCAACACCGTGACGGAGACGGAGATCCCCGATTGGATGGCCGCTGACGGCGTGGCCCAGTGCTTTAAGACCACGATCCTTTCTTCCAAGGTGCGCCTGCGCAAGCCGGACCCGGACATCTATCACCTGGCCTGCCGCTGCATCGGTACGCCGGAAGCCAACTGCGCCTATGTGGGCGATAACCCGGTGCGGGACGTGGAGGGCACTCAGGCTGCCGGCTTCGGTATGATGATCCGGATCGATGAGCCGGATACGCTGAACAAGGAAAAGGCCACCGGCAAGGAGTTTACCCCGGATCATGTCATCACCAGCCTTTCTGAATTGCTGGACATCTTCCCTGAGCGGGCTTAAAGGAGGACCTATGGAAAAACAGTATAAAGCCGTCTTTTTCGACTTGGGCGGCACTTTGCGCATTGCTTTCCTGGAGGAGGCCTATATGCGCCACGCCCGTCGGAAAATGGCGGAGATCGCAGGCACGGATATGCCTTATGAGGAATTCTATCAGATGATCGAGGAGCGCTACGAGCCGTACCGCAAGTGGGCTTTGGGCGAGTTCAAGGAATCCGGAGATGAAGAGCTGTGGTGCAAATGGCTGCTGCCGGACTACGATCCGGTCCGCATCCGTCAGGTGTGCCATGAGCTGAGCTTCCAGTACCGGCAGTGCAAGGGGCGCCGGGTGGTGGTAGACGGCGGCGTGGAGGTCATCAAGGGCCTGCATGAGCGCGGCTACAAGCTGGGGATCATCTCCAACCTCATCGGTGAGAACGAGGTGCCCGACTGGCTGGAGGAGGACGGTCTGGATTCCTATTTTGACACAGTGATCCTCTCCTCCGTGTGCCACATGCGCAAGCCCTGCTCTGAGATCTACGATCTGGCCTGCCAGCAGATCGGCGTGAAGCCGGAGGAGTGCGTGTCCGTTGCGGACAACATCAAGCGCGACATTGCCGGGGCCAAGAAGGCCGGTATCGGCTGCAATATTATTTTCCGGTCTCCGGAGAAGAAGCATCCCGTGGAATTTACGGAGGAAAACCGCCCGGACTATGTCATTGAAGATTTCCGGGAGATCCTGAACATTCTGCCCTGATGCGTTCCGGGCCAGCGGCCCGGTGAAAAGGAGGAAGCAAGCCATGAATACGGACATCCGTTATATTTTTCTGGATCTGGGCGGTACCTTCCGGGTCATTGACAAGGACCCGGCTTATCTGGCTGCCGCCCGGGCGAAGATCGCGGAGCTGTGCGGCGTGAAGACGGAAGATCCTACCCAGTGGTTCGAGGATGTGATCGACAAGCGGTACGATGTATACCGGGAATGGGCCCTGAAATATATGTGCGAGGCCCCGGAAGAGGTGCTGTGGCGGCGCTGGCTGGCCTATGACTGCGACCCGGAGCTGATCCGGCGCAATGCCTCGGAGCTTTGCTACCAGTACCGGCAGACCAAGGGCCGCCGCACGGTGGTAGAGGGCGGCGCAGATACAGTGAAGGAGCTGTGCCGCCGGGGCTACACCCTGGGCATCATCTCGGATCTGGTGGGCAGACGGGAAGTGGACGAGTGGCTGGATCAGGATGGCCTGCGCCCCTATTTCCAGACGGTCCAGCAGTCCTCGGTCACCTATATCCGGAAGCCCGGCCCCGCGATCTACTATTACGCCATGGAGGAAGTGGGCGCTGAACCGGAAAACTGCTGCTATGTGGGCGACAATCTGAACCGGGACATCATCGGTGCCAAGGCCGTCGATTTCGGTATGACCGTCACGGTGCAGTACCAGAAGGATAAGCCCCTGAAGCTGACGGCGGAAAACCGCCCGGATGCCAAGGTCTATCGATTCCCGGACCTGCTGGATATTTTCCCCAAGCGGGGGCAGGTGGCTGTGGAAAAGCTGATCCCGCCGGAGGATGGACAATAAGTTCGCCCCGGTCGGATAAAAAAATGCGCAGTGGCGCGGGAAAGAACCGTTTCACGCACCGCTCGACTCATAAGGAGGTACTTTTTATGTCTGAATCCAAGCGCGGCGGCGCACAACTGGCGCGGGCCGTGGAAAAAGCGTATCAGGCGGGGCAGGATGACTACCATCTGGAACCCATGGTCCTGGTGGAGAACGGCAAGCCTGTAGGCAAGATCGGAGACGGCGATGCCGCCGTGTTCTGCTGCCGCCGCGGTGAGCGGGAGATCGAGCTGACGGAGCTGTTCACCGATCCGGACTTCAACAAGGTGCAGCGGAACCAGCTGAAGGATCTGGATTTCGTCATCATGACCATGTATCATGATAAGTTCAAGGATCTGCCCATCGCCTTTGCGCCGTCTCATGTGGTGAAGCCTCTGGCTCAGGTCCTCAGCGAGGCGGGGAAGAATCAGTTCCACTGCGCGGAGAGCGAGAAGTATGCCCATGTGACCTTTTTCTTCAACGGCGGCGAGAACGCGCCCTTCCCCGGCGAGGATGACGTGTGCGTGCCGTCTCCCAAGGGCATTGACTTTGACCAGAAGCCGGAGCTGAGCCTGCCTGCCGTGGCGGATCAGGTCATGGGCGCTTTGGGCAAATACGATTTCGTGGTGACCAACTTCGCCAACGGCGACGTGATCGGCCACACCCTGAATACCGCTGCCAAGCTGGAAGCCTGCAAGCATGTCAGTCACTATCTGGATGTGGTGGTCCATGACGCGCTGGCCAAGGGCTATGTGGTGGCCGTCACCGCAGACCACGGCAACATTGAAAAGCTGTACACCGCCGCAGGCAAGCCTGACGGCGCCCACACCACCAATCTGGTGCCTTTCATTCTGATGGACCCCGCCCACAGCGGCCCCATTGCCCTGCGGGACGGCTGTCTGGGTGACGTGGCGCCTACGGTGCTGAACGTCATGGGTATCCCCCAGCCTGCGGAGATGACCGGCAAATCTCTGGCGGAGGGACACGATTTCGGCAAGGACCGGAAGATGCTGCTCATCATCTGCGATGGTTGGGGGCTCGGCTCCGGCGATGACGGCGACGCGATCCATCTGGCGGATACCCCCTACTGGGATTCCCTGCTGGCGGAGCAGTCCTGGAGCAAGCTCCACGCCTCCGGCGAGCATGTGGGCCTGGGAAGCGGAAAGGCCGGCAACTCCGAGGCAGGCCACTCCAATCTGGGCGCAGGCCGCTGCGTCATGCAGGATGACGTCCGTCTGGACGCCGCTGTGAAGGACGGCAGCTTCAAGAAGAACCCCATCTTTCTGCAGGCCATCGAACACGCCAAAAAGAACGGCACGGCGCTGCATCTGCTGGCATATCTCACCTATAAATCCTCTCACGGCTGCATCGACTACCCGTTGGCCATCTGCGAAATGGCCCGGGACGCCGGACTGGATCAGGTATTCTTCCACATCATCTTTGACGGCCGCTCCACGGAACCCGGCTCCGCACCCAAGTTGCTGGCAGAGCTGGACGAAAAGCTGGATGCCATCGGCGTGGGCCGCATTGTGGATGGTGTGGGCCGCGGCGTGGCGCTGGACCGGGACAAGAACTATGACAAGGTGAAACGGGCCTATGACGCCATGGTGGACGGCGCAGGTACCCGGTATGAGTAAGCCTCCGGCATAAACCGCCCCCCCAAAAAAGAAAACCAAGAGAATGTTAAAAATCCCGCAGAGAGCAAATACTCTCTGCGGGATTTTTGCACGGGAAAAGTGCGAAAAAGCAACAAATCACGGAACAGACATCGAAAACGGGAATATTTGCGTTGGCGGACTGCTGATCTGCACCCCGACTGAAAGCCGCAAAAAGTGCCCGGACCGCCACAGCGGTCCGGGCACTTTTTGTCATACATCAAAACAGGGATCAGCGGGCGTCCTTCAGAATCGTGTAAACCTCGTAAATGTCCTTCACGCTGTAAGTGGGCTTCACGTCTGCGGGAACGTTGGTGTCCTTCAGCTTGGTGAGGTAGGAGTCGATGTGGAAGGTGGCACCGAAGCCCATGCGGATGGGGCCGATGACGTCCCGGGAGAGGGTATCGCCCACATAGGCACAGCTGGCGGGGTCAGACTGGACCTGATGGAGGGAGACCAGAAAAATGTTGGGGTCTGGCTTGCGATATCCGGTGACGGAAGAAAGCGTCACATCCTGGAAGTAGTCCCGGATGCCGTAGCCTTTCAGAACGTCAAACACCTGATAGAGACTGGCTGTGTTGCTGATGACGCCCAGCTTCATACCCAGCCCTTTCAGCCCTTCCAGCATTTCCTTCACGTGGGGGCGGAGAGTACGGTGATAGTGGGTGATCTCCCACATGTGGGCCAGCTCCTCGGCGTAAGGACGCACAGAATCTTCATTCAGGCCGAAATCCGTCAAAACGAAGCTGCCCCAGATCTCCTCCGGCTTCAGCTCCCGCTGCCGGGGGTCCCGGTAAGCGCCGTAACGTTCCCAGCCGGCATTGATGCTCTGAGCCGCAGTTTCAAAGTCCATGTTCAGATCGATGCCGTGAGCGTGCAGAATATCCAGCACACCCTGAATGGAAGAATGGCGGCTTTCGTCATCGACCCAGATGTCCTCCAGAGTGCCGCCCATATCGAACAATACAGTATCTATCATAGTCTCACAGCCTTTTTTTTAAGTTGCATACATGGGAAAAACGGTATTCAGAGGGAGTTTCTGCGGCGAAGCAGCCACCAGGAGCTTCCAAAACCCATCAGCAGCGGCACAGGGACCATCATACCGAAGAGCTGGAGAAACAGGACCGACGCGCCGCTGTCACCCCGCAGCAGGAGCAGCATGGTCACCAGACTGGCGAGGGCCAGCAGCAAGAGCCAGCCGTATGCGGCCAGAACGGTCTGAGGATGGCAGATCAGGTGGGTCAGCGCGCAGATTGCTGTCCCGATCAGGGCGGGGAGCAGCGCGCTGACCAGATTTTCTACCGCCCGGGGCGCAAGGGCAAGCCATGCGTGAATGGGATCGGTCAGCAGAAAGAAGGCCGCGCCGTAAACTGCCAGAAAGAGGATGGACAGGCAGAAGGAATTCAGCAGCAGCGTGCTTTTTACATGGCCGTTTTCCGTCAGCCGGAAGGCATCCCAAAAGGATTCCACCCGTCTGGCCTGTTCTTTTTCCCGTTCTGCCCGGCGCAGTTCTTTTTCAAAATCCTGGTTCATGTTATCTCCTATCTGGATGGTCCGGGAAGGCCCGGACGGCGGCGGACCGCCGCCCGGAAAGCATACCGCGGCGTGGAATTACTTCATCTTGGGGTTCTTGGACAGCCAGTAAGTCCACATATCCTGCACGTCGGGATAGATGTAATAGATGGCGCTGAGGTCGTTGGCCCGGGCGCCCAGTTCGCTGAGCTTTGCGGGGTTCTTCTTGTCCTCCACGTCGTCGCGGACGGGCCAGTTGCCTTCCTTCTTGAAGGGCTTCATACCTTCGCTCTGGCCGTCGGCACCGCCGGTGATGTAGCGGACGAACAGACGGGCGCCGGCGGGGCTGTTGGTGCCCTTGGCGATGAACAGGGACTCCAGATTCAGCAGGGCGGTGTAAGGCTCCAGATTCAGGCACCAGGCGATGTTGTAGCCGGATTCGTCACGGTTGCCGATCTTGCCGGCAGAGGCCGCGCCGGTAAAGGCTCCCTTTTCATAGCCGAACAGCTCGGATTCAATGAGGTTTTCATGGAGCACCGCGCAGTTGACCTCGATAAAGGGGCCGTTGGCCCGGTTGCTGATGGCGTGGATGGCCTTGGCCACTGCGCTTTTGCCCACGCCGGTCTCCCCGGTGATGAGAATGTTGGCCTTCGTGTTGGCGGTATTCAGGATCAGTGTCCACAACCGCTGCATGGCAGGGCTCTTCACCACCAGATCCGTGGCGGTGGCCCGGAGCCGCAGTTCCGCGATCTCCTGCGTATACTGCTGCAAGGAGTCCTGTAAATGCCGGTAGTTCTGCTGAATGGTGTTGATTTGCTCCATGGACACCGTGTTGAAGCACACGGCATATTTCAGCACACCGTTTTGGTCAAACAGCGGAATTCCCACCGTCATGACATTTTTATGGGTGTGGTTGATGGTCTGGGTGGCGGTGATCTTTTTCTTCTGCCGGATGACCTCCGCAGTGATACAGGGCCGGAAGGTCCCGTTCGCTTCCAGATCAAAAGCCGACTTACCCACGATGGAATCGTGGGTAAAGCCAAAGTTCCGCTCATAGTTCTCACTGACTCGGAGAATGATGCCGTCTGCGTCAGAGAGCATCATATCGTCTGCCAGGACCAGATTGTTTTTGGGGCTGAGGATATCGAAAAGTCCCTCCAGATTGATATTTTCCTCAAAGAAATGAGGAAGGTCAGGTGTATGCGCCATGAGAGTACCTCCCGCGTGTGATCTATTCATTTTTGATTATAGCATATTCAAAAACGAATAGAAAGGGCCAGTGCCAAGTTTCTTCTGTATCTTTTGTAAAAAAATAACCGCCGGCTTTCGTGGTTCTTGCCGAAAGGATGTCCTGCGCAGGGAAAGATATATGCGCATCCAGCCTATTCATTTTTGAATAATTCCAGAATGAGGTCGCTGAAAAAAGGAAAACACCGCCGAAATACCCCGGTTTTTTTGTCGAACCCGCACAGTTGTCAGCCCTATTTTTGTGAAAAACAGCTTGCCAATCTTGGCACATAAATTGCTATACTACTCACTGTACAACCATGGATAGGCTGACGGGTGCAGCTGGACCCACATCTCCGTCAGCACAGACGCTTACATATTATTTTTGAGGAGGAATCTACTTATGTATCAGACCCTTCGTTATGAAAAGCAGGAAAACATCGGCATTCTCACCATCAACCGTCCCGAGGCGCTGAACGCCCTGAACTCCACCGTCATCGGCGACCTGGAGCAGGCCATCACCGAGGTGGAGAAGGACGCCGAGCTGGGCGCTCTCATCATCACCGGCGAGGGCCGTTCCTTTGTGGCCGGTGCCGACATCGGCGAGCAGCTCCCCCTGGATGTGGCCGGCGGCCGCAAGTGGGGCCAGCGGGGCAGCGCCCTGATGCGCCGCATTGAGAAGCTGGAGATCCCCACCATCGCTGCTGTCAACGGCTTCGCTCTGGGCGGCGGCTGCGAGTTGGCCATGAGCTGCGACATCATCCTGGCTGCCGGCCCCAACGCTGAGGGCAAGGGCGGCGCCAAGTTCGGCCAGCCCGAGGTTGGCCTGGGCATCACCCCTGGCTTCTCCGGCACCCAGCGCCTGCCCCGCCGCGTGGGCATCGCCAAGGCCAAGGAGCTGATCTTCTCCGGCAAGGTCATCGGCGCCGCTGAGGCTGAGAAGATCGGCCTGGTCAACGCCGTGTATGCTCCCGAGGAGCTGATCCCCGGTGCCATCGCCATGGCCAAGTCCTTCACCGCCAACGCTCCCATCGCCGTGAAGTATTCCAAGGCCTGCATCGACCGCGGCATGCAGATGGACATTGACGACGGCATCGCTCTGGAGAACGAGCTGTTCGCCATGTGCTTCGCCACCGCCGACCAGAAGGAAGGCATGAGCGCCTTCGTTGAAAAGCGCAAGGAAAAGCACTTCCAGAACAAGTAATTATCCCGCGCGATTCCCGCCGGTCTTACCGGCTGTTCAAAATTCTTATTTAAATAGAGGATTTAGGATATGAAGAAAGTACGTGTCATTACCGCTGAGGAAGCGGCCCTGATGGTCAAGGACGGCGACACCGTCTCCACCGGCGGCTTCGTTAGCTGCGCCTGCCCCGAGGCGCTGACCAAGGCTCTGGAAAACCGTTTCGTGGAAACCGGCCATCCCCGCGACCTGACTCTGTTCTTTGCAGCCGGGCAGGGCCACCGGGACGGCACCGGCGGCGACCACTTCGGCCACGAGGGTATGTGCAAGCGGGTAGTCGGCGGTCACTGGGACCGCGCCGCTAAGCTGGGCGAGTTGGCTCTGGCCAACAAGCTGGAGGCCTATAACCTGCCTCAGGGCGTCATCACCCACATGTACCGCGACATCGCCGCCCACAACATCGGCACCATCACCCACGTTGGTCTGAACACCTTCGTAGACCCCCGTCATGAGGGTGGCAAGCTCAACGAGTGCACCAAGGAAGACCTGGTGAAGCTGGTGAACATTGACGGTGAGGAGCGCCTGCTCTACAAGCCCATCCCCATCAATGTGTGCCTGGTCCGCGGCTCCTACGCTGATGAATACGGCAACTGCACCGTCCACCGCGAGATCGGCCCTCTGGACGTCACTGCCCAGTGCCAGGCCACCAAGAACTCCGGCGGTATCGTCATCGTCCAGGTGGAAAAGATCGTCCAGGGCGGCACCCTGGACCCCCGTCTGGTGAAGATCCCCGGCATCTATGTGGATGCCATCGTCGTGGGCTCTCCCGAGGAAAACAACCAGTGCCTGGGCATGCCCTATGACGGCGCTCTGTCCGGTGAGTTCCGCATCCCCGTGGACGATATCCCCCCCATCCCCATGGACGCCAAGAAGATCCTGGCCCGCCGGGCCGCTATGGAGCTGCCTCAGGACGCCATCGTGAACCTGGGCACCGGCGCTCCCGAGAAGATCGCCAACGTCTGCGCTGAGGAGGGCATCTCCAACAAGATGACTCTGACCGTGGAAGCCGGCTCCATCGCCGGTGTGCCCTACGGCGGCACCCAGTTCGGCGGCGCAGCCAACTCCATGGCCATTCTGGACCACAACGTCCAGTTCGACTTCTACCAGGGCGGCGGCCTGGACGTGGCCTTCCTGGGCCTGGCCGAGACCGCTCCCAACGGCGACCTGAACGTCTCCAAGTTCGGCACCCGTCTGGCCGGCGCCGGCGGCTTCATCGACATTACCCAGAACGCCAAGAAGGTTGTTTACTGCGGCACCTTTACCGCCAAGGGCCTCAAGACCGAGTGCAAGGACGGCAAGCTGGTCATCACCCAGGAGGGTGCCAAGAAGAAGTTCGTCAACAAGGTGGAGCAGATCACCTTCTCCGGCGATTACGCCAACAAGGTGCACCAGCCCGTTCTGTACATCACCGAGCGCGCCGTGTTTGAGCTGCGGCCCGAGGGCGTGACGCTGGTGGAGATCGCCCCCGGCATTGACCTCCAGACCCAGGTTCTGGATCAGATGGAGTTCATGCCCAAAATCGCCGATGACCTGAAGCTCATGGATGAGCGCATCTTCCGTGAGGAACTGATGGGTCTGGCTAACGACTAAACATCCCTCTAAGGGGGGAGCAATCCCCCCTTAGTCCCCAAATTAATTAGGAGGATAACAAAAAATGGCATTGATGACCCCCCAAGAATACATTGAGTCCCTGCGGAAGCTGAACACCCGCGTCTACATGTTCGGCGAGAAGATCGAGAACTGGGTGGACCACCCCATGATCCGCCCCTCCATCAACTGCGTGGCCATGACCTACGCTCTGGCTCAGGATCCTCAGTACGCTGAGCTGATGACCGTGAAGTCCAGCCTCACCGGTCACACCATCAACCGCTTCACCCACCTGCATCAGTCCACTGAGGACCTGATGAACAAGGTGAAGATGCAGCGTCTGCTGGGCCAGAAGACCGCTTCCTGCTTCCAGCGCTGCGTGGGCATGGACGCCTTCAACTCCGTCTTCTCCACCACCTATGAGATCGACGAGAAGTACGGCACCCACTATCACGAGAACTTCAAGAAGTTCCTGACCTACGTTCAGGACAACGACCTCACCGTGGACGGCGCTATGACCGACCCCAAGGGTGACCGTTCCAAATCTCCCAGCCAGCAGGCTGATCCCGACATGTACGTTCATGTTGTGGAGCGCCGTCCCGACGGCATCGTGGTCTGCGGTGCCAAGTGCCACCAGACCGGCTCCATCAACTCCCACTGGCACATCTTCATGCCCACCATCTCCATGGGTGAGGCCGATAAGGATTGGGCTGTCAGCTTTGCCTGCCCCACCGACGCCGAGGGCATGTACATGATCTACGGCCGTCAGTCCTGCGACACCCGGAAGATGGAGGAGGACGCCTCTATCGATGTGGGCAACGCCAAGTTCGGCGGCCAGGAGGCTCTGGTGGTTCTGGACCATGTGTTCATCCCCAACGAGTACATCTTCCTCAACGGCGAGTATGAGTTCGCCGGCATGATCGTGGAGCGCTTCGCCGGTTATCACCGCCAGTCCTACGGCGGCTGCAAGGTGGGCGTAGGCGACACCCTGATCGGTGCCGCCGCTCTGGCCGCCGAGTACAACGGCGTGGAGAAGGCCTCCGCCGTCAAGGACAAGCTCATTGAGATGACCCACCTGAACGAGACCCTGTTCTGCTGCGGCATCGCCTGCTCCGCTCAGGGCTTTAAGACCAAGGCGGGCAACTACCAGATCGACCTGCTGCTGGCCAACGTCTGCAAGCAGAACGTGACCCGCTTCCCCTATGAGATCGTGCGTCTGGCAGAGGACATTGCCGGCGGCCTGATGGTCACCATGCCCTCTCAGGTGGACTTCCACAGCGATATGGTTGTTGGCCGGAACGGCGAGACCATCGGCCAGATCTGCAACAAGTTCTTTGCCGCTCGCGAGGGTGTCTCCACCGAGAACCGTCAGCGCATCATGCGCTTCATCGAGAACCTGTGCCTGGGCGCTGCCGCTGTGGGTTACCGCACCGAGTCCATGCACGGTGCCGGTTCTCCCCAGGCCCAGCGCATCATGATCGCCCGTCAGGGCAACATCCAGGGCAAGAAGCAGCTTGCTAAGGACATCGCCGGCATTGTGGACTGATTCTGAGGCGGGTTGATCCCCCTCGGACACGCTGCCCCTGACGCGCCCAGCGGTGGGCATGCCGTCCCGCGGGCAGCAGCGTTCTGACCGGGCAGCGCCCGGTCAGAACAAATGATAAACTGTGATATCTGTCCCTGCGACATATCAATATAGCCTTTCCAAAACTGATATAAGGAGAAAGCATTATGGATTTCAATCTGAGCCCTGAGCATCTGTTGATCCGGAAGATGATGGCTGAGTTCACCGAGAACGAAGTGAAGCCCATCGCTGCCGAGACCGACGCCAAGACCCTCTATCCCCGCGAGAACATCGAGAAGCTGTTCGACCTGGGCGTGATGGGCATGTGCATCCCCAAGGAGTACGGCGGACAGGGTGCTGACCCTCTGGCCAGCGCCATCTGCATTGAGGAGCTGAGCAAGCAGTGCGCCTCCACCGGCGATATCGTGGCTACCCACAACGGCCTGTGCTGCGACCCCATCCTGACCCACGGCACCGAGGAGCAGAAGGCCAAGTATCTGCCCATGCTGTCCACCGGTCACAAGGTCGGCGCCTTCGCTCTGACTGAGCCCAACGCCGGTTCCGACGCTTCCAAGGGCCAGACCGAGGCCAAGCTGGAGGGCGACCACTATGTGATGAACGGCTCCAAGATCTTCATCACCAACGGCTATGTGGCCGATGTGTTCGTGGTCTTTGCCATGACCGATAAGTCCAAGGGCACCAAGGGCATCTCCGCCTTCATCGTGGAGTCCTCCTTCCCCGGCTTCTCCGTCGGCAAGCACGAGGAGAAGATGGGCCTGCACGGCTCTCCCACGGCTGAGATCGTGTTCACCGACATGATCGTCCCCAAGGAGAACATGCTGGGCCGCGAGGGCAAGGGCTTCAACATCGCCATGCAGACCCTGGACGGCGGCCGTATCGGCATTGCCGCTCAGTCCCTGGGTATTGCCGAGGGTGCTCTGGAAGAGGCCAAGGCTTACACCAAGGGCCGTGTCCAGTTCGGCAAGCCCATCAGCAAGTTCCAGAACACCCAGTTCACCTTCGCTGACATGGAGCTGGGCTGCGAGGCCGGTCGTCTGCTGACCTACCAGGCCGCCATGAAGAAGGGTGCCGGTGAGCGCTACACCAAGGAGGCCGCCATGGCCAAGCTGTTCTGCTCTGAGCACGCTATGAAGACCACCACCAAGGCGCTGCAGATGTTCGGCGGCTACGGCTACACCAAGGATTATCCCATGGAGCGCATGATGCGCGACGCCAAGATCACGGAGATCTACGAGGGCACCAGCGAGGTCCAGCGTATCGTCATCTCCGCCAACATGGGCCTGTAAGGAGGAGAAGTCGAAATGAAGATTTATGTTTGTGTCAAGCAGGTACCCGATACCTCCGGCAAGGTGGCTGTCAATCCCGACGGTACTCTGAACCGTGCTTCCATGCAGACCATCACCAACCCCGATGATATGAACGCTGTTGAGGCCGCCCTGAAGCTGAAGGACGCCACCGGCTGCAAGGTCACCGTTGTCACCATGGGCCCCCCTCCCGCTGCCGGTATGCTGCGTGAGCTGATGGCCATGGGCGCTGACGAGGGCGTGCTGGTTTCCGCCCGTGAGTTCGGCGGTTCCGATACCTACGCTACCTCCCAGATCCTGGCCGCCGCTCTGAGCACCCTGGGTGTTGAGAAGGACGATATCGTGATGTGCGGCCGTCAGGCTATCGATGGCGATACCGCTCAGGTCGGTCCCCAGATCGCTGAGAAGCTGCACCTGCCCCAGGTCACCTATGCCGCCGACATCAAGAAGGACGGCGACACCATCACTGTCCAGCGCATGCTGGAGGATGGCTACATGACCATCAAGGTCCAGACTCCCTGCCTGCTGACCTGCATCAAGGAGC
>ERZ857840.2445-NODE-2445-length-17772-cov-4.535757_pt1 | contig 17772 bp, 15 predicted proteins | sample MGYA00519760_ERZ857840 | MGnify/ENA primary metagenome ERZ857840 (study PRJEB31778, sample SAMEA3449371) | human gut metagenome | biome: human gut; feature: human-associated habitat; material: faeces | place: United Kingdom | collected 2010/2012 ... | reverse complement strand
ACCACTGCTCTGATTTTATTTTCAAAAATGTCCTATTTGATATTGCAATTTAGAGCGATTTTACATTTTACCTATTGCAAAGGCGGCATGATTAGTGGTACAATACATAAAAACCAAGCAGGAGAATACAATCGATGCTAAAAGACAGGCTGTTTTTCATATCGGGCAAGCTCATAGCCGCAGCAATCCTTGCGGGGATCGCACTTCTCGTCGTCATTCTTGCCTCCGGCAGGGATCTGCCGTTCATCTCAAAGGAAGAGCAGGATTACAGCAGCTACCGCACCGATTCCGAACCCAACTCCGATGTCTCTCAGCCGGAAGATGTGTCGGAAGAAGTGTCTCAGAGCAGCACCTCCGAACCCTCTGCCGAACCCTCCTCATATGACCGCGCCGTTTCATCGTTCGAAAAGATTCATCCTCAGACCCCGTCATACGACATATACGACCCGGCGCTCCATAGCCTGAAGCTCGTCGACACTTCGTCATATCAGGGTATGGACGGCGGATCCGTAACGCTCACCATGGGCTATATCATAACAGAGAAAAACGGCGAAACGCATATATATTCTCCGGACGGCAGAGATATCACCGCAACCGTCGGCGACCGCACACTTACCGTGCTGCGTGATAAAGAAGGCAGACCGCTTTTCATAAGCGACAGCGGTGAGTATTACTACCTTGACAACGCCGGTGCGCTTGTCATTTCCGACTATGATTCCAAGCTCGACAAACGCGCTTTCGACTGCGAATATCCGCGTTATCTCGGCGTACAGAACGATACGATTTTCCGTTACCGCGACGGCAATATGTACGGCTACAAAACCAAGGGCTACGTCGTCATAACCGCCATGTTCCGTGAGGTGTTCGCTTTCTCGGATGAAGGTGTCGGCTGTGTACTATGGAAGCACGCCGGCGGCGAAAATCTGATTTTCTATAACTCCAAAGCGGTCACAATCAATATGGAATATCTCCCCTCCGCCGACCGCAGCGCCAACGCACTCGGCTACTACTATTTCGACGACGGACTGATGCGTGTGCGTCGTCAGAACGCCGACAAAACATACAGCGAGATCCTTATAACCTCCGACGCAAAACCCGTAAGCCTCCCGTCCGACTATTCCCTCGTTTCCTACACGGATTCCCGCATACTCCTTTCAAAAAACGGACGCTACGGCTTCATGTCAAGCCGCCTCGAATGGGTGACGCTTCCCGAATACACCTCTGCAAAGCCATTTTACGAAGGACTTGCCGTTGTCTCCGACTCCTCCGGCAAATACGGCGTGATCGACCGCAGCGGCGACACCGTCGTACCGTTCGTGTTCGACTATATTTCGGACTGCTCCGACGGCGTACTTCTTGCGTACGAAAAGGAACACGGTTGGACCGTTTTCGAAAAAACTGTCGTCAACCCCTAATTTGCACTTGATTTGCAGACAATTATATAGTATAATAGTCTAAAAAAGATTTCGTGAGTGCAAAACCACCCCCGCATTTTTGCATTCATAGCACAACGGAGGCGCGTGATGGTCAAAAAAAACAGCAATCTTGCCGAATATCTTTTCCATGAGGGTACCAACTTCCGTGCCTTCGATTATATGGGCGCGCACCGCGTCGGCTCCTCCTTCGTTTTCAGAACATGGGCGCCAAATGCCGACGTCGTCTATCTTTGCGGCGATTTCAATAACTGGGACAAATCTCTCCCCATGAAAAGAACCACAAAGGGCGGCATCTGGGAGGTAACTCTTCCTTCTTCCGTATCTTTCGGCGAAAATTCAAAATACAAATTCATAACCGAACGTGACGGGTCATCCTATTACAAGGCGGACCCTTACGCTTTTTTTTCCGAAACGCAAAGCCACACCGCCTCAATATATTACGACATAGAGGGCTACAAATGGCATGACAGCGCATACCTGAAGAAACGCGCCGCCCTCGGCGAATATCTTTCAAGGGACGAGGTCCCGCCGAAGCCCATGAATATCTATGAAGTCCACCTCGGCTCATGGAAACGGCATGCCGACGGCTCGTATTACACCTACCGTGAGCTTGCCGACGAGCTATCCGACTACGCAAAGAATATGGGCTATACACATATCGAAATCCTGCCCGTCGCCGAGCACCCGTATGACGGAAGCTGGGGCTATCAGGTCTGCGGCTATTACGCCCCGACCTCCCGCTTCGGCACACCGCACGATTTCATGTATTTCGTCGATACCTTCCACAAAAAGGGTCTCGGTGTCATCCTTGACTGGGTCCCCGCGCACTTCCCCAAAGACGCGCACGGTCTTTACGAATTTGACGGCGGACCGTGCTATGAATACCAGGGTGAGGACCGCCGCGAGCACAGATCGTGGGGCACCCGTATTTTTGATGTGGGAAGAAACGAGGTGCAGTCCTTCCTCATTTCAAACGCGGTCTTCTGGCTTGAAAAATACCATATCGACGGACTGCGTGTCGATGCCGTAGCCTCAATGCTGTATCTTGATTATGACCGCAAGCCCGGCGAATGGTTCCCGAACGAGGACGGCACGAACATAAACCGTCAGTCCGTCGCCTTCTTTAAGACGCTGAATGCCACCGTGAAGGAGTACTTCCCCGACGCGCTCATGATTGCCGAGGAATCGACCGCCTACCCCGAAATAACCTACAAATCCGGTCTCGGCTTCAACTTCAAATGGAATATGGGCTGGATGAACGATACTCTTTCGTACATCGAAACGGATTCCTATTTCCGCTCCGGCTGTCACCATAAGATGACGTTTTCGATCGTCTACGCCTTCGGCGAAAGCTATATTCTCCCAATAAGCCACGACGAGGTGGTGCACGGCAAAAAATCGCTCATCGATAAGATGTTCGGTCCCTACGAAAACAAATTCCCGCAGCTCAGGACGTATCTCGCCTTCATGATGGCTCACCCCGGAAAAAAGCTGCTTTTCATGGGCTGCGAGTTTGCGCAGTTCCGTGAGTGGGATTTTGAAAACAGCCTTGAATGGTTCATGCTTGACTACCCGAAGCACAAGGAAACGCAGGACTATGTCAGAGCGCTGAATCACTTCTATCTTTCTCATCCCGCGCTGTGGGAGCGCGACCGCGACTACGGCGGCTTCCGCTGGCTTGATGCCGACAGATGCGGCGACAATACATATATCTTCGAGCGGTACGACCTGAAGGGCAACCGCGTGGTGTGCGTGTTCAACTTCTCCCCCAATGAGTACCGGTCATACGGCATCCCCGCCGAAAAGGGCGCGTACACCGAAATCTTCAACACCGACAAACCGTGCTACGGCGGCTCCGGCTGTGACAACCCGACGCGCCTCACCGCAAAAAAGGCCGAAAACGGCGGCTTTTTTCTCAAAATAAACGTTCCGGCATTCGGTGCCTGCTTCTTCAGGTACACAAAACCGAGAACCTCAAATAAAAAGCAAGAAGGGATAAAAGGTCATGATTAAAAAGCAAGAATGTGTCGCAATGCTGCTTGCGGGCGGACAGGGCAGCCGCCTGAAGCTGCTGACCGAAAAAACAGCAAAGCCCGCCGTCACCTTCGGCGGCAAATACCGCATAATCGATTTTCCCTTGTCCAACTGCGTGAATTCCGGAATCGAGACCGTCGGCGTACTCACCCAGTACCAGCCGCTCGCGCTCAACGAATATATCGGAAACGGCAGACCGTGGGATCTCGACCGCGCATGGGGCGGCGTTATGGTGCTTCCGCCTTATCAGGCATCAAAGCACTCCGACTGGTATAAGGGGACCGCAAATGCAATATACCAGAACCTCAACTTCATCAGGCGCTACGATCCCGAATATGTCCTTGTACTGTCGGGCGACCATATCTACAAAATGGATTACCGCGCAATGCTCAGCGCCCACAAGAAAAACAACGCCGACTGCACGATAGCGGTCATCAATGTCCCCAAAGAAGAAACAAGCCGCTTCGGTATCATGTCGACCTATGATAACGAAATGATCTACAAATTCGAAGAAAAGCCCAAAAGCACCGACTCCACAAAGGCAAGCATGGGCGTTTATATCTTCAACACGGCGAAGCTCATAAAATATCTTGAAGAGGACGAGGCAAACCCCGAAAGCGAAAACGATTTCGGCAAAAACGTGATTCCCGCCATGCTGAAAAACGGCGAGCGGATGTTTGCCTATCCCTTCGAAGGCTACTGGAAGGATGTCGGAACGCTCGACTCACTCTGGGAAGCGAATATGGACCTTCTCGGAGAAAATCCGAAGCTCGACCTGCGCGACCTCAGATGGCGCATCAGCTCAAGAAACAACGCCGATCCGCCTCATTTCGCGGGCGACGGCGCAAAAATAACGAATTCAATGGTGACCGAGGGCTGCGAAATTTACGGCACTGTCGAAAACAGCGTGCTTGGCAGCGACGTCCGTATCGAAAAGGGTGCGGTCGTCCGCGACAGCGTGATATTCGGCAAAGTGACCGTCGGTGCCGGCTCCGTCGTTGATTATTCCATCGTCGACAGCGACACCGTGATAGGAAGCGGCTGCCGCGTCGGCGTAAGAAAAGACGCATCAAGGGGCATAACTCTTGTCGGCGGCGGTCTGAACGTCCCCGACGGCTGCGTGATCCCCGACAAAACCAACGCCGACGAAGCGGCAGTCAAAGAACTTGCCGCCGCGACGGTGTAATATCAAAACGAAAGGAACGTCAGACAAATGTCCGTTGTAGGAATTATTTTCTCGAACATCCACGATAAAAGCATCCCCGAGCTGACAAGGCTCAGAACCATGGCAAGCGTACCTTTCGGATGCAGATACCGCCTGATAGATTTCACCCTTTCGAATATGGTGAACAGCGGCATCAAGCACGTCGGAATAATAACGCATTATAACTATCAGTCCCTTATGGATCACCTTGGCTCCGGTATCGACTGGGATCTTGCACGTCGTTCCGGCGGCATACAGATACTCCCGCCGTACATAACAGCCTTTGCAAACACAAAAAACTTCCTCTACACAACACGCCTCGAAGCGCTGAAAAACATCGCATCCTTCATAAATGAGTGCAAGGAGGAATACGTTGTTCTGTCCGACTGCGACGTCATCTGCAATATCGATCTGAACGACGTCATAGAAAAGCACATCGAATCCGGCGCCGACGTAACCTACGTAACAAAGCGCGTCGATCTGACGTTTGCCGGAAAGCGCAATATAATAATCCGTTCCGACAGCAATAACGTGATAACCTCAATGGAGGAATCGCAGGGCAACGAAACCGGACCGTATGACATCAACACGAATATACTTGTCATGAAACGTCGTTTCCTCGTCACCGAGCTGATGGAAGCCACCGCCCATAACTACACCTCCTTCACTCACGATATAATCGCCCGTGAGCTGAAAAAACGCCGGATCCGCGCATATAGATTCGACGGCTACTTCGTGTCCGTCGGCTCCATGACCGATTACTATAACTGCAACATGGAGCTTCTCGACTCAGCTGTAAGAAAGCAACTTTTCAATGTTCCCGGCAGACCCGTCCTCACCAAGGTACGCAATTCGCCTCCCACAAAATACGCCGAAAGCGCGGTAGTAAAAAACTCTCTCATCGCCGACGGCTGCATGATCGAAGGCAGAGTCGAAAACTCCGTGATATTCCGCGGAGTAAAAATCGGCAAGGATACCGTGGTCAGAAACAGCATCCTGATGCAGGACACCTTCACCGGCGAAAAAGTCAGCCTGAACTGCGTCATAACCGACAAAAACGTCGTAATACGCGACGGCAGAGTGCTTTCCGGTTGCGAAGAAGTGCCGTTCTATCTCGCAAAAATGATGCAGGTCTGACCTGCCGCCATCATACCATCAAAGAAAGGATAGCATCATGAAAAAAATACTTTTTGCCGCATCCGAATGTACTCCCTTCGCCTCCTCGGGCGGACTCGGCGACGTGATCGGCTCATTACCTGCCGCTTTGAAAAAGGAATACGGCGATGACGGCGATATCCGTGTCGTTCTCCCGCTGTACGGTCAGATGCCCGCAGAATACCGCGCAAAGCTCACGAAGCTCGGCGAAATATACGTCCGTCTTTCGTGGCGCAACCAGTATTGCGGCATATTCACCCTCGAAAAGGACGGCGTGACATACTATTTCCTCGACAACGAATACTATTTCAACCGTCAGTCGCTGTACGGTCATTACGACGACGGCGAACGCTTCGCGTTCTTCTCCAAGGCAGTCGTCGATATAATGCCCTTCATTGATTTTTACCCCGACATACTCCACGCACATGACTGGCAGACAGCCCTTTCGGTCGTTTACCTCAAATATAAATACGGCTATATGGAGCATTACCGTGACATAAAAGCGGTCTTCACCATCCATAACATACAATATCAGGGTGTTTACAGCTTTGCCATTATAGGCGACGTGTTCGATATGCCCGAAAAGGACGGCGCACTTCTCGACTATAACGGCGACATCAACCTCATGAAAGCGGCAATAGTCTGTGCCGACAAGGTCACGACCGTCTCTCCGACATATGCGAAGGAGATCCTTTCACCGAAATTCTCATACGGTCTGCACTATATTCTTGAACAAAACAAGGGCAAGCTCTGCGGTATCCTGAACGGCATCGACCAGGATTATTATAACCCCGCAAAAGACCGCGACATACCGGCGACATATTCCGTCCGAAAAATGGGCGGAAAGGCGACGGACAAGGCGGAGCTTCAGAATGCGGTGAACCTTCCCGAACGCCCGGACGTACCTCTTCTCGCCGTCGTTTCCCGCCTCGTCGGTCATAAAGGACTCGACCTGTTGACCCTCGCCGCCGACGATATACTAAGCGACGACGTACAGCTCGTCATCCTCGGCAAGGGCGATTACTACTACGAAAACTTCTTCTATCATCTTGCCGAACGCTACCCCGGAAAGGTGTCCGCAATGCTCACCTTTGACCGTATCCTCGCAAAAAAGATATACGCCGGAAGCGACATATTCATAATGCCGTCGCGCAGTGAGCCCTGCGGACTTTCGCAGATGATCGCATCAAGATACGGCAGTGTACCCGTCGTGCGTGAAACCGGCGGACTGTATGACTCAATAAAGGACGTCGGCTGTGAAGGCGGCGGCAACGGCTTCACCTTTGCCCCCTATTCCGCATGGGAGCTGCTCGGTGCCGTAAGACGCGCCGTAGACTCGTACCGTTCCGGCGACTGGAAAAAGCTTGTCCGCAAAGTAATGCAGACAGATTTCTCATGGACAAAATCCGCCAAAGAATATATCGAAAAGGTATATAGTTAACCCCATCTATTCAATCAGGAGAAGCACCTCAATGGACCAGGAAGTAATACTTGAAGGGCTGACAAGCAAGCTGTCACGCTATTTTGCCGTCAGCCCAGAAGAAGCAACAAAAGAACAGATATATAAAGCCACCGTACTCTCGGTTAGGGACATCCTTGCGCAGAAAAGCAAGGCATTCGGCAGTGAGGTAAAAAAAAAGCAGCTCAAGCGCGTCTATTATCTCTGCATGGAATTTCTCGTCGGGCGTTCGCTGAAAAACGACCTCTGCAACCTCGGACTTGCCGACGATTACCGCGCAGCGCTGAAAACACTGGGCTTCAGCCTTGACGACATATACGAACAGGAAGCCGATCCCGGACTCGGCAACGGCGGACTCGGCAGACTTGCCGCCTGCTTTATGGATTCCCTCTCGTCAATGGATTATCCCGCGCGCGGCTTTTCGATCTGCTACGAATACGGGCTGTTCAAACAGCGTATAGTTGACGGCGAACAGCTTGAGCTTCCCGACATCTGGCTGCCGTCCGGCGAAACATGGCTCGTCCCCCGTCAGGACAAGACAGTACACGTCCGCTTCGGCGGCAGAGTTGAGGAGGTGTGGAACAAAAACCACCTTGAAATTCACCATGTGGACTACGACGAAGTCGAAGCCGTCCCGTATGATATGTTCATTTCGGGAGCCGACAGCCGCGCCGTATCCGTTCTCCGTCTCTGGAGAGCGCGTGACAGCCGCAATTTCGACATGGAAGCTTTTTCTCAGGGACAGTACGTCAAAGCTGTCGAGGAAAACACCCTTGCCGAAGCCATTTCCAAGGTGCTCTACCCTGCCGACAACCACACCGAAGGCAAGCTGCTCCGCCTGAGCCAGCAGTATTTCCTCGTATGCGCATCGCTCCAGAATATAATCAATAACCACCTTGAGGTATATCATACCCTTGACAACCTCCCCGACAAGGTCGCCATCCATATAAACGACACCCATCCGGCACTCACGATACCCGAGCTCATGCGTGTGCTTATGGACAATTTCAACTACTCATGGGAAAAGGCGTGGGACATCACGGTACGTACCGTTTCATACACAAACCACACCGTACTCCCCGAAGCGCTTGAATGCTGGAGCGAGGACCTTTTCAAAGTAAAGCTCCCGCGCATATATTCCATAATCTGTGAAATTAACCGCCGCTTCTGTGCCGACGTGTGGAATCTTGCCCCCGGTAACTGGGACAAAGCAGAACGCATGGCGATAATGAGCCACGGTCAGATACGCATGGCAAGCCTGTCCGTCGTCGGCTCGCATATGACAAACGGCGTGTCAAAGCTCCATTCGGACATTCTGAAAAACAATGTGTTCCGCGATTTCTTTTTTATGTATCCCGACCGTTTCACCAACGTGACAAACGGCATTGCGCACCGCCGCTGGCTGTGCAACTCAAACCCGCTGCTCTGCGACGTCATCGAAGAACTCATCGGAACCGGCTACCGCAAAGCCCCCGAAGAGCTTGAAAATCTCATGAAATATACCGACGACAAAACGGTGCTCACCCGCCTTGACGAAATCAAATCGGCAAACAAGCGTGATTTCTCGGACTATATGCGCCGTACCACAAACGTCGTCATCGACCCCGACTCGGTATTTGACGTACAGGTCAAGCGCCTGCATGAATACAAACGCCAGCTCATGAACGCCCTCCATATAATCAGCCTGTATATCCGTCTGAAGGAGGACCCGTCGTTCGATATGCGCCCGCGCACCTTTATTTTCGGTGCGAAGGCAGCTCCCGGATACTATCTCGCAAAGGATATAATCCGTCTTATCTGTTATGTCGCCGCGCAGATCGACAAAGACCCGGCAGTCAACAAAAAGCTCCGCGTCGTCTTCCTTGAAAACTACAACGTGACCCTTGCCGAGCATCTCATGCCCGCAAGCGAGGTCAGCGAACAGATCTCACTTGCCGGCAAGGAGGCAAGCGGCACCGGCAACATGAAGTTCATGATAAACGGCGCCCTCACGATCGGCACCCTTGACGGCGCAAACGTCGAAATTGCCGAACGTGTCGGCAACGACAACATATTCATATTCGGTCACACTGCCGAAGAGGTTGACGAGCTGTGGAAGAAAGGCTACGCTTCGTCCTACTACTATAACCGCAGCGATATCCTCAAGCGCACGGTCGACAGCCTGCAAAACGGCTTCAACGGACGTTCTTTCTCCGATATCGCAAACTATCTTCTCTATTCCAACCGTGTTTCCGATCCGTTCATGTGCCTTGCCGATTTCGACTTTTATGCCGACGCTCACCGCAAGATGCGCGAAGCATATGAAGACCGTGAAAGATGGAACCGAATGGCACTTGTCAACATCGCCAAAGCCGGCTATTTCTCTTCCGACCGCAGCATAAAGGAATACGCGGACAATATATGGCACATCAAGCCGAACAGATAAACCGCTATAACGGTGACTACGGACAGTTCACACTGAAAGTAGTCACCGACGGTGTCGAAAGCAGGATCTTTGCCGCAAAAAAGAACAAAAAAGCCGAGGTGCTTCTCACCTATCACGGCTATGAGCATCATACCTGCCGCTTCTATTTCGGCTCCGACAGCGGGATAACAATAAACGGAGCCGTTTGCACGACCGTGTGTGAAAACGGCATTTCACGTGTTTCAATGCCGCTTGACACGGAAACCGAGGGTCTGTTTTTCTTTCACTTTGAACTGGAGCAAAACGGCTGCCTCACATTTCTTTCGCCCGACGGCATAACCGACCGCTTCGCCGGCGAATGGCAGCTTCTCGTCTGTAATGACCGCTATCCGTCTGAATACGGATTTTCGGGCGGCGCAATATACCATATCTTCGTCGACCGCTTCGCAAAAGGCGGCGACTACCCGCCGAGAAGCGACGCGATAATGCTCGACTGGGAAAAAGACACCCCCGAATACGCCGAGAAGCCGGGCGATTTTCTGAGGAACAACACATTTTTCGGCGGCACCCTGACAGGCATCGCGGACAAGCTTGACTACATATCCTCTCTCGGCGTCGATCTCATCTATCTTAGCCCCGTTTTCACCGCCTATTCCAACCATAAGTACGACACCGGCGACTATATGAGCGTTGACCCCATGTTCGGCGGCGATGAAGCACTGAAAACACTCATCGACGGCTGCCACAAACGCGGCATACGCATCATCCTCGACGGCGTTTTCAACCATGTAGGCGATGACAGCATATATTTCGACAGTGGCAACAAATACGGCGGCGCACTTCATAACCCATCTTCCCCATATCGCGAATGGTTCAATATCTCACCCGACGGCGGCTATGAATGCTGGTGGGGAGTCAAAAACCTTCCCAAGGTAATTAAGTGCGACAGCTTCCGCTCCTATATATGCGATACCGTGATCCCGAAATACATGAAAATGGGCATTGACGGCTGGCGGCTCGACGTCGTTGACGAATATCCCGAAAGCTTCCTCGAACGAATAACCTCTGCGTCGAAATCGATCGACCGGAACGCTTATATACTCGGAGAGGTATGGGAGGACGCATCGAATAAGATTGCTTACGGCGAACGCAAGAAATACCTCTGCGGCAATGCGCTTGACGGCGTGATGAACTATCCGTTCAGGAATGCCGTCTGTGACTTCATAACCACTTCCGACAACGAATTCATAACCGACATAACAACGACCATCGCCGCACATTACCCTGCCGACAGGCTGAACAACTCCATGAATATGTTGGGCACGCACGACACCGAACGTATCCTCACAGTCCTCGGCGGCATACCCTCCGACGGGCTGTCAAATGCGGCGCTTGCCCATACCATCATGACGGATGAACAGTATGCAACCGCAAAAAAACGCTTCACGGCTGCATACGCACTGCTTGCCGCTCTTCCCGGAAAGACCGCGATCTATTACGGTGACGAAGCCGGTATGCAGGGCTACGGCGATCCGTTCAACCGCCGCCCGTTCCCGTGGGGCAAGGAAGATACCGGGCTGACCGATTTCGTCAGAGCCGTGAACCTTTCGAAAAAGAGCTGCCCCGCGCTGATATACGGAGATTTTGACCCAATCCCCACAGAATCCGGCGTCTTTGCTTTCCGCCGCACCTGCGAAAGCGAAACCGTGAGCTGTGTCTCCAATATGACAAACGAGCCTTATCCTCTCCCCGCACCGGCTTTTTCTTTGACCGACGGCATGACCGCCTGCAATGTGCCTGCCGGACAAACCAAAATACTGAAAGGAGATCTTTTCAATGACAAAGCTGCAAAACGACCTTGAAGCCCTCGGACTGAGAAACGGCGACAGCCTGCTGATACATTCTGCGTTTTCATCGCTTCACCGCAAAATCTCCCCAAAAGATTTCATCGACGGCGTCCGCGACGTACTCAAAAACGGCACGCTGCTGTTCCCGACCCTGAGCTGGGCAAACGTAACAAAGGACGATCCGGTTTTTGACGTGAACAAAACCCCCTGCTGTACGGGCTTCCTCCCCGAATTCTTCCGTACCTCCTATGGGGGAGCGATACGAAGCATACATCCGACACATTCCTGCGCCGCCGTCGGCGGCAACGCCGAATGGTTTGTTTGCGATCATGAGCTTGACAGCACACCCGTAGGCGCGAATTCTCCCTTCCGCAGACTGCGTGAAGCCAAAGGCAAAATACTGTTTCTCGGCTGCGGCACCTGCTGCAACACCTCAATGCACGGCGTTGAGGAACTCGCTGTCCCGCCGTATGTATTCGGCGACAAAATGACCTACACACTGACAAACCGCGACGGCAAAACATATGATAAAGTATACACGACACACGGCTTCGCCAACACATCTCAGAATTACGACCGCCTCGAAGCTCTGCTTCCTGAAGGAACCGTCAGCTTCGGCAAAGTGCTGGATGCCGACTGTGTGCTCATGGATGCCGACGCAGTCTGGAATACCGCATACGACTACATGAAAAGGGATCCCCTTTATTTCGTTACGGTCAGAGATAACCGTTCCTGATTACCAAAGCTACAGCACGATCCGTCACATCAATGCAAAAAAATAATTCAAAAGTGGAAGGAGTCCCCCCCCCTAATGAATGGCAATTTGACAACAAACAACAACGAATCGGCAAAGCTGAAAGATGTCCTGTCACATTTCGATATCAAAGGTAGCTTCACCGGATACACCGCTCTGAAAAGCGGTAATATAAACAAAACCTTTGCGGTTTTCACGACCGACGAAAAAGGAAAAACGCGCACATATCTGCTCCAGCAGATAAACGCAACCGTTTTTTCGGATCCTCAGACGATTTCGGACAACATCGAAGGTGTCACTTCATACATATTCAGGCACCTCCCGCAAAACTCCGACAAAAAGCGTCTTGTAGAGCGTATTTTTGATACAAAAGACGGCAAAAAGCTCTATATCGACAACGATAAATGCTACTGGCGGCTCATGTCCTATATATACGATTCCGTGTGCGTAAACCTCGCCGACGCAAAAATACTTGAAAGCACCGGAAAAGCCTTCGGTAACTTCCTCGCACAGCTTTCCGAATACCCGATCGAGACCCTCAAGGAAACCATACCGGATTTCCACAACACCCCGAAACGTGTCCGGGACCTGAAGGCGTCCTATGAAAAAGATGTCTGCGGAAGACGCGCCGAGGTCGACGAAGCATGCCGCTATATTTTCGCTCAGGAATACTATATCAATTTCTTCGAAAACGCATATAAAGACGGCAAGCTGCCGCTCAGAGTCACGCATAACGACACAAAGTGCAACAACGTATTGTTCGACGCACATACCCACGAACCTCTTGCCGTAATTGACCTTGACACGGTCATGCCGGGATTTCCGGCATATGATTTCGGCGACGCCATACGCTTCGGCGCAAATACCTGCACGGAAGACGACCCCAACCTTGAAAAAGTGGAGCTTGACCTCGAAAAATACGAGGCATTCTGCCGCGGATATATCAGCGCCGTAAAGCACAAGCTCACCCGCTTTGAGCTTGAAACGCTTTATATCGGAGCCGTGACAACTATCCTTGAGATCGGCGCGCGCTTCCTTGCCGACTACCTTGACGGCGATGTGTATTTCATCTGCCGCCGCGACAGACATAATTACTACCGCGGCATGAATCAGGTGAAGCTCCTTCGCTCTGCAATCAGCCGCATTGATGACCTGAGACGCATTTCGTTCAAATATATCGATTGATTTCAGGCATAAAAAACGGCGCATATTCATTTTTCACCCGAACAATACGTCTCAGCGTTAAAAAATACGATGAAATGATAAAATTTCAATGTATAAAGCTAAAAAAAATTAACAATTTCTCTAAATTTACCTTGACAAACGGCAAAACGTGTGTTATACTTACCACATAAGGGATACGGTATATGGATCCGCATCCACGGTAAAGAGAGCCATACTCCGCAGCGGATTGCGCGTTTGTCAAAAGGTCAGGTGTTTAATGCAGGACAATCTCTCAAAACTGCCTGAAAATGTGCGTGACAATCTGATCAACGCATCGCGTGAAGGCGATGCCGAAGCCTTTGAAGCTCTCTGCGCCTCTTTCAAACCCATTATTTATTCTTATATCACGTCGCTGAACGTACCGACGTCCGAAAGGGACGACCTTTTTCAGGAAGGTCTGATCGGTCTGCTTAAGGCGGTACGGAGCTTTGACCACGAGTCTGCCTCCTTCTCAACCTACGCCTCGATATGCATCAAACGCAGTATTATCAGCGCCCTACGAAAACTGAACAGAACCAACCGCTTCGAGCTTTCTGCCGACCCTGCCTCGGATTTCACGGCAAAGGATACTTCTCCGTCACCGGAATACGGCGTTGTGGAACGTGAAAATGCCCGCGAACGGTATGATACCTTCGTCAATGACCTTTCTCCCTTTGAAAGGCGAACCTTCTTCATGTATATGAAGGGTGCGTCATATAATCGCATGGCAAAGGAGCTTTCGTGTTCCGAAAAAAGCATAGATAATGCCATGACCAGAATCAAATCAAAGCTCAAACGACGAACAAAGCAATGATAATACGCCTTTGTAGCTTAAAAAAAGCGATGCGACGGCTTCTCGCCGCATATATGACGGTGCGAGTCCGTCCACGGGTATTATAAATTTTTATTTTTTTCAAGCGAGGTAAAACCAATGTACGAAGACAAGACTCTTGTATGTAAAGAGTGCGGCGCAGAATTCGTTTTCTCTGCCGGTGAACAGGAATTTTACGCTTCACGCGGATTCCAGAACGAGCCCCAGAGATGCAAGGCGTGCAGAGACAAGAAGAAGGAAGCTTCCAAAGCTCCCAGAGAAATGCACACCGCAATATGCGCAAAGTGCGGCAAGGAAGCAAAGATCCCCTTTACTCCCTCTGACGACAGACCTGTTTACTGCAGCGAATGCTTTGCAGCAATGAGACAGAAATAAGTTTTGTCTGAACAATCCAAAAACCGCCGCCATCCGGCGGTTTTTGTTTTTCTCCCACTCTGCTTTCCGCAAACGACGGCGGCTGCAACAATCCGATTTCAAATCACAAAGTTTTTTCATACAAACACCTTCATTTTACCGACAAACACCGCGAATTCGCATTCATTTTCACGTTGCACAGGCAACGAAGCTATGTTGCGCAACCACGATGTCCGTCAATGCAAAACAGAGGGAAGCGCCGTCTGAAACGGTGCTTCCCTTTCACAATCTTCTCTCTACTAATTTTGCCCGGCACTGCCGTTTGTTTTTCCGGCAGCTTCATCGAAACTACACTTTTTATCCGGAGCTTTCAGTACGATTCCCCGGTTTTCCGGAGCTGCCTCCGCTTTTCCCGGACACCGCTTTTTTTCAAAATATCCGTCATTTATAAGCAACTCCAGCACGGCTGCCTCACGTTCCAGCATCGTTCTGTCCTTCGGGCCGTGCGGCTTTTCGCGATTGGTAGCAATGGCAACACGCGGATCGACAAACGAAAAGGTGAAGCCCTCTTTTTTCTCATACTCATCGAGGTGACGGGAGCAGGGTGTTCTTGCCGTTTTGCAGAAATAATAGTAATTATCCTGAACAAATATACCGCCCTTATTGCTCTTCTGAATGCGGTGCACATAACCGTACGGTCTGATGGTGGAGCGGAGAACGACAAGCCCTGCCTCCTCGGCTACCTCGCGTATCAGCGCCTCAACACGGCTTTCGCCCTTTTCGATTCCTCCGCCGGGGAATTTGTAATAATCGAATTTTGTGCTGTGAACCATCCCGATAAGACCGTTCCTGATGATTATTCCGCGCGACGAATTGCGCACATATCTTTTCCAGTCCGGCTCATAGTCATGTCCGTCAAGATCAAACAAAAGCTTCATCCGAGCCCGCCTCCTTCGGTTTGGCATACCGCGATATATGCCGATTTTGTGTTCATACCACATTTTAACATATATCGTCTTCCCTTGCAATACCTTTCGAAAGAAAAACACCCGTTTCCCGCTTTTTTTAAGGCTTCACCGCGTAATTCCGATGGTGCAATTGCGCAGTCGGATTTTTCGTCAGACGATACAAAAATTCGCAGGCTGTAGCAGCGCTACTGACAAGGATTTTTGTGAAGTATGACGGGAAAGATGCAAGCAAGTGTGCCATGCGCGGATTGCGCGGAGAAGCCTTAATTTGGCAATAAAAAAGCCACCTTCATTGACCGCGAAATTGCGGTATAAAGATGGCTTGATTTCGGATATTCAGTTGTGTCAGGCGGGAAGCAGATCAAGAAAACGGCTGAGCAGGTTAAATACGCCCGCATATTCTTCGCTGTTCTCAAGGGTGCATCCCTGTGACTTCAATGCAAGACGGCGTTCATTCAGAATCCCGATGGCGGTTCTGACCTGATAGCCGGTAAGTTTCATGCGGTAAACGGATTCGTAATTCTTTTTCATGTGTGTCCCCTGCCTTTCTTCACCTATATTATATAGGAAAGCAGGAGGATTTGCAAAGGTATGATGTCACTGTGCGGCAATACGGACAAAACGCACCGATTTTTCTTTGAGCGAAATTTTCTCGACACGGTATCCGTATTGTTCAGCTTCCTGTTTGTAACGGAGGAAAGAATGATCCATGGGAAAACCAAGAATCTCTTCTATCCGTTCAAAGGAAAATTTAATACATCCACTTCCGTCACCGGAAAGGAATCTCCAAAGCGGCTCATATTTGCTCAATGAAATCGCCTCCGAATCAAAGAAAACACCCTGAAAGGCGGATGACTGTAAACAGGTAGTGGTCAGTGCCAGATGGTCTTTTCGACGGTATTTCGCCTGATTAACAGTCATTCGTGTTAATGAATGGGATTACCAGTTATTTGTTCGCATTTTTGGCAATAAGTCGCTCGTTCGAGTCTCTGATATCGGATTTTACAGCCGTAAAAACCAAAGATGTTTTTTGCCCCAAAAAAGCAAAAAAGCCCTTGAATTTCAAGGGCTTTTAGGTATGTAGCCATTTCGTCTGTCTTAGATGGCTCTCCCAACAATTTTGAACCTTTTGAATTCTTACATTACGAATTCACACCAAAATCAATTATTCTTGTTGATGATCTTATTAGAAGTAATTTTACCATGACTGTTGATTTGATAAGCACTAACATCACCTTGCGATGTTACATCACCATTAATCTCATGGCAATCAATTCTACCGTGACAAATAATGTCACCGTTTATACTACTATCTGACATGAGATTTCCAAAAACCTCAACCTTAAAATATTGTCTGGTTGTTTCATTACAATTTCGCGGGAAAGTCACTTCAATGCAGGTATTTGCTTCTTGTGATTTAATTATTTTTTGGCCAACAGTTTGAAAAATTCTTATAGTGTTGTCATCTGCCCAAGGGAATTCCGCACAGTGATCGTAATGAATTTCTGTCTTGATCTCTCGTGAAAATAGTTCATCGATATAACAATCAAAAATGTCAGCCATTATCGGCAAGAATGTAATATCAGGCGCAGCTTTTGCATTTTCCCATTTAGAAACAGCTTGGAAGGTAACGCCTAGCTTTTGTGCAAGTTCGTCTTGGCTTAATCCGCTTTTCTTTCTATACTTTAATATGTTTGCTGCCAAAACTATATTTACGTTTTCCATACCATCAACACCTTTCGTTGGTTACATTATAGCACACATCGTTCATTTATACAATAAATCAAAGGTTTAATTTTTTCAACCTGCGGTTGAAGTGACAGGTTCAAGTCCAAAAGGTTCAAGAAAAGGTGCAATGGTGAAAGGGAGTTGTTTTCTATCCCTAAAAACACAAAAAGTCCTTGAAAAACAAGGACTTTTTGTGTTAGGATGCAAAATTGTTGCCCCGTTATGGTGGACCTTCAGGGACTCGAACCCCGGACCAACCGGTTATGAGCCGGTAGCTCTAACCAACTGAGCTAAAGGTCCATTCAAAGAATGCCTCATAACTTCCGTTAAGAGGCATCATTTGTGTCAGCATCGACCTATTTTACCGGGTCGTCTCCAACCAAGTATCGTCGGC
>ERZ857840.2425-NODE-2425-length-17996-cov-10.215874_pt1 | contig 17996 bp, 18 predicted proteins | sample MGYA00519760_ERZ857840 | MGnify/ENA primary metagenome ERZ857840 (study PRJEB31778, sample SAMEA3449371) | human gut metagenome | biome: human gut; feature: human-associated habitat; material: faeces | place: United Kingdom | collected 2010/2012 ... | reverse complement strand
GAATCGCGTAGAAGTTAAAGGGGATGGCGCTGATGTAGACGCTTACGCCCTGCTCGTTGGAGGTCACAGGGCCGCCCAGATCCGCCACCAGACCGGCCACATAGGCGCCCCATGCCATGAAGGGCATCAGGGTACACACGGAGGCGCAGGTGGAGTCAAGGATAAAGGCCAGCTTCTCTCTGGGTACGCGCATCTCATCCGTCAGAGGACGCATGACCACGCCGCGCAGCAGGGGGCTCATGTAGTCGTCAATGGTGAACAGGCCGATGAACCAGGTGGCCAGCTTCACGCTGCGGGGGGATTTCACCTTGCCGGCGATCATCTCCGCAAAGGCCTTGACCACGCCTGCCTTCATGAAGAAGGCGATCATGATGCCGATGAATACCTGGATGAGCAGGATCCAGATGAAGTCCTCGTTGCCCAGAGCCTCCTCCGCCAGAGCGGAGAAGCCGAAGGCGGGGTCGTGTCCCAGCAGCAGAACGCCGGAGAGGCAGCCCATGAACAGAGCAAAGACTGCGTCCTTTTTCCAGAACGCCAGCAGCAGGGTAAGCGCAAGGGGAATCAATGACAAGATACCGTAGTTTGCAGCTTCCATTACAAATACCTCCTTAAAAATATGACACGCAGGGGGGAGATTGACCGCACACCTCTCGTGACAATTTAATTACAATTCTGATTATAATTTATCACATCGTCCTTGTCAATCTTGCATATGTGCCAAGAAGTTTGATAAGATTTTGTCTAAAACGCTGCCTGAGGGGGCGTATTCTGCCGTGTGCGCCAAAAAATTATCACCCGTTATCCGCGCCGTCTGCTTTGGGTGTTGATTTATTTGCAGAGTTTCGATATACTGACTGGTAACGAAATTGCGTGACAGTTTTTTGTCAGATAAAAAGCTATTGCCGAGAAAGTTGGGATACAGTGAGCAACTATGCCTGCCTTGAGCGATACATTCCCCTGGTGGAATTCATGGGGAAGATCTGCGGGAAAAACTATGAGATCATCCTCCACGACGTCTCCACGCCGGAGCGTTCGGTCATTGCTGCCTGCAACGGGCATCTCAGCGGCCGCCGCGTGGGAGACCCCATGACGGAGCTTGCCAAGGAGCTGCTGCGAACCGGAGTCTATAAGGAACGCGACTATGTGGCAAACTACGAGGGACGTACCCGCGGGGGAAAACGCTTCGTATCCTCCACATATTTCATTAAGGAAAAGGGTCATCTGGTGGGCCTCATCTGCGTGAACCATGATGTGGAGGACATTCTGGTGCTTTCGGAGCATCTTTCCAACCTGCTCCACGCCTTCTCCCTGCCCCAAGAGGAGGAGCGCTCCGCTTATACGGAGAATCTGGACGACTCCATCCCAGAGCTTTCCAGCAACCTGATCCACTCCGCCGTTCTGGGCTATGGTATTCCCTCCGATGCCATGCACGCGTCGGACAAGCTGGATATTCTCCGTTCGCTGGAGGCACAGGGCGTGTTCCAGACCAAGGGCTCCGTCGGTCAGGCGGCCAAGGAACTGCACATCTCCGAGCCCACGGTCTATCGCTATCTGCGGCGCATACGGAATGAAACGGTGTGAGATTTTGCGAGCACACATGGTATCCGCCTGCTTATCAGTAAGACCCATACCCTTCAAGCGTGTGCCTGTAAGCACCATAACACGATTTAAGTGTGAGCTAACTGGTTGAGCGTCTCAAAGGAGAGGGCGTCACCTCACCTCCTGCGCCGCAATAGACAAAGAATAAGAAAATCCCTCTGAAATCAACGATTTCAGAGGGATTTTGGCCCGAGTAGTGCGGCTCGAACGCACGGTCTCCTGGTCCCAAAGGGATGTTGAACACTTTTTATGCTCATTTGTAGCAGTTTTTTGTGCTTTTTAATTTGTTTTACTTACTCTTTGACGCTCTTATCTCCGTTGTTTCCGGGTGCTCCAGCGCCGTCTGTGGTAATCTATGTGGTCAAAAACGCTTCCTACCCGGTTTCCGGTGAAGATTCACCGGTGTCGGGCGGGAAGCGTTTTGTGTTGCTGTGTGGTCTGTATTGTAACTCTGGACAGGTGGTTATGCAAGTTGTTTCTGCGTGGGTGGCAGCTCAGCAGTTGCGGCGCTATAGACAAAGAATAGGCAGGTAGATAGGCAGAGGTACTTTTCTTGCTCCCTGGGTATAAAGCCCTTAATACAGGCATAATAGTAAGGGATTTATGGCACAATCCATTGACTATTCCCTTATTTTGCGTTATTATTTAAGGGAAAACAAATGGAGGTGAGGGAATGAGAACCTTCAATTACTCTGCAATTAAGGAACAGAAGTGGGACTCGGATGTTCTTGGCCTGATTGCAGCCATATACAAGGAGGCTGGAAAGCAGGAACTGTATTTGAAGCAGCGTCCGGAGGAGCTCAAAAAGCTCGTGGAGATTGCCAAGATACAGAGCACTGAGGCATCGAATGCCATCGAGGGCATCGTCACCACGAGTACCCGAATCCGGCAGCTCGTCGAGGAGAAAACCACGCCGAGAAACCGTGACGAGCAGGAAATTGCCGGATACCGCGATGTGCTGAGTATCATTCACGAGAGCTTTGACGCGATTCCAATTACGCAGAACTACATCCTGCAGCTTCACAAAATCCTGTACAGCCACATGAATAACCCGCTTGCTGGTCGCACCAAAGCTACGCAGAACTATATCACTGCCACCTATCCGGACGGTCATGTGGAAACGCTGTTCACGCCGCTTGCCCCTTATGAAACGCCGGAAGCGCTGGACAGAATCTGCGAGGAATACAACCGTGTGATTGGAAATATGGAACTGGAGCCGTTGATCGCAATCCCGATTTTCATCCATGACTTTCTGTGCATCCACCCCTTCAATGACGGCAACGGACGAATGAGCCGATTGCTCACAACACTGCTTCTGTACCGAAACGGTTTTTATGTCGGCAAGTATATCTCCTTGGAAGCCAAAATTGCCAAAAACAAGGATTTATACTACGATGCACTTGCGCAGGCGCAAACCGGCTGGCACGAAGGAACCGAGGATGCAGTGCCCTTCATCAAGTATCTGCTCGGAACGATCCTTGCCGCCTACAAAGACTTCGAGGATCGCGTGGCGCTTGTAGGAACCAAGCTGTCCGCACTGGAAATGGTGCGCAGAGCAAGCAAGAATAGAATCGGCCGGTTCAGCAAGCAGGACATCCGGGAGCTTTGCCCGACGCTCAGTGACAGTTCCATAGAGGGTGCTCTGCGGAAGCTGGTTGCAGCCGGAGAATTGAAAAAAGAAGGAAGAGGAAAAAATACCTGCTATTTCAGGCTGAATTAGATTCCCTTCAATACGCGCAACTTTTTAGAGGGCCGCGCCTGTTCATACGAGCAGGTGCGGCCCTCTTGGTCTCTTTACGGAAGTTGGCGCATAGTTCAACGGTTGAGCCGCTATAGACAAGGAATACACCCAAAGTCTCCTGCCGAAATGTACATTCGCCTTACCCGAAGAAATACTGCTTCATATCTGAGACACCGCCATCCTTATCACAGAACCATTCATAATCAGAAAGACAGTTACGGCAGTGGGCAATTGGCTTTATGACTATATTTCTTCTCATGCACTGACCAGAGGTAAAGTTCTCGCTGCATATAAATATAGTGAAAGTGACGATGACCCAATTCAACAAATCCGTTGTAAGTCTTTGGCGGCGATTAGTAATTTCTTCAAAGTAACGAAGAACGGTGATAATTATAACATGGGTATTTCCAACGCAGCTGAACTTTGTAAGTTTTTTGGAGATAAAACAGTTTATAGTTTAGAACACTTTATTGTAGGAGAATGCGGAACTCTTCATGTCAAAACCGCAAAATACGATTTCCCATATAAATATCCACCAACGATTCAGAAGTACAGAAATTCTCTATTTAATTTTATTTTTATTCCTCAACCGCTTAATAGCTCTCTTTCTAATGAAGGATTGTTTATTAAAGTAGCAGAAATCCATACACATGAAAACGAGATTAAATGCAGCTATAGCAAAGGATACTATGGACTGTTAAACAAATCTCCTCGTATGTACTTTCAACGCTACCCTACCGAAAAGGAGATAGATTCCTTCAGTACTGAAGAGGATGCCAGAGCATACCTAAATGAATATTTTACTAAAACATTTCCGGAAGAGTTTTTACAGTTTTCAACGGCGCTTGTAAAAAAAATCAACTGGGGTTCTTAACACGAAGGCGTTCTCGGATATTTCCGAGAGCGCTTTCTCATTAAATGCGCAGCATGGTAACGACATATCTTGCGGAAACTATTATTGTCCATTTTATTGTACTTGCTTTATAATATCATGATCTTTAAAGAAAGTCACTTTCTCCATAAAACCTGGTGTGTGCAGCATTTTATTACCGGTACTGTGTTGACTGTTGGTGAATTTTAATATATACTTAAGTATATACTTACGTATAAATAGAGGTGCTATATGCTGAAATATCAATTTCCCGCTGTAAAGGGCTGTCAGGCCGGAAAAGATTACTATATCTGTATGGTTCCCCTTGGGTTAATGAGTAAGATTTTTGTAACCGATAGCAGCGATGTCCCTGCCGAGTATCGCGCTCAAAGAAAGCTCAACGAAGCTCGTATTCCCGAAATCTGTGGATACATCTTGTCTAATCGAGATTCATATGTCTTTTCTGCTCTGGCCGCATCTGTGGACGGTGACATGAAGTTTGTCCCTGCTGACAGCAATGAGAATGCAGGCATTCTGGAAATCGATATGACCGCTTCCTTCCTAATCAACGATGGCCAGCATCGAAAGGCGGCCATTGAGGCAGCGATTGCCGAAGACGAGAGCCTGAAAGAAGAAACGATTTCGATTGTCCTTTATAAAGACCAGGGACTTCAACGGAGCCAGCAGATGTTTACTGACCTCAACAAGCATGCTGTTACCACATCGAAATCCTTAAACACACTATACGAGTCGAAAGATCCTGTGGCACTAATCACGAAGAATGTCGTCAACTCAATCAGCTTCCTACGTAAGTATACTGACAAGGAGAAAGACAACCTTAGCAAATATTCCTCTAACATCTTTACACTTAACACCTTCTATACAGCCAACAAGCGCATCTGTAAGGTGATCCATGATCAGGAAAATGCTGAAAAACTCATTCATACATTTTGGAATCACGTGGTTGTTAATATGCGTGAGTGGAACGAGATGGACAGTGGTGAATTAAGTAAAAAAAGTTTGCGAGAGGATTATATCACAACGCAAGGTCTGATTATCTTGGCACTGGGACGCTTGGGAGAATTCTATTGCGTGAATCCTCAGATTAACATGGCAAAATCGTTGAAGGGATTAAAGAAAATCGACTGGCTTCGAAATAATGAAGCGTGTTGGATGAACCGTGCAATTAAACCTAATGGAAAAATCAACAGAAATGAACAGGGTATCTTTTTGACATACATTCAAATTAAGCGACTTCTTTCTCTGCCAATCAGTGATGAGGAGGCAAAAAAAGAAAGAATCATGATGGGATAATCCTGGAGAACTCAAATGGAACAGAATACATTTAATTCAAATAACATCGATACCGGAAGCAAAATTGCCAGTTTTCGAGTAAAACAAAGTATGCCATATGAATTCAAAGTGAATTATGCGCGCATAAGAGCATGGGAATTCTACAATGAATGTGGAAAAAGGGACTTGGATTGCTATGTTTCAGTAGGGGGACTTGACAGTATTACACTGTTCTTCTTCTTGAAATCAATAGGAATAGATGTGCCAGCGGTATCAGTCTCTTCGCTCGAAGATGTTAGTATCCAAAAAATCCACAAACAGATTGGAGTTATCTCACTACCACCAGCAGTTAGAGCTGATGGTACGCGATGGAATAAGCAAAAACTAATCCAAGAATTTGGTTTTCCTGTACTCTCCAAGGAAATCGCCCGTAAAATTGAATTGCTTCAAAACCCAACTCCCAATAACAAAACCATAAGGCATGCAATTGTTACAGGCGAAACTGGTGAATATGGTGGATTTCAAAAGCATTCAAAAATGAAACTTGCGCAGAAGTGGCTCGAAAAATTCGGTGGATTAGAAAATGAAGAAGAAGGCGTGAATTATCAAATTGCACCGTTTAAAGTCTCCTCGAAGTGTTGCTATTACCTCAAAGAAAAACCGTGCTCTGATTGGGCTAAAGAGCACAATTGTGTACCTTATTTAGGGTTGATGGCATCCGAAGGCGGAAGACGTGAGAAGTCTTTGATGCTAAATGGCTGTAACTACTTTGGAAAGGGAACCATTCGTTCAGCACCATTTGCAATTTTTAATAGACAGGATTTATTACAGTTGGCACTTGATTTAAAGGTCCCTGTCCCTGAGATTTATGGAAGCATACTGAAGGATGAAGATGGTCATTTGTATACTTCTGGAGAGAAGCGAACTGGATGCTCGATGTGTGGATTTGGGATTCAGCTCGAAAAACGGCCTCATCGATTCGATCGGCTACGGGAACGGAACTACAAAGAATGGGATTTTTGGATGAATAGGTGTTGCCTTGATGAAAACGGAACACCGTATGGCTGGGGAAAAGTTTTAGATTATCTCGGAATTTGGTGGCGAGATATTCCGAATCCACATAACAGAAAAAAGTAAGGATGGGAATTCACAATGCCATATACAGGTAAGTTTCAAGTATTTGAAGATATCATTAAAGAAATTATGATCGTCTACAAGCACGACAGCCGTCCGTGGCTTATTGGCTACAGCGGTGGCAAAGATTCTACTTTGCTGGTCAGCCTTGTATATGAAGCCATGAAGCGGTTAAAGGATGCTGGCGCTAAGCTTGACAAAACCGTTCATGTCATTACATCCGACACGATGGTTGAAAATCCCATCGTAAAGAATTACATGCACTCATCCTCGGATAACATCAACCGAGCAGCAGGAAAAGATCGTCTCAACATCAAAGCCAGTGTGATCTACCCGGAGCCGGAACAGACATTCTGGAGCCGGGTCATTGGCCTGGGCTATCCTACCCCAGAGCCTCCCGGATTCAGATGGTGTACAGACAGGCTGAAAATCATGCCGATGAATAAGTTTGTCAACGAGCGAATCAAGGAGAGTGGCGAAATCATCATTCTTCTCGGCGTCCGCAAGGGCGAAAGCCTAACTCGAATGAAGGCCATTACCGCACGGGAAATCGAAGGCAAACTGCTGAATATGCATAATGACATTCCCAATGCTTATGTCTACAATCCTATCACTGAAATCCCTAACGATTTGGTCTGGGAATTCCTCTTAAAAGGCGATTGCAGAAGTCCTTGGGGAAGTGACATGAAGTATTTGTTCAGCCTTTACCAGGGCGAAAACCTTGGTGAAGAAAAGAGTGTTTTGGGTGAGGTCGACCGCGAGAAAATTCCGGTAACCGGCAACTCCAGATTTGGTTGCTGGTGCTGCACCATGGTGAAAGAGGATAAGTCGCTACAGAACTTCATCAACAAAGGTGCTACGGAACTAATTCCGCTTAGAGAATTCAGAAACGAATTGCTCAGAATGCGGGGGAATAGTCAATATCGAGATTCTAAGCGCCGCAACGGTTCTGTCTATAAGAAGTCAGACGGAAGCTTTGGAATGGGACCGTTTACGCTTGAAGCGCGATGCCTCATTCTCGAAAAACTCCTCGACCTCGAAAACAGGACAGGCATGGAGCTGATTACAGAAGCTGAACTGAAAGCAATTGACAAGATGTGGGACGAGGAAGGCGACCTTACATGTCGAGCACTCGTTGAAACCTACCATAAGGTCAAAGGCAAAAAGCTTCCATGGGATGATTATAAAACTCCGCGATTTGATGATGAGGCGATCCAAGCGATCAGAGATGTTGCAGATAAGTATGATATCCCGGTTGAATTGATTACGAAGCTGATTGTTTCTGTAGATACCAATAAGCACATTACGAAGAACAACAAAATGCAAAAGGCATTTGACAGCATTATTGGACAAGGCTGGTTGCACTATAATTCTGTCGAGGGAGCATTGAACCATGAAGATTAAGCGCATACAAGTAAAAAACATAGGTCCATATGTCAACGAAAATGCCTTCGATTTTGATGTATCAGACATTACTAAAAGAATGGTACTGATCGGCGGCAAAAATGGTGCAGGTAAAACGACACTGTTTAACGCTATCAAAATATGTCTCTACGGCTGCGTTGCATATGGCTTTGAATCAAACAACGCAAAGTACTTTGCCGAGATAGAGAAAATTATCAATGCCAATGAAAAACTGCAAAAAATTGGTGAGGCAGAAGTTGTCATTGACTTGCTGATGGATGACGGAAAGTACGATCACACATACACGTTTGTCAGATCATGGAGGGTAGCAGGCAAGAAAATAGCAGAAACCTTTACTGTGTACAAAGACGGCGAGACACTTTCTGAGACAGAAAAGAGTGATTTTGAGAGCTATCTTTTACAGACACTGCCCCCCAATCTCTTCCGCTTCTACTTCTTTGACGGCGAAAAAATCAGTGATTTCGTGTTCAACAGCAGCAAAAACTCCGACTTTAAGGATGCGTTTTTAAAGCTCTGCAGCCTTGATACGATGGAGATTATTCGGGAAAACTTCCGTAGAATTTCTCGTAGCAAGGCAAAGGGGATCATGACGCTTTCAGCGGAATACGATAGATGCCTTGAAGCAGACAATCTGATTGCACAGAGAGTAGAATGCGCTGAGGATGAATATCGAGAGATTTCCAATGAGATTTTGATTATTGATCAGAGGCTTGCGTCTCTTGAAAATGCATACGCCAAGGGTGGCGGTATTTCTAAAAAAGAATGGCGCTCTATGCAAGATCAGATTGCAAAAGAGGATGCTCGCCGTGAGGGACACCATAAATGGCTCAAAGAAATGGCCAATAATGTGCTCCCATTTATTATCCTTAGAACTCAACTGGAAGAACTAAAGGCCCAAATTGCACTGGAACACAAGGCACAGGTCGATGCAAATGTAAAAAGCACAATTGATACCCCGGAAATCAAGTCGATCATCTCCGGCGTGTTGAGCCGGGCAAATATAGAATTAGCCGACGATATTTCTGAAAAGGTTATCTACGAGATTGCCAGCTATGCCAGCCACACTTCACAGATAACGCCCATTCTCAATTTGTCTGACTTCGACAGATTTGAACTAACTGCAAAAATCAACAGTCTCCTGGCTTATGACACCAACCGTGTCAAAGAAGCGACTGATGACATTAAGGCTTCTTTAAAATGCGTAAAACGCATCCGAAAGAAAATGGAGCGGAGCAGTATCGAAAACTATGATGGATACTTGCAGATGAAAAGCGATTTGAATGAGCAGAAGTCCAAATGCACGCAACAGCTTCTGGAAGTAGATAAAGAATTGCAAGAACTACGCGCCCAGAAAGCGATATCTGCATCTAAGCTTGCCAAGGCTAAAAGTGATTATGAGGCACTCTTGAAAAAGCAGTCCATTAACGATATTTCAGCGCGTGCACTACTGGCATTTGATGAACTCCAAAAGACGCTTTACGATAAGAGTATTCGTTTAGTCGAGACGGGATTTAGCCAATTCTTCGCAAGTCTGATCAATAAATCTGATTTGATTGATGGAATCCATATCGATGATAGCCTAAATGTTCTTCCCTATAAAAACAAACACTTTAAAGCTGATGAAATACATAAAATCATTGGTAAGAACGGTGTTGAGTATCTTATTGCTCAGATCGGTCTGTATGCTTACGAAGTCCTGCAACAAAAGCTTATTGTCGATGAAGCCGAATTTGAACTGCCGGTTGAGGTAAAGCAACAGCTTTCTGCGGGAGAAAAGCAAATCTTTATTATGGCACTATATCAAGCGCTTTCGCAACTCAACAAAATCAATGTGCCTTACATTGTAGATACGCCGTTCGCGCGAATCGATAAGGAACATCGCGGAAAGATCCTGAGTCAGTTCTTTAAGAAACTAAACGGTCAGATTATCATCTTGTCCACCGATGAAGAAATCGTCGGGGACTATCGCGAGAGTATATCTGACATTGTATCTAATACATTCGTTTTGAACCACACAACAAACGGAAATACTGAAATCCTGGCAAACACTTATTTCGGAGGCAAGCACAATGACTAATAAGCTTCATACGTCACAAAAGACCCAGGAGATATTCAACTCGTTAGGTCAGTCATTGAGATTGCAGCCGTTTATCCTATCTAAACTGGCAATCGCACTGTCGGTCAGAAAGGGACAACTTCAAGCCGATGACTTTAAGACTGATAATAATGGCTTGGAACTGAGTCGGCAGGTCATTTTCGGTGATCACGATTTGCTGTTTAAATCTCTCATCATTAACAACGAGGGCAAAGTGATTCGCGAGGATGACTATTTCCCCGGTTTGGTAAAGGCCCATTTGGATCGAGGAGCAAAGCTTCTCGAAGATGAAAAACGGTACAGCAAAGATTTCTATAATCATCTGTGCCATCTGGATGACAACATCTAAAGGAGGTTTATATGGATTATCCAAAGGTCAAAGTCTGTTTAGATACCTCAGAAGATAACCTGATAGATGAATTGTATACGCCGTGTTTAAAGTGGGCTGAACGCTTTGACCGAGGCGTCGGCTACTTCACAACAGGGTGGCTCACATACAACGTCGCAGGATTATCCGACTTCGCCTCTCGCGGAGGAAAAATGCGCTTAATTACAAGTCCCATTCTTTCCACAGAGGACACGGACGCAATTATTGGAGCTGAGAACCAAGATGGTAGCGCATTTCTGCGCCTCGAAGCAGCTCTCCTCGAAAATGTTGAGATACTCAAACAAGAGATGGAAGCAGACATTATAAATGCATTCTCCTGGATGCTGTATGATGGAATTATTGATATGCGTTTTGCAATTCCTTGTGAAAAGTTGGAGGAAGGAGACTTTCACGATAAATTTGGCATTTTCTATAAGGGCAACGATGCGCTATCCTTCTCTGGCTCTATCAACGACAGCAAGCATGGATTCCAAAATTATGAAAGCATAAAAGTCTTCAAAACGTGGGCTGGTACACAGGAGTATGTCGATGCGGATACCGCTCGTTTCGAGAAAATCTGGAATCGAAAAGACCGCAATCTCAAAATATTTACCATTCCACAAGCAGTTAAAAACAAAATATTTGAATTGCGTTCCCCGGATAGGCCGTATTCTTTGCCGGCAGGTTCGAGTAAATGGGTTCATCAGGACATAGCAGTAAAGACCTTTCTGGAAAAAGAGCATGGCATTCTGGCAATGGCTACCGGAACCGGAAAGACTGTTACTGCAATGAAAATCATCAACAAGCTGTTTGATAGCGGGGAAATTCGTCGCGTTGTTATTACTATGTACGGCAACGATTTGCTGGATCAGTGGGCAATTCAAATTCGAGAAAACTACAAGAACAAGCAAATCAACTATCATTATGCATCCCAGAAGATGATGAAAGATTTCGTCATGCACCCAGATGATTCCATCTTAATTCTTTCTCGTGACGCCAGAAATCTCTCCAAATTGCTGGACTTGTTTGATCGTCTACCTGGCGATTATCGCAATGATACGCTGTTTGTTTTTGACGAAGTACATGGAGCTGGTTCTAATACTTTTGTCGAAAATCTTTCGGGCAGGCTCTCTCCGTATCGATATCGCCTCGGGTTGAGCGCTACGCCAGAGCGTGAGTACGATGAGGCTGGAAATGATTTCTTGCTGAATGAAATTGGAGAAGTAATTTTTGAGTTTACGCTGCAGGATGCCATTCAAAAAGGAATCCTGTGCGAATTCAATTATATTCCTCTGCCCTATGTTCTCTCTGACGAAGAAAAGCTCAAAAAGCGCAAGATTATCGCAGCGTTCAATGCAAAAAAGGAGAGCGGAGAACCTGTTGATGAAAAGGATATGTTTACTCAATTGGCGCTTGTCAATAAAACAGCGGTCAACAAGCTGGAGGAGTTTGAAAGTCTGATTTCTCAGCGACCGGAGCTGTTGCAGAAGTGTATCATTTTTGTTCAGACCATGGAATATGGCGCAAAGCTCCAGGAGATTCTTGTCAGGTACAGCGACAAATATCATACCTACTATGCCGATGATGAAAAAATCAATTTGGAGAACTTTGCGGCAGGAAAAATTGACTGCCTGCTGACCTGTAAAAAAGTTTCCGAGGGAATTGATATCAGCAGCGTCACGAACATTATCCTGTTTTCTTCTGACCGTTCCAGGCTCGTGACAACGCAGAGAATCGGGCGCGCATTACGCCTGGATAAAAACAACCCAGAAAAGAAAGCAACTGTTGTGGACTTCGTGATTGAGGATTCCGAGGAAAATGACAATAACGCCGATGCCGATCGTGCAGAGTGGCTTACAGAGCTTTCACAGACAAGGAGATGCGAACATGAGAAATAAAATCATCGAAAATGCGATTGATTCCGTTGTCAACGCATCGAACACCTCGTCCGACTTCAAACTGGCATTCAGACAATATGTCAAAAACAAGTTTGATGATAACGCCAAAGAGAGCGATTTAAAACGGATACTTACACTGATTGAGGATGATGAGGAGGATATTCAGGTATGAAGATGGCGATCCTCGAGCTCGAATATAAAAATATCCGAAAAATCACTGCCTTGAAGCTCCCCTTTACCAAAGCCGATGGCTCCGTAATCAGCAACAATTTTATTATGATGGCCAACGGTACCGGTAAGACAACCACAATGGAACTCATCAAAGGATTATTTGATGGAACAGCCGCTGGATGGACTGCGTCCAAAGTGCGTTCTTTCGCGCCTACATTAACGGAAGCAGATACAGGTGAATTCAGCATCACTGTCAAATTTGATGATAGACAGTATAAGTACTTCCTCTCTATGAATTACAAAGATGGAACGGTGCAGGTGGAAACCTCTGCTCCTCCCAAGGGTCGAGAAGCTGGACTTCGTTTACCTGAGTCTATTCGCGGTATTTTTACGCCTGAATTTGTTAGGCGCTTTGTGTTTGACGGTGAGCAGGCGGCGAAGTCTATGGACAGCTCATCCAATGAAGCTGATGAAACGATTCGCTACCTATATCGCCTCGATGAATTGGATGAGATTTTGGCCGCAAACCAGAGAATCCTTACCGAAATCCAAAACGCCGAAGGAAAGCGTGGAACATCCAGTTCACTTAGCAATTTGCGTACCCGGCAAAGTGACATTGACGCAATTCGGGCCAAGCTGAGAGCACGGTGTGAGAAGCTTCGCGAAGAGATTGCTGCGTTTGAAGCTGAAAAAGTAGAGAAGGAGAAACAGCGCCAGGAACTCGACAAGAGCTATGAAAAGCTGAATCAAGAGAAAAATGATATTCTCAAGGAACAGCAGAAGAATCGCGGCGAAATCGACGTTAAGATCACTTCTATTCTGGGGATAATTAAGTCTCCCTATCTACTGAGCGAAAGCCTCTGTGCGAGAATGTTCGAGTTAGGCAATAGCATGAAAAAACTCAAGTTGCCTAAAACCATTGCCAAAGACTTCTTCACCGAATTGGCTTCTGCAGACCGGTGTGTCTGCGATAGATGCATTGGCGAACGGGAGAGAACGGCTATCCTGAAGCGGGCTGACCAGTATCTGGGAAGTGACCAACAGTCGGTTCTTAACACGGTTAAGAGTAGTCTGATGGACAGTGTGTATGACGAACGCTTAAAAAAGGCATTCGAAGAACTCGAGGAACTGAGAGCTCAAGCTAATCGCCTCGATACGAGATTTAAAACTAATGAGGAAAAACTCATTAAAGCCGGAGGCGAAAAGGCTCGTGAACTGCAGGAGCGAATTGAGGAACTGATCAGACTTATCAGCATTGCTCGTGATGAACTTGAGCGCATTGAATCCAAGGATGAAAACGACTCTTCTCTGACAGAAGAAAACAACCTTCACAAGGCGGATCAAAAATTTAAGTACTACGAGCAGGAAATAGCGAAGGCAACAAGAACAAATACTGCATTGCGCAAAAAAGAGTTGGTTGATTCCTTGGTGAATGAGATCAAACTACAGGCTACCACAGCGCTGAAGCAAGAAATCGTCAGAAAGACCAACGAGAAACTTCGCCGTGTTATCGTTGACGATTATGTAGAAATCGAAAGCATCGATAGGTACATAAAACTAAAGGGTAGGGACGGTGCCAGCGAAGGTCAAACTCTTAGCATTGCCTACTGTTTCCTGGGCACTCTTTTCGAAGATTCTGAGTTGGAATTTCCGTTCATTATCGACTCGCCTACCGGCAAGATGGATTTCGAAAAACGGCAGGCTGTTGCAGATATCATTCCTTTGGTATTCAATCAGATGATTGCCTTTGTTCAGTCAGCAGAAGTGGAGCGTTTTGCGGACAGATTCTATGCAAATCCCGATTCGCAGTATCTTACGGTTGTGGCATCTCCCCAGGATCAGGCCGTAGTTGTTTATGAAGGAATTGACTTCTTCGATTCGTATCAAAGAGAGCACAAAGGAGATGAAAAATAATGCATTTTAAGATAGCGAAAAGTGCCCAAAGTTACTTTAACAACATTATGAATCTCGAAGGCTCCCACGCTGCGGAGGATAAGAATAAGTTTATCCAATTCGATGTGTACTACTGCTGTGCATTGATTGGCATGGCAGCAGGCCAAATCGACGAGGATACTTCGGAGTTGAAGGATCTTGTTGAAAGGTACCCAGTTCAATATCGTGACTGTAAAGCACAAATTGCTGGGTTACTGGTGGCATCTGAGGCCAGAAGACTCGGCATCGATACGCAGAGCCCTAAGCTGGAGCAGATTATGCTACAGTATCTTAGCAACAATGATACTCTGCTGTCTGAGGATGGAATTAAAACCCTTAACGCCTATGCGTTGAAAGGATACCGCCTGATTACTGATTATCCGTTGTTTGACAAACCTACTTCCAGAGAAGAATTTCTGGATGCATTCAATGTAGCCATGCAGTTTTACGAAAAGAAAGATAGCTAATCTGTGTAGGTGCTTAGTTAACCTGCGAGAGCGCACCACGAATATCAGAGTTTTCCGCATATCGCTCCAGATAATATTGAGAAAAAAACTGGTGTGCTGCTTGAATATCATACGATTGCCGAAGATGGTGTGACCAGCGGTAAACACCGTTTTTACTCAGGACAAATACTCTATTCAAAAATTCGACCTTACTCATGCTGTTGACATCATTTACAGTCCGGCATGAGTGCTTATATTGACCTGACATTCAATGGCCTTGCAGCGCATCGTGAGGAATTAAAAGCGCTGCTGAAAGATATGTTAGGAGAACAATACGCTCCACAGTTTGGGATACATAAGGCAGGAAACTCGGCTGTTCTACGACTTATTGCGCCGAAATATCTGGATTGGCAGATTCCATTTGAAGAACAGATCGACGTAGTCGAAGATCATCTGCGCTTGGTTGCGCTATTATGCGAGACGGCAAAACAAATTGACAGAGAAAGGCTGAGCGCTTTTTATGCGGTAGCAGCCCCAGAAAAACTCAAATGAGCAACATTTGTGAGGACAAACTATGCAGCTTCGAGAATACATACCTTCCGACTGCGCACAGTTGGCAGAACTCTTTTACCAGACCGTTCACAACGTGAACGCGAAGGATTATACGTAAGAGCAACTGGATGCGTGGGCGAGTGGCGAAGTGGATTTGAAAGCGTGGGATGCGTCTTTCCGTGCGCACAAAACAATCATTGCAGTAAAAAATGGCGAAATTGTTGGTTTTGGGGACATGGATGAGACCGGCTATCTGGACAGGCTGTATGTCCATAAGGACTATCAGGGGCAAGGTATTGCATCTGCGATCTGCGACGAATTGGAGCGCTTCGCGGCTGGAAAGACATTCACGACACACGCTTCCATCACGGCAAAGCTGTTTTTCCAGCATCGCGGATACCATGTCGTGCGCAAACAGGAAGTGATCCGCCACGGCGTTGCGCTCACGAATTTTGTGATGGAAAAACAGCCAGAAAGGGCAAAATAATGATGAATATTCCTGACCCGAATGCGGCCTTTCCGAATGAATACAAGACCTCTTGCTTCATCAAGAACGTCGTCACTGCGCCGAATATCACGGTCGGTGACTACACCTATTATGACGATGCGGTCGATCCGACGGGGTTTGAGCGGAACAATGTGCTGTTCAACTACCCGGAGTTCGGCGATCATCTTGTGATCGGCAAGTTCTGTCAAATCGCGTCCGGCACGAAGTTCATCATGGGTCCTGCGAACCACCGCATCAGCAGCGCCACGACGTATCCATTCAACGTTTTCGGCGGCGCCTGGACGGAGAATACGCCGCCGCACATGGCGCAGCTTCCGCGCAAGGGCGACACGATCATCGGCAGCGACGTGTGGATCGGGCGCGAGAGCATCATCATGCCCGGTGTGAAGATCGGCGACGGCGCGATCATCGCCGCCTATTCCGTGGTGGTGAAGGATGTTCCGGCGTACACTGTTTACGGCGGAAACCCGGCGAGATTCATCAAGGAGCGATTTGACGCGGAGCTGAAAGATCTGCTGCTGCGCTATCAGTGGTGGAATCTGGAGCCGGAAAAGCTGGTGGAGATCCTGCCGCTGCTCTGCGATCCGGATTTGGAGAAGCTCAGACACTTTCTTCGGGAGCAGTACAGATTGACAAAACGGAGGACGGCTGAACGTCCTCCGTCAATTTCTCTGCGCCTGCCGTGTCCAGAGCATCTGAATCTCCTCTTCGTTCGTGTCCTCGTCGATGCCTTCCGACTGCACAGTGAACTGCTCACGCCGGTAAAACGCAAGCGCCCGCTGATTTTTCTGGTAGACACTCAGCGTCAAGCACGGTTTGCGCGACTTCGCATACTCTAGCAGTGCTTTGCCAATGCCCTTGGAACGCGCAGCTTTTGCAACGAAAATCCCCTCAATGTGGTTCTCTGTCAGACCGATGAAACCGTCGATTTGCCGGGTGGCTTCGTTCTCGTGAACGTAGAGTTCCGCCTGCGGGAGCATATCGCGCACGATCTCGAAATGCCCTCTCCAAAAGCTCGCCGGGATAAACACATGGGCGTCCAAATTGCCGTGCAGCCAGATCTGCATGACGGTGTCCAGATCCTGAGTTTCGAATTTTCGTATCATGGTCTGACTTTACATCCTCTGTTTACATACACAGCCCCAAAAACACTAATGACAAGAAACAGCACCAGCCCGATCCACAGCAGAGCGATTTCCTTGAAAACCTCGCTCGACGCAATGACCAGCCAGCACCCGGCCAGCGCGAACATCAGCCGCGACATGGCCTTGCAAAGCTTCTTTTTGTCGTAGTTTGCTTTCTCCTCGGCGGTGGCCGTGTTATAACCGGCAATCAGTCCGGTTCCTTTCCCGGACGCAAACACAACGCCCAGCAGAACGAACAATCCGGTCATAGCAAGATAAATCGCAAACAGCATATAAGTACCCTCCCCTATCGTTGATTTTTTTCTGTGAAATTTCTCTTTACAGCGCCTCAAAGTGATATCTCGGCTGACCGACGCTCTTTTTGCCGTACTCGATCGCTTCTTTTGGGCAGTAGCAGATGCACGCCATGCAGTGGGTACAGTTCCTGCCCCAAACCGGCTTGCCGTCTTTCAGCGCGACATTGTTCATCGGACAGCGTTTCGCGCACTGCCCGCAGCCGATGCAGGCATCCGAAGCAGTGAAAGCATCTGCCTTGACGAAGCATTTGTAGAAGATCGGATTGACCGGGCCGCTCATGAGGCGGTCGTAGAGCTTGTTCCGTGTCGGCGCGAACGGCTGATTGCTCTGAATTGCCGCGATAGCGCGGTCAATGCTGGGTTCAGCTTTGGCGACGATTTGCCGGGCCTTGTCCGCCCGCGGCGCAGAGAACATCGCAATGTAGTTCTCCGGCATGACGATCTGGGCCGTGCCCATGCAGGCAAGCCCCTTTTCCGCGCAGAGTTCGCGATTGTACTTGTCGGCGTTGCCGATCTCGCTGCC
>ERZ857840.2416-NODE-2416-length-18030-cov-4.701864_pt1 | contig 18030 bp, 14 predicted proteins | sample MGYA00519760_ERZ857840 | MGnify/ENA primary metagenome ERZ857840 (study PRJEB31778, sample SAMEA3449371) | human gut metagenome | biome: human gut; feature: human-associated habitat; material: faeces | place: United Kingdom | collected 2010/2012 ... | reverse complement strand
AGGCTGCCTTGTTGACCGGGCCGCCCATATCCACGCTCATCATACCGGCCACGATGGCACCCAGCAGCACCTTGGAGCTGCCGCCCAGTGCGTTCAGCCAGTTGGTCATGGCGGTGTTGATCATGCCCATGACCGGGTTGATGCCGCACATCACGGCACCGATGATAAGGATGCCGCCCAGCGGGTAGATCAGCATGGGGCGGATGCCGTTCAGGCTGGCGGGGAGCTTTTCGGTGATCTTCTTCAGGAACTCGACCACATAACCGGCCACGAAACCGGCCAGCAGAGCGGCCAGGAAGCCGCCGGAGATGCCGGTGGTCTCACCGTTGGCAAGGCCTGCAAAGTTGGTGCCGTTCATGGCCAGCACGCCGCCCGCAAAGCCTACAGCCAGGCCGGGACGGTCGGCGATAGACATGGCGATGAAGCCTGCCAGAATGGGAAGCATGTAGCCAAAGGCGGCGCTGCCCACCGTCTTGAAGAAGGCGGCGATGGGGGTGTTCATGCCAAAGTTGGAGGGGTCGATGGTGTAATCGTCCAGCAGGAAGGCCAGCGCGATCATAATGCCGCCGCCCACCACAAAGGACAGCATGTGAGACACGCCGTTCATCAGGTCTTTGTACACCTTGCGGCCAAAGCTGTCGCCGGAGGTCTCCTCTTCGGCAGCGGCGGCACCGCCCTTGGCGTGATAAACGGGAACTTCGCCGTGGGCCACCTTTTTCAGCAGCTCCTCGGGCTTGTGGATGCCGTCATCCACCCGGGCAAACAGCACGGGCTTGCCGTCAAAGCGGGCGGTCTCCACATTTTTGTCTGCTGCCACGATGATGCCGTCACAGGCTGCGATCTCGGCGCGGGTCAGCACGTTCTTGGCACCATCGGAGCCGTTGGTCTCCACCTTGGTGGGCAGGTCCAGCTTGTCACCGGCCTTGGCCAGCGCCTCGGCGGCCATGTAGGTGTGGGCAATGCCGTTGGGGCAGGCGGTCACGGCCAGAATGCGGTAGCCGCTCTGGGGGATGGCCTGCTGGGTGAAGCTCTCCTCACCGAACTGGGCCTCCTCCTGTGCGTCGATGAGGGCAAGGAATTCGGCGGGGGTCTTGGCGGCCTTCAGCTTTTCCACAAAGTCCTCGTTCATCAGCATCTGCATCATGCGGGCCAGCATATCTACATGCAGGCTGCCGTTTTCGGGGGCCGCAATGGCAAAGAGCAGGTCGGTCTTGCCGTCATCCTCGGCGTTGTACTGCACCGGGGTGCTCAGACGCAGGGCGGCCAGGCTGGGCCGGGTGACCACATTCGTCTTGGCGTGGGGAACGGTGATGCCGTTGTCCACATAAGTGGAGGCCTCATCCTCCCGGGCGTAGAGAGCCTTCTTGTAGGCTTCTGTGTCGGTGATGTTGCCGTGGGTGGCCTGCAGCTCTACCAGCCGGGAGAGGATCTCGTCCCGGTTGGAGGCCGCAGAATCCAGCTCGATGGACTTTGCGGTGAATAATTCCGTAATGCGCATAAGGGTTCTCCTTTCTATCGTAGCGTCCTCACCCTCTCAGGCCGCTTCGCGTCCAGCTCTCCCGAAGGGAGAGCCCTTGGCAAAACCATCAACATAGCAATGACTGTCAAGACCTCCCACTTTGGGGGAGGTGGCATCGCGTTAGCGATGACGGAGAGGGTGAGCTCGTTAAAGGGTTTCGAACAAGTTCTTAATTTCTTCCCGTTTGGCCAGCCCAAGGCTGAACGCGGTGGCACTGCCGCAGGCGGTGCCCAGCCTGAGGGCCTGCTCATAGCTGCCGCTTTGCAGATAACCTGCCACAAAACCGGCCACCATGCTGTCGCCTGCGCCCACGCTGTTCACGACCTTGCCCTTGGGGCAGCCGATGCGGTGCACCTCGCCGTGCTCATCCACCAGCAGGGCACCGTTCCCGGCCATGCTCACCAGCACGTTCCGGGCACCCTTTTCCTGCAGGGCGCGGGCGGCGGCGGTGATCTCTGCGTCCGTTTTCAGCTCCCGGCCCACGATCTCGCCCAGCTCGTGATTGTTGGGCTTGATCAGGAAGGGGTGATAGGGGAGGACGTTGACCAGCAGATCCTGGGTGGCATCCACCACGGCCCGCACGCCGTGGCCCTCCAGCCCTGCCAGCAGCCGCTCGTAGGTGCTCTGGGAAAGGCTCTTGGGGATGCTGCCCGCCAGAATGAGGATGTCGTCAGGCTGCAGGGTGTCCAGCTGGGCTTCCAGCTGCTGCATGGCGCTTTCCGGGATGCTGGGGCCTGCGCCGTTCAGCTCAGTCTCGGTGCCTGCCTTGATCTTGACGTTGATGCGGGTCATGCCCTCGGCCAGATGGATGAAATCGGTCCGGAGCCCCTGCGCGGCCAGACCACGCTCCAGCCAGGCACCGGTCTCACCGGCCACAAAGCCCAGAGCCACGCTCTCACAGCCCAGCTCCCGGAGCACGCCGGAAACATTGATGCCCTTGCCGCCCAGCACGCAGTCCTCCCCGGCGGCGCGGTTCACCTCGCCCACCTCAAGGGGCCTGTCGAGACGGACGACATAATCGATGGCAGGATTGAATGTAACAGTGTAGATCATACCTCGGTCTCCTTTATCAGAGTGTATTGCCGGTATTTGGGGTTGGGGCACTTGTTCGTCAGGATGGCACCGCTGTGCAGATCACAGATGACGGCGGGGTAGACCTGCGCGAATTTGGTGTCGTCCACCAGGAACCATGTCTCCCGTGCCCGGTGGAGAGCCGCAGCCTTGACAGCGGCCTCCTCGGGGTCTGGGGTGGTAAAGCCGGAATCCAGCGCCACGCCGTTGGCTCCCATGAAGGCTTTGGTGAAATTGTACTGCTGGATGGCAGTCAGCGCAGCCGCCCCGATGATGGCCTCGGTCTGGGGCCGCAGCAGCCCGCCGGGCAGGAACACACGGCAGCCTTTCTGGGCCAGCAGGCGGGCGTGGGCCACGCCGTTGGTCACATAGCTGGCGTTCAGGGCCGGGCCGCTCAGCGCCCGTGCCAGAGCCAGCGTGCTGGAGCCTGCATCCAGATAGATGAAATCTTCCGGCAGGATCAGTTCTGCCGCCGCCTGAGCGATGCTCTGCTTCTGACTGACGGCCAGCTCTTCCTTGGCGGCCATGGTAGGCTCATCGGTGCGGAAGGGGCTGTCCGGCAGGGTGGCCCCGCCGTGCACCTTGTTCAGTTTGCCCTGCTTGCCCAGCTCGTTCAGATCGCGCCGGATGGTGGACTCGCTGGCGCTCAGCGCCTCGCACAGCTCCTGCACGGTGGCAGTGCGCTGGCGGGCCAGCAGATCCAAAATCAGGCTGAATCGTTCTTCTGCCAGCATCGGGAACATTCCCCCTTGTTCGATTCATATGATTGATTTTGATTGACGTTGGCGGGTTCTGACCGCCTTGCCCCCTTATTATAGCAAAATCTCAGTCAAAATCAATCAGATTCCGCCAGGTTTGAGTGACAAAATATTGCTCTGTTTTTTGGACAGGATGCATAAAGAGTGGGATACAACAACAAAAAAGCCGACACTCCGCAATGGAATGTCGGCTGAATCTCCCACCGCTTCGGTCTGGCTGTGCCAGCGCCTTGCGGAGCTTCCCGAATAGGGGAGCCAGGAATCACGGTTACTTATTCTGGATGTACTCGTCCATGGCCTTGGCGGCTGCCTTACCGGCACCCATGGCCTTGATGACGGTAGCAGCACCGGTCACGGCGTCGCCGCCGGCGTACACGCCGTCGCGGCTGGTCTTGCCCTCGTCGCCCTCGGTCACGATGCAGCCGTGCTTGTTGGTCTCCAGACCCGGGGTGGTGGAACGGATCAGCGGGTTGGGGCTGGTGCCCAGGCTCATGATCACAGTATCCACCTCCAGCTCAAACTCGCTGCCCGGTTTTTCAATGGGACGGCGGCGGCCGGAAGCGTCCGGCTCACCCAGTTCCATCTCAATGCAGGTCATGGAGTGTACAAAGCCGTCCTCGTCCGGGTGGATGGCAACGGGGTTGCACAGGGTCTTGAAGATGATGCCCTCTTCCTCGGCGTGCTCCACCTCTTCCTTACGGGCGGGGAGCTCCTCCATGCCGCGGCGATAGACCACATAGACCTCAGCGCCCAGACGCTTTGCGCAGCGGGCGGCGTCCATAGCCACGTTGCCGCCGCCCACGACAGCCACCTTCTTGGGGTGCTGGATGGGAGTGTCGGAATCGGGCTTATAGGCCTTCATCAGGTTGATACGGGTCAGGAACTCGTTGGCGGAGAGAACACCCTTGTAGTTGACACCGGGGATGTTCATGAACATAGGCAGACCGGCGCCGGAGCCGATGAACACGGCCTCAAAGCCCTGCTCCTCCATCAGCTCGTCCACGGTGATGGTACGGCCGATGACGGTATCGGTGGCGATGGTAACGCCCAGCTCCTTCAGGCCGTCCACTTCTTTCTGAACGATGGTCTTGGGCAGACGGAACTCGGGGATGCCGTACACCAGAACGCCGCCGGCCAGATGCAGAGCCTCAAACACGGTGACGTCATAACCCTTCCGGGCCAGGTCGCCGGCACAGGTCAGGCCGGAGGGACCGGAACCCACCACAGCCACACGGTGGCCGTTGGAAGCGGGCTTCTCCGCAGCGCCGGAAGCATGCTCACGGTGCCAGTCGGCCACGAAGCGCTCCAGACGGCCGATGCCCACAGGCTCGCCCTTGATGCCGCGGACGCAGTACTTCTCGCACTGGCTCTCCTGGGGGCAGACACGGCCACAAACAGCGGGCAGAGCGGAGGTAGCGGCGATGATCTGATAAGCGGCCTCGAAATCGCCCTTGGCGACCTCGGCAATGAAATCAGGGATATGTACCATCACGGGGCAGCCCTGCATGCAGGGCTTGTTCTTGCAGTGCAGGCAGCGCTGGGCCTCGTCCAGAGCCTGTTCCTCGGTGTAGCCCAGAGCGACCTCGTCAAAGTTCTTGTTCCGGACGTTGGGGTCCTGAGAGGGCATGGGATTCTTCTTCAAAGACATATTGGCCATGGTTATTCGGCCTCCTTCTTGAACAGGTTGCAGGTCTCCTCGTACTTGTGGGCCTCGAAGTCCTTATACATCTGGTTCCGCTTGACTGCCAGATCCCAGTCCACCTTGTGACCGTCAAAGTCGGGGCCGTCCACGCAGGCGAACTTCATCTCGCCGCCCACGGACAGGCGGCAGCCGCCGCACATGCCGGTGCCGTCGATCATGATGGGGCTCATGGAAACGGTGGTGGGGATGCCGTAAGGCTCCGTGGTCTTGGAGACGAACTTCATCATCACCATGGGGCCGATGGCGAACACTTCATCATACTGGTTGCCGGCGTCGATCAGCTCCTTCAGAGCCTCGGTGACCAGACCTTTACGGCCATAGGAACCGTCATCGGTGCAGACGATCAGCTTGTCGCTGGACTTCTTGAAGTCCTCCTCCAGGATCACCAGATCCTCGGAGCGGAAGCCCACGATGGCATGGACCTCAGCGCCATCGTCATGGAACTTCTTCAGCACGGGATACGCAATGGCGCAGCCAACGCCGCCGCCCACAACGGCGACCTTCTTCTTGCCCTCGGTCTCGGTGGGCTTGCCCAGGGGACCCACGAAGTCTGCCAGGCAATCGCCTTCCTTCATGTGGCTGAGCTTCACAGTGGTGGCGCCAACCGTCTGAACAATGATGGTGACGGTGCCCTTTTCGGGATCATAGGCGTTGATGGTGATGGGGATACGCTCGCCGTTTTCGTCCGTCCGCAGGATGATAAACTGACCGGGCTGAGCCTTTTTGGCAATGAGGGGCGCTTCGATCTCATAGAGAGTTACGGTGGGCCTCAGTGCCTCTTTTCTCACGATTCGGTACATATTGGTGTCTCTTCCTTTCCTATCTGAAATTCTTCCAACATAATAAATCGCATATTGTCTGAATTTTAACATAGGTGCTTTCATCCGTCAACTGCTTTGGAGAAAAAAAGCGCGAAATTCTGAGAAACCGTGCAAATTCTTTGCCATCCCACCCTTTTTAACGCTTCTGTGACCGATGCTGCCCTGCCAAAACCGCTTTCCGGGCCTGAAAACCGCCGAAAACCCGTTTCAAAACCAGAATTCTATGGTATACTACCAAACAGGCGCAATTTTTCCCCGGAAAAAATTTCTTCAAATTTTCGGGAACTTTTTTCGTTCCCCTGCGTCTATGGTATACAGTGCCGCTTCGGCGGCCATTCAAAAAACTTTCTGCAAGGAGAACACACATGAAAAAAATTACTTCCTTGGCGCTGGCTCTCGCGCTGGCCCTGACCCTCACCGCCTGCGGCAAGAAGGACAACACCGCCGGAAGCGGCGATTCCAGCGTACCCGCTGATGCCACCGCTCTGCTGACCGCCGTGTGGGACGCCCACTCCGACGATGAGAAGTTCCCCGCTGCCGGCGGCGACTATGATAATCCCGTGGAGGACGCCCCCGGCGCCGTGAGCATTGCCGACGCCGACAATCTGAACTACATGCTGACCCTGCCGGTGGAGGACGCCGGTAAGATCGACGGCGCCGCCTCCCTCAGCCACATGATGAACGCCAACACCTTCACCTGCGGTGCTTTCCACGTCACCAGCAAGGACGATGTGGAGACCGTTGCCAGCGACCTGCGGGATGCCATCCAGTCTAAGCAGTGGATGTGCGGCTTCCCTGACAAGCTGGTGATCTTCACCTACGATCAGTATGTGGTGTCTCTGTACGGCGACGAGGAGTTGGTGAACACCTTCCGCGACAAGTTCACCGCCACCTATTCCGACAGCACCATCGCTTATGACGAGGCGATCCTGTAACGTTTCCGCTTTTCTCACAGCGTCCGCACCGAATCGTGCGGACGCTGTGAAATTCAATTTTGGAGTTGCCCTATGCTGTTTTCCAGTATTCCGTTTCTCTATACCTTTTTACCCTGCGTCCTGATCCTGTATTTTCTGGTCCCCGGCTGGCTGAAAAATACGGTGCTGCTGCTCAGCAGTCTGTTTTTCTATGCCTGGGGCGAGCCTCGCTTCGTGGTGTTCATGGTCATTGCCATCGTACAGGGTTATGTATTCGGCCTGCTGGCCGAAAAATTCCGCGACCGGCCCAAGCAGGCGAAGCTGTGCCTGTGGGCCTCCGCCGTTGTCAGTCTGGAACTTTTGGGCTACTGCAAGTACGCCGACTTTTTCATCAGCGGCTTCAACACCCTCACCGGGCTGTCCCTCCCGCTGCTCCATGTGGCCCTGCCCATCGGCATCAGCTTTTACACCTTCCAGATTCTGAGCTACGTCATCGACGTATACCGGGGCGATGTGACTGCCCAGCGGAACCTCATTGACCTTGCCGCGTATGTGGCCATGTTCCCCCAGCTCATCGCCGGACCCATCGTCCGGTATGCGGATATCGCCCCCCAGCTGAAGCATCGCACCCACACGCTGGCCGATGCCGCCTACGGCGCCCGCCGCTTCATCCTCGGCCTTTCTAAAAAGGTACTGCTGGCCAATGTCCTCTATGAACTGATCTCCGCCTACAAAAGCGCCGCGAACGTCTCCGTCCTGTTCGTCTGGCTTTACGCCGCAGCCTATGTGCTGCACCTTTACTTCGACTTTTCCGGTTACAGCGATATGGCCATCGGTCTGGGCCGTATCTTCGGGTTCCATTTTATAGAAAACTTCAACTATCCCTACATCTCCGCCAGCGTCACGGAGTTCTGGCGGCGGTGGCACATGAGCCTCGGCAGTTGGTTCCGGGACTATGTGTACATCCCGCTGGGCGGCAACCGGGTCTCCAAGGCCAAATGGTTCCGCAACATTTTCATTGTCTGGCTGCTGACGGGCCTGTGGCACGGCGCGGCATGGACCTTCATCCTGTGGGGACTGTTCTTCGCCGTGTTCCTGACGGCGGAAAAGCTCTGGTACGGCGAAGCTCTGGCCCAGACACGATTCCTGAAGCATCTCTATGTTCTGCTGCTGATTGCAGTCAGCTTCGTTATCTTTGATGCCGCCAGTGTGTCGGACGCCTTCCGTACCATCGGTTCCCTGTTCGGTCTGGGTGGGCTGCCCCGTTCCGACGTCCTGGCCCGCTATTATTTTGACAGCTACTCCGGCGTGTTCCTTGTAGCCATCATGGGCGCTACACCGCTGCCCGCCAAGATCGTCCGGCAGTTCTCCGAGGATGGCCCCGGCAAAAAGATCATGTCCGTTGTGGAGCCGGTGGTGCTGCTGGGCCTGCTGGCGGTGGTCACCGCCTATCTGGTGGACGGGTCCTTCAACCCGTTCCTGTATTTCCGCTTTTAAAGGAGGTCCCGCCATGTTTGAAAAATGGAAAAACATCCTCACGGTGGGGCTCCTGTCCGCGTTTGTTCTGGGTTTTGGCATCTGGGCGGCGGTCAAGCCCGCCGATGCGCTCTCCACCAGTGAGCGCCGCCCGCTGGCCCAGATGCCGGAATTGTCCGCAAGCAGCTATCTCTCCGGCAAATTCATGTCCGGCTACGAGGATTACGCCACGGACCAGTTCCCTCTGCGGGAGCAGTTCCGCACCCTGAAAGCCCTGATGGGGCTGTATGTGTTCGGACAGAAGGACAACAACGGCGTCTATCTGGCAGACGGCTCCGCCGCCAAGCTGGAATATCCCCTGAATGAAGGCTCCGTTGCCCACGCCGCCGACCGGTTCCGCTATCTCTACGAGACCCTCATGGCCGGGACCGACGCCAAGGTCTACTTCTCCGTGATCCCCGACAAGAATTATTTTCTGGCGGAGACCAACGGCTATCCCGCTCTGGACTATCAGGCCCTGACGGACGCTCTCCGGAAGCAGACGGAGTTCGCCGCGTATATCGACCTGTTCGGCACGCTGACCGCCGATGACTACTACCGCACCGATTCCCACTGGCGGCAGGAAAATCTGCTGACCACAGCGGATACGCTGGCCGCCGCCATGGGTGCTACGCTGCCGGACGACCACTATACGGAATGGACACTGGACCGGCCATATTACGGTGTGTATTACGGTTACGCCGCCCTGCCTATGGAGCCGGACCGGCTGACTTACCTCACCAGCGACCTTCTGGACGTCTGCACAGTGTACAACTACGAAACCGGCAAGACCGGCCCCATTTACGATCTGGCAAAGGGTACCGGCAAGGACCCCTACGAGCTGTTCCTCTCCGGGTCCGTGTCGCTGCTGACCATTGAAAATCCCAATGCGGATACAGACCGGGAACTGGTGATCTTCCGGGACTCCTTCGGCAGTTCTCTGGCCCCTCTGCTGGTCCCCGGCTATGCCAAGGTGACGCTGGCGGACATCCGCTACCTCCCCAGCAGCCAGATGGGAAAGTACCTGACCTTCACCGATCAGGATGTGCTGTTCCTTTACAGCGCCCCGGTGCTGAACAACAGTGAAACTCTGAAATAAGCCGCAAAGCGTCTGCCGGAAATGGCAGGCGCTTTGGACTTTTCTACGGAAATAAGGCAGTTTCCTTTTTTATCTTGTACTTTTGAAAGAAATCATATATAATAATAGCCTGATAATTATGCTCCGGAAGTGCGCTCTGCGTCGGAGCAGCGGAAAGGAAGGTTATCCTATGCTGAAATTTCATTCGGAACAGGGCGAGATCTCCGTCTCCAGCGCTGTTTTTTCCAACATTACCGGCATGGCTGCCACCAACTGCTTCGGTGTGAAGGGCATGGCCTACCGCTCCATGACGGACGGTCTGGTCCATCTGCTGCGGCGGGAGGCCATGAGCAAGGGCGTCAACGTGATCTATAACGAGGACGAATCCATTTCCATTGAACTCCACATCATCGTGGAAAACGGCGTCAACATTCCCGCAGTGTGCCGCTCCATCATGAACGAGGTACGCTACGTAGTGAATAAGAACACCGGTGCGGAGGTCCGCGCTGTGGATGTGTTCGTAGATTCCATGATCCTGTGAGGAGGACAGCAGAAGAATGAGTAAAGAAATCACCGGTGCGCTTTTCAAGCAGATGATCCTGCACGGGGCCGCCGCTATCACGGCCCAGAAGCAGGCAATCAACGATCTTAATGTATTCCCCGTGCCGGACGGTGACACGGGCACCAATATGTCCATGACCATCGCCACCGCTGCCGAGGCACTGCGCAAGGCCGCTCCCGCCTCCGTGGGGCAGGCATCCTCCGTCACCGCCTCCGCTCTGCTTCAGGGTGCCCGAGGCAACTCCGGCGTCATCCTCTCCCTGCTGTTCCGGGGCCTTTCCAAGGCTCTGAAGGGCATGGAGACCGCTGATGCCGCCGCCTTCGCCGCCGCCATGCAGGAAGGTGTGGCCGCCGCTTACAAGGCCGTTATGAAGCCCGCCGAGGGCACGGTGCTGACGGTTTCCCGTCTCGCTGCCAAGCGGGCTGTGGACACTGCCGCTGAGGGCGCCGACGTGGAGGCCACCTTAGCCGCTGCCATCGAGGAGGGCTATGACGCGCTGGCCCAGACCACGGACATGAACCCGGTACTGAAAAAGGCCGGCGTGGTAGACGCAGGCGGCAAGGGCTACCTGCTGATCCTGGAGGGTATGCTGGCAGAGCTGCGGGGCGAGCCCATTCCCGAAAGCATGGAGGAGCCTGAAACGCACAAGGAAAAGGCTGACTTCAACGCCATGGCGCAGGAGGAGATCACCTTTACCTTCGACACCGTGTATGTGGTGCGCAAGGCCCGGGAGGACATCGACCTCATGCCCCTGCGGGCTTATCTCAGCAGCATTGGCGACAGTCTGGTCATCGGCGAGGATGACGAGACCTTCAAGGTCCATGTCCATACCGACATTCCCGGCGCGGCCCTGACGGAATCCCAGAAATACGGCACACTGGAGCTGGCGAAGATCGAGAATATGCGCTCTCAGGCCGACGCGCTGGCCGCCGGCCAGACCGCCCAGAGCACTGATGATCTGGACGCCATCGAGGAAGAACTGGAAAACGGCGAGAGCGGTCACAAGGTTGCCGCCCCTGAAAAGGCCGTGGGCTTTCTGGCCATCTGCGCCGGTGACGGCCTTGCCGCCGTGTTCCGGGATCTTGGCTGCGACGCCGTGGTTTCCGGCGGTCAGACCATGAACCCCTCCACGGAGAGTATTCTGGCCGGGATCGATCAGGTCCCCGCTGAGACCGTGTTTGTTCTGCCCAACAACGGCAACATCATTATGGCCGCTCAGCAGTGCCAGGGACTGACGGAGAAAAACGTGGTGGTCATCCCCAGCAAGACTGTTCCCCAGGGCATCACCGCCATGATGAACGTAGACCCAGAGGCGGAGGTCGCATCTATTACGGAGGCCATGACTGAAGCGCTGTCCACCGTCACCACCTCTCAGATCACCTATGCCGCCCGGGACTCCGACTTCGACGGCTTTGAGATCCATCAGGGTGACTATCTGGCCCTGAAGGAGGGCAAGCTGTTCGGTACCGACACCCAGCTGGAAGCTCTGCTGGAAAAGCTGGCAGAGGAAGGGAAGGACTCCTCCTTCATCTCCCTCTATTATGGTGAGGACGTCACTGAGGACGCCGCCCAAGCTGCCGGCGCCCGGTTCCAGGCCGTCTGTCCTGACGCGGAGATCAGCGTGCTCTCCGGCGGTCAGCCTGTATACTACTATATCATTTCCTTTGAATAATCCATCAATTACAAACAGGGCAGTCCATCGGACTGCCCTGTTCTTGACAGAAGGAGAACATGATGCTGTTTTTGTGCTATCCCAAATGCTCCACCTGCCAGAAGGCCAAGGCCTGGCTGGAGGAACGGAGCATTTCCTATGATCTGCGGGACATCAAGCAGAACAACCCCACCGTTGAGGAGCTGACCGCGTGGTATCAGAAAAGTGGTTTGCCTCTGAAAAAGTTTTTCAACACCAGCGGCCTGCAATACAAGGCCCTCGGTCTGAAGGAGAAGCTGCCCGCCATGAGCGAGGCGGAGCAGCTCGCTCTGCTGGCCACCGACGGGATGCTGGTGAAGCGCCCTCTGCTGGTGGGGGAGGACTTCGTTCTCACCGGCTTCCGCGCCACGGAATGGGAAGCGAGACTGGGATGATCCAGGCGATCGACTTCGCCCCCCTGGACGGCATCACCAAAATCGTGTTCCGTCAGGTGTGGAGCCAGTTTTTTGGCGGCGTGGACCGCTATTTCATTCCCTTTTTCTCCCCTACCCCCCACCATCTGATGACGCCCAGGGACCTCCGTGAGGTGGACTATATCCACAACGCCAATCTCCCCTCGGTGCCGCAGGTGATGACGAAAAACGCCGACGATTTCCTCTGGGCCTGCGACGTCCTCAAGGACATGGGCTATACGGAGGTCAATCTGAATCTGGGCTGTCCCTCCGGCACCGTTACCGCCAAGGGCAAGGGCTCCGGGTTTCTGGCCCATCCGAACGAGCTGGCCGCCTTTTTTGATGAGGTGTTTTCCAAAAATCCCCTGCCGGTGTCCGTCAAGACCCGGCTGGGCTATGAGGCGTCGGAGGAATTTGCCGCTCTGCTGGACCTCTACAACCGCTATCCCATCGCCTGTCTCACCGTCCACCCCCGTGTGCGGAAGGAAAAATACCGAGGGCCTGTCCATCTGGACGCATTTGCCGATGCGCTGGCAAACAGCCGAAATCCCGTGTGCTACAACGGCGATCTGCGGACAGTGGGCGAGGTCCGGGCCTTGGAGGGCCGGTTCCCGGAGGTCACGCATGTGATGATCGGCCGGGGACTGGTGGCAGACCCAGCGCTGGCCCGGAAGCTCCGGGGCGGCAAGGGCACCGACCGAGAGGAACTGACAGATTTTCTGGCCGCGCTGTATCAGGGCTATACGGACTTCTATCAGGGGCAGGTCCCCACTGCCGCCCAGCGGATGCGGGAGGTGTGGTTCTACCTGATCCACCTGTTTGATGACGCGGAAAAGCTGAACAAGCAGCTGCGCCGCTTCCGCACCCCCTCGGAATATGAACGGATCCAAGCGGAAATTCTGGCCTCCTGTCCGATTCGGTCTAACGTTCAGGGGGATCTGATCTAAGCACAAAACTTCATGCATGAGCAGCGCGCCACGAACATGTACAAATGCCAGTGCGTGAAGTTTTCGTGCATCATTTCCGGTTGCCCCGCAGGGGCGAGGAAATGGCACATTTTTTATTTTTCTGTGCTTTTGCATAGCAAAAAACTTCTCCAGTTTAACTGGAGAAGTTTTTTTGTTGAAATACCGTTATTTCAAATGAGCCTCCGCGGCGGTCAGGATATTCTGCATGAGCATAGCCCGAGTCATGGGGCCAACGCCGCCGGGGACCGGAGTGATGTAGGACGCCTTCGGCTCTACAGCGGCAAAATCCACGTCCCCGCAGAGCTTTCCGGCCTCGTTCCGGTTCATGGCCACGTCGATGACCACTGCGCCATCCTTCACCATGTCGGCAGTAACGCAATTCACTTTTCCAACGGCGGATACCAAAATATCCGCCTGCCGGGTGATGTCCGCCAAGTCCGGCGTTTTGGAATGGCACAGCGTCACGGTGCCGTCCGCCTGGGTCAGCAGCGCCGCCATGGGTTTGCCCACGATATTGCTGCGGCCCAGCACGACACACCGCTTTCCCGCCGGGGAAATGCCATATTCCTGCAGCATTTCCATGACTCCCGCCGGGGTACAGGGCTGGAACACCGGATCGCCGATGTTCAGCCGCCCCACGTTGTAGGGGTGGAAGCAGTCCACATCCTTTTCCGGGGCGATGGCGGCGATCACCGCCGCCTCCTCCAAGGGCTCGGGCAGGGGCAGCTGCACCAGAATACCGTCCACCGCCGGATCACGATTCAGTTTTTCAATGAGGTCCAGCAGTTCCCGCTGGGTGGTCTCCGTCGGAAGCCGGTAGGGAAAGCTGCGGATGCCGCACTCTCCACAGTCCGCTTCCTTACCCCGGACATAGACCTGCGAGGCGGGGTCCTCCCCTACCAGCACCACCGCCAGCCCCGGCTGACGGGGCAGCTTGGCGGCTTTCTCCGCTACCTGGGCCTTTACCTTGGCCGCAAGGGCTTTTCCGTCAATTCTCGTTGCCATGCGTCTCTCCCTTTTCCGGTTTCTCCTGTGTTTCCGTATCCGGAACGGTCTCGGCGTCAGGGGGCTCCACAGCCTCCGTCTCCAACGGGTCCGCCGCTTCTCCCTCCGTAGGCACTTCGTTCATAAGGGTCTCCGCCAACACGGCGTCCTCCGCTTCCGCAGCGGCCAGACGCGCCTTTTCCGCCGCCACCTGATGGACCCACAGGCTCTCCGGCGACCGCTTCTTGATGCGGATGTTATAGAACAGCATAAAGGCTGCCACCGCCACCATCACAATACTCAGCGCCTGAGACACCCGGATTCTCTGTCCGAACAGCTCCCAGTTGAAGAGGTACAGGCTGTCGGTCCGCAGGCCCTCGATCCAGCTGCGGCCCAGACCGTACCACAGGAAATAGAACCAGGTGTTCTCCCCGTCGAACCGGCGGCCCTTGGACACGATGAACAGGATCAGCAGCAGGCCAATCAGATTCCAGAAGCTCTCATAGAAAAAGGTGGGATGGACCTCGATGCTGGTATACTGGCTGACCCACAGCTTCATCCGCCAGGGCAGGGTAGTCTCCCCGCCGAAAGCCTCCCGATTGATGAAATTGGCCCACCGGCCGATGATCTGGCCTAACAGCAGGCCCATCACCGCTACATCGCCCATGGCAAAAAACGGAAGCTTATGGCGCTTTGTGTAGGTCAATGCCACCAATACGCCTGCGATTACCGCGCCGTAAATAGCCAGTCCGCCGTCCCAGATCCGGAACATGGCACCCCAATCCAGGCTGCCGTCCGTATTCCGGTAAAGGTCCAGATAGAACAGAACATAATAGAACCGGGCACCGATGATGCAGCAAGGCACCGCCCAGAGCACCATGTCCATAATGTTGTCCTCAGTCAGACCATAGTGTTTGGCCTGCTTCATGCAGAGATACAGCCCCGCCAGCATAGCAAATGCCAGAATGATCCCGTACCAGTAGATCCCGTGGCCAATATGGATGGCCACCGGGTCAATGTTCAATTCCCAATCCCCGAACAGGCCGGGGAAGCTGATGGGCATGTTTTTCAGTGCGCTCACAACAGGTTCTTCCTTTCGGCGGCAAAGAGTTTACCCCGCCGCATATGTTTTCTGCAAGAGACCCAACGGGCCTTTTCGTCTCTTCCCAAAGACTTATTGTTTCGGCACGATCCGGCTGAGGGCCATCCGCTCCGCCGTGACATTGGTTTTCAGGAACGCCGCAACGTCCTCCGGCGTGATGGATTCAAACACCTCCGGGAAGCGGAGGGGATCATAGCCGTGGAAATAACCCTCCGTCAAGGTCACAGCGATGTTCTCAAAGGAGTTCAGTCCCCGGAGATTGGCGCCGAAGGACGCCTTGCGGATCCGCCGGAAGTAGTCTTCGTCCACGCCCTCCGCCGCGATGCAGGCAGCCTCCCGCAGGATGGCGTCGGTGACGGCATTGGCATCCTTGCTGTCGCCGCCGGCGTAGAGATAGGCCACGCCGGGCATCATCTCAAAGGCACCGCCGAAGCTGGGGTTGATGAGGCCCTGCTCATAAAGCCGCTGATACAGCGCGCTGGATTCCCCCATCAGAATATCGCTGGCCATGTCGCCCAGGATGGCGGCGCGCATATAATCGTTGCCCTCCGCTGCTGGGGCGCACTTGAAGCCCGCCAGGAACTGCGGTGCGGAGACCTCCATCTCCAGAACGGTCTCCTTCTCCGCCACGGTCTCCGGCTCCGTGCCGTAATCCCGCTCAATGATAGGGCCGCTGAGCTTGGGCAGCACCCGGTTGGCCAGATCGATCACATGGACCGGGTCCACATCGCCCACCACCGTCAAAATCATGTTGGCCGGGGTATAAAATGCCTTATGGCAGTCATACAGCGTGTCCGCGGTGATTTCGGCAATGCTCTCCACTGTACCGGCAATGCTGGTGCGGGCCGCATGGCGATGATACATGGCCCGCAGCATCCGGGTGTAGATCTGCCAGTCGGGGTTGTCCTCGATCATGCGGATCTCCTGACCGATGATGCCCTGCTCCTTGGCAACACTCTCATCGGTGAAATAGGGAATGGACACAAAGGACAGCAGGATCCGCAGGTTTTCCTCAAAATGCTCCGTGGAATCGAAATAGTAGGCCGTCATGGCGTTGGAGGTGAAGGCGTTGGGCTCCGCGCCGTTTTTCGCCAGCTCCTGCAAGGCGTTGCCCTCCCGGGTGTCGAACATCTTGTGCTCCAGATAATGGGCGATGCCCGCCGGGGTGTTCAGCCACTGCCCGTCCAGACAGAACCGGGTATCCATACCGCCGTAGCGGGTGGAGAAAAAGGCGTACTTTTTGGCGTAGCCGGGCTTAGGCACCACGCAGACCTCCAGTCCGTTGGTCAGCCGTTCCCGGCAGACTGCCTCGCCGATCCGCTCATAAAAAGTCTCTTTCACGCTTCCGCCTCCTTCCCCTTCAGGAAATACACCGTATCCAGCTTCACGGTGCTCATGGCCCGGCAGATCCGTTCCGCCGTCATGTCCTGAATGGCACGGGCCAGATCCGCCGGGGTCTCATGCTGCCCTGTGGCAGCCTGTCCCAGATAAAAGTTTTCCAGCTTGCCCTGAGAATCGCCAACGGTTGCATAGCTGTTCAGCAGCGTGGAGCGGGCGCCTTCCAGCTCCCAGTCCTCCAGCTCACCCTTCTGAACGGCCTCCAGCTGGGCCATGATCTCATCGTAAGCCCGCTGATAGTTCTGGAACTCAATGCCGGAGGACACGGTGATGAGGCCCTTCTGCCGGTGGTAGAGGGAGGACGCGTAATAGCAGAGGGACAGCTTCTCCCGGACGTTCAAAAACAGCTTGGAGTTGCTGGAGCCGCCGAAGAGGGTATTGCCCATCAGCAGGGCGGGCATATCGTCACTGCCGCAGGAAAAACCCATGCCCAGCTTGCCCTGGGTCACGTCCAGCACATCCTCCACATACTGCACGGATTCCCGGCAGACGTGGGGCGCCGCCGTGGAGATCACCCGAACCTCCTCACGGGGCAGGGTGGCAAATGCCGCCGCCAACGCCTGCTTTACCCGTTCCAGATCGGCGCTGCCGCTGTATATGATCTCCAGCGGCGCTGTGGAGATCAGATCCCGGTACTGGGTATAGACCTTCAGCGCTTGCAGCTTGTCCACCGTCTCCTCGTCGCCCAGACGGGGCACGGCGTAGGCCTCTCCATCGCACAACGCCCGCAGCAGACGGCTGTCCGCCCAATCCCGCTTATCGTTGATGAGAGACCGGATGGCCTCCAGCAGATTGGTCTTTTCGCTTTCAAAATACTCCGGCACAAACCGGCCGTGGTAGGTGACAGGGTCGCAGATCAGCTCGCCCAGCAGCGCCGCCGCCGGTTCCAGCAGCCGTTCGCCGCCGGGGGCGGTGAGGGACCACAGGCCGGGACCCAAGAATTTTGCACCTTTCGCTTGCAGCATTGCGACTTCCTGGGCTGATTCTGCCCGGAACCGAAGGGCGGCGAAAGCGCCGTTCTGAATGGGCTTATGGCTGGGCAAAGCAAATTCGTAGAGCTCCAGCACGGTTCCGTAGCCCACGGCCATGACGTTGTGGATGATGGCCCCGTCGGCGGCCCGGAGGATGTTCACATCCGAGGCTACGGCGAAGCCCAGATCTTTGTAAAAGGCCAGACTTTCCGCCATGTCCGCCACGGGAATACCGATATGGTCGATCCCTATGAATTTGTCCGTGTCCGGCAGATCGAGACGTTGACATAACTCCAATCCGAATCCGAAATCACAGACTGGATTTACATAACACATGCCCGTTCCCCAGACCTTGGGATTGGAGGGAATGTGATTGCCCTGAACGATGGGAATGTTGGCCATTTGCAGCCGCTTGGTGGCTCCCACCAGATCCTGCCGCCGGAAGGCCAGATGAGAAAGACCGGTATAATACCCCTCCGGGGCCTCCGGCACCGGCGTATAAGTACCTTTTTCGATCCAAAGGTCGCAGCCGGGGCAGCGCAGATGATAGGAATTTTCCCCAGC